>JABXJR010000044.1_pt1 | contig 24781 bp, 19 predicted proteins | sample 7431291 | NCBI WGS metagenome assembly JABXJR01 (sample SAMN14395756, study PRJNA613071) | wetland metagenome | isolation source: water samle H3 from high-altitude wetland | place: Chile: Salar de Huasco, high-altitude wetland | collected 2015-11-10 | reverse complement strand
CTGACATAAAACGCGTCTGGCGCCCACAAGGCAAAACGCGTGTGTTGCGCGTCCAGCATGATTGCGCCGTGGGGCCAGGTTTCCAGAGTCCGTGACGGCATCTATAGAGACCTCCCTTGGATTATTTAGCGGATTTCCCCTGTGCTTTAACCACCAGTTGTTCATACAGTTCGGCGTAGGGTTCTACCGCCTGGCACCAGTTGAAGGGTTGGGTCATGGCACGGCAGCGCATGGCGTTGAGCAAACGCGGGAAGGCGAACACCTTGAACGCACGGCTCAGGGCTTCTTCATAACTTTCCACGGTGGATTCGTTAAAAAGGAACCCGGTGACGCCATTCTCGATGGTGTCCGCCAGCCCACCGGTATTGCGCGCTACCGGCAGCGAGCCGAAGCGTTGCGCGTACATCTGGCTCAAGCCGCAAGGCTCGTAGCGCGAAGGCATCAGCAGGAAGTCGCTGCCAGCGAACATACGGCGCGCGTCGGTCTCGTTGAAGCCGATGCGCACACCGACCTGGCCGGGGAAACGCAGGGCCAGTTCGCGCATGGCCTGTTCTTCTTCCGGCTCGCCACGGCCGATAATCGCGATTTGGCCGCCATTTTCGACGATAAAGCTGGCAACGGCTTCGGTCAGGTCCAAACCTTTCTGATAGACCAGGCGCGATACCACGGCGAACAGTGGGCCGGTGGAGTCATGCAGGCCAAACAGCTCGCGTACATGCGCGGCGTTGATCGCCTTGCCGTCCCAATCGCCGATGTTGAAGTTGTGGGTCAGGTGCGTGTCCGTCGAGGTCTCCCAGCTTTCATCGATACCGTTGGGAATACCGCTGAGCAAACCTTGCTGGGTCTTGCTGGCCAGGAAGCCATCAAGGCCACAGCCGAATTCCGGGGTGGTGATTTCCTGGGCGTAGGTAGCACTCACGGTGGTGATATGGCTGGAGTACGCCATGCCCGCCTTGAGGAACGACATCTTGCCGTAGAACTCCATGCCTTCCTGTTGCAGCGCGTGGGGTGGAATGCCCAGCTCCGGCGTCGAGGCCAAGCTGACCACGCCCTGGTACGCCAGGTTGTGGATGGTGAACAGGGTTGGTGTGCGTGACCCACGCCAGTGCATATAAGCGGGGGCGAGGCCTGCTGGCCAGTCATGGGCGTGCACCAGGTCCGGGCACCAGTGAATCTGTGCCAGGTTGGCGGCCATGTCGGCGGCGGCCAGGCCCAGACGGGCGAAGCGAATGTGGTTGTCCGGCCAGTCGCGACCGTTGTTGGCGCCGTAGGGCGTGCCTTCACGCTCGTAGAGTTCAGGGCAGATCAGTACATAAATGACCAGGCCGTCCTTGAGGTCCATGCGCCCGATCTTGCACGGCGGCAGCGCTGCATGGCCACCCAGTTCGCCGATGATATGGATCGGGTTGTCGCTTTCCATCACTTGCGGGTAACCGGGGATCAGCACGCGCACATCATGCAGGTGCGCCATGGCGCGGGGCAGGGCGGCAGAGACGTCGCCCAGGCCGCCGGTTTTCACCAGGTCGGCAAATTCCGAGGTCACAAACAGGATTTTTTTGCGATTAGGGTTCTGACTCGCGATCGGCCGCACAGTGGTGGGCAGGTCGACCAGTGAAGATCCCCCTACCGGCTGACTGACACGCTCTCCCTGAATATCTACAGCGGCACTGATCATAGTTCTCTCCCACATGTTGGTCGGCTAATGGCCCGCTGCCATCAGCTCCGATGACCGCATCCTGCGGCCAGGCGCACAAGCACTGTACAAACTGGCAAGGCGTATGCCAGTTGCACGGTTAGCTGAAAAAGATTGGATGGACGGGCATTGGGTGTGAACGCCGGCTGCTCGCCTTACCTTAAAACTGGACCTACGGCAGAGTTGGAAAGTTTCGATTTTTTGCGGGGTTTTTGTTTTCGATCGGACCCATCGGTCATCAGTCTAGGACAGATCCTAGAGCCTGTAGGGTTTGTGAGAAGATTTTGTAGGACAAAAAACTTGTAACCATATGCAGCTTTGAAAACATGCGTAGATTTAGGCGGGGTGTAGTGAGCGGGCTTGCCCCGCGTTGGGGTGCGCAGCAGCCCCAATAGGGGCGCTGCGGTATTTCAGACAAAACGCGGTGCCTGGTTTGGGGCCGCTTTGCGCCCCAGCGCGGGGCAAGCCCGCTCACTACAAGGGCATTGCGTGCGTTAGGCAAGCACGCGAATGGGCGCGCCGGTGGCCCAGGCTTGGATGTCTTCGATCATCTGGGCGTAGAACTGCCGGTAGTTCTGCTCGCTCACATACCCCACGTGAGGCGTGGCCAACACGTTGGGCAGGCGGCGGAACGGGTGATTCGCGGGTAACGGCTCTTCGGCAAACACATCCAGTGCGGCGCCGGCCAGGCGGCCACTTTCCAGTGCCTGCACCAACGCTTGCTCATCCACAATCGGTCCGCGGGCGGTATTGACCAAACGAGCGCTTGGTTTCATCCAGCCCAACGCTTCGGCATCCACCAGGCCGCGGCTGCGGTCGCTGAGTACCAGGTGCACGGTGAGAATATCGGCCTGTTCAAACAGCTGTTTTTTGCTGACCCACGTCACGCCGGACTCGGCTGCGCGCTCCGGCGTGAGGTTTTCACTCCAGGCGATCACACGCATGCCGAACACGTGGGCGAATTGCGCGACCTTCTGACCGATGCTCCCCAACCCCAGGATCCCCAAGGTCTTGCCATGCAGGTCGCCCCCCAGTCCAACCTGCCAACCGCCGGCGCGCAGGGAATTGGCTTCCGCCAGCAGGTTACGGGTCGAGGCCATGATCAATGCCCAGGTCAGTTCCGGCGCTGCCTGTTTATAGCTGTCGGTACCGCAGACCGTAATGCCCAGTGCCTTGGCGGCGGGGAGGTCGATGGCTGCGTTGCGCATGCCGCCGGTCACCAGCAACTTGAGCTTGGGCAGTCCTTGCAACAAAGCCTTGCCGAAGGTGGAGCGCTCGCGCATCACGCAAATTACCTCGAACCCCTGCAAACGCTCGACCATCGTCGCGGTATCAGCCGGGTAGTCGTGCAGGAAATGCACCTGGCCTACCGACTCAAGGGCTGACCAGTCCACCACGCCACTGGCCACATTCTGCCAATCATCAATGACTGCGATCTGTACCGACATTTACGCGCGCCTCGAAAAAGGTTGGATTAAAGGGCGTTCAAACCCTGCAACAGCGCTTTATGGAACTGAGCCGGTTCTTCCATTTGCGGCGCATGCCCCAACCCCGGGAATTCCACCAGGGTTGCATGGGGGATCAGCTTGGCGACTTGTTTGCCCAGTACCTCGTAGTGCCCCAACTTGGCCTTGACCGCCGGCGGCGCGATGTCGCTGCCGATGGCGGTGGTGTCGGACGTGCCGATCAACATCAGGGTTGGCATCTGCAAGTCCTTGAACTCGTAGTACACCGGCTGGGTGAAGATCATGTCGTAAATCAATGCCGAGTTCCACGCCACCTGGGTATGACCGGGGCCGCTGTTGAGGCCGGCGAGCATGTCGACCCAGCGCTCGTACTCGGGCTTCCAGCGGCCGACGTAATAGGTGTTGAGCTCATATTTGCGGATGCCGTCGGCGCTCAGTTTCAATTCACGCTCATACCACTGGTCCACACTGCGATAGGGCACGCCCAGGGCTTTCCAATCTTCCAGGCCGATGGGGTTCACCAGTGCAAGCTGTTCGGTTTGTGCGGGGTAGAGCAAAGCGTAGCGGGTGGCGAGCATGCCGCCGGTGGAGTGGCCGACAATCGTCGCTTTTTGAATGCCGAGCTTTTCCAGCAATTGATGGGTGTTGATGGCCAGTTGTTGGAAGCTGTATTGGTAATGGTCGGGCTTGCTGGAGGTGCAGAAACCGATTTGATCGGGCGCGATCACGCGGTAGCCAGCGTCGCTCAGGGCTTTGATTGAATCCTCCCAGGTGGCACCACAGAAGTTCTTGCCGTGCATCAGCACCACGCTGCGGCCGTTGGGTTTGCCTTTGGCGGGGACATCCATGTAGCCCATTTGCAGGGATTTGCCTTGGGATTGAAAGGCGAAGTGTTCGACGGGATAGGGGTATTGGAAGCCTTGCAGCTCGGGACCGTAACTGGCAGCGAAGGCAGGGACGGCAGTGGCGGTTAGCAGGCCGGCAATACAAAAGGCACGGATCAGAGGCATCGGCAGGGCTCCGGGAAAGATGCTCGGATGCTGTTTCGGGGGGATTAAGCAGGGATTAACACCCAGTGCAGGGTCAAGGCCGCGAGCACGCCATAGCGCACGCTTTTGGCCAGGCTCACCAGGACCAGGAACCGCCACAGTGGCTCGCGCATCACGCCAGCCACCAATGTCAGTGGGTCGCCGATAATCGGCACCCAACTGAGCAACAAGGTCCAGTGACCCCAACGGGCGTAGTGGCCACGGGCTTTATCCAGCTGCTTGTCACTGACTGGAAACCAGCGCCGCCCCTTGAAGTGTTCCGCCCAGCGCCCCAGCCACCAGTTCACCACCGACCCCAACACATTGCCCAAGGTGGCGATACCCAGCAGTAGCCACAAGCTGTAGTGCCCGCTGACCAGCAGGCCCACCAGCACGGCTTCCGATTGCAGGGGCAATAAGGTCGCAGCGCCAAACGCCGCGACGAACAACCCCAGGTAGCCCATCAGCACGGGTCAGTGGGCCGGGTAGTCGGCCACCACTACGTCTTTACCGTCACGCGTCAGGCCGATGACTTGGTAGGCTTCGCTGCGACCTTCCACTTCCATCCCCGGCGAGCCCATGGGCATGCCCGGTGCGGCAACACCCAGCAGATCATCACGCTTGCGCAGGGCCAGCACTTGCTCGGCAGGTACATGGCCTTCAACGAACTTGCCGTCGATCACGGCGGTATGGCACGAACCCAGGCGTGGCGCTACGCCGAGGCGTTGCTTGACGACGCTCATGTCGGCTTCGACATGGTCATTGACCTTGAAACCGTTGCTTTCCAGATGGCTGATCCATTTTTTGCAGCAGCCACAGTTGGCGTCGCGATGCACGTCGATGGGGATCAGGTCGGCGGCTTGGGCGAGGGTGGTGGTGAAAAGGGCGCAAAGCAGGGTCAATCGCAATGGGTTTTTCATGGGCTGGCTCTTGACGAGGGAGAGGTCATCGGATCGGAGGCGATCATGACGACCTCATCGCAGGCAAGCCAGCTCCCACAGGGTGGTAATGTTTCAAGATTATACGAAAGGCGGGTTTTCCAGGCGGTGCTTGAGCTGATCCAAGGCGATGGTCGAGAGCTCGATCATGCGCTCATGCAACGTGGCCAGTTGCAGCTCGGTTTCGTAGGTCAACACGCGCTTGAACAGCGTGCCGCCTTGATGCTCGCGCAAAAAGTAATGGATGGAGCCATCGACGGCCAATGAGGTGAACACGGTCTTGAATTCTGCGGGACGCCGGGCGATCTGCACGCGGTAACTCATGGGAACCCGCACGCCCAGCAGGTCAATGAACTCGGTAAACCGGGTGCCGGCGGGGAGTGAGCCGGTGGTGCCCGTGTCGGCACTGAGTGACGTGGGGTGCCACTCGTGCCAACGGTCCGGCTGGGTCACATAGTCATAAACGGCATCGACGGGGGCCTTGATAAAGCGTTCCTGGCTGATCCGCTCCAAGCGGACCGACTGCTCGGCTGCGCGCATGGCACACCTCCTTGTGGCGACTAGGAGTTGTCAGAATAGTCCTACTCCCGTGCTTTGCACGGGAGTGTTTCAGCCATTTATCAGCGCACCTTGAATCGACTCATCAATGAAATCACCCGACCGTTCGCCGCCAGCAGGCTTTGGGTATTGGTTTCAGTGGCGTGGCCGCTCTGCACCAGCTCCTCAACCATTTGTCGGATCTGCACCATGCTGCGGTTGATCTCCTCGGTCACTGCGCTTTGCTGTTCGGCCGCCGTGGCGATCTGGGTGCTGAGGTTATTGATATGGCTGACGGAGCCGGCCATCTCATCCAGCCCGCTGTTGACTCGCGCCGTGGCGTCCGCCGCAGACTGGCAACTGGCCTGGGTGTTTTCCATGGCCGCCACCGATGAGCTCACGCCTGTGGTCAAGCGTGCCAGCATCTCGTTGATTTGTGACGTGCTGGCCTGAGTGCGAGCGGCCAATGCGCGAACTTCATCGGCCACCACTGCAAAACCACGGCCTTGTTCGCCGGCGCGGGCCGCTTCGATGGCGGCATTGAGGGCAAGCAGGTTGGTCTGGCCGGCAATCGCGCCGATGACGCCGAGGGTTTCGGTGATGCGTGCAGCGTCCTGGCGCATGTTTTCAACGGTATGGGTTGCGCTGGACACTTCGCCGATCAATGCGCTGACGCTGCTGGACGCTTCACCCACTACCACGCGGGAACGGTCGGCATGCTCATTGGCACGCTGGGTGAAGGCTGCGGTTTCGGCGGCATTTTGCGCGACGGTGTCGGCGGTGGAGCTCATTTCGGTGATAGCGGTGACGGTCTGATCGGTTTCAGAGGCGTGGCGCACCAGGATGCGGTTGGTCTGTGCCGAGGTGTGTTGCAACTGCTCCAAGCCCGACGACATGGCGCCCGTGGCCTGGGTCACCTCGCCGATCATGTTCTGCAGGTAGACAATAAACCGGTTAACCGAGTGACCGATGGCTCCCAGTTCGTCTTCGGCGCGGATAGTAATGCGTCGCGTCAGGTCGGCGTCGCCGGCGGACAGCGCGTCGATATTGGTTTTCAACGATTGCATGCGCTGCATCAATTGGCGGATCGCATACGCCGCGAGCAGTACCAGCAGCAACACCATGGGAATTTGCAGCAGGGCCAGTGTGCCGAGCACGTCATCGCGCTGGGCGGTGATCAGCGTAGTGGGCAGGGCGGTCGCAAGGAACCAGGGAGTGCCTTCGATGGGGCGCATATAGAACGTGCTGGCCACGCCGCCATTGTCGAACTCGCTGCGTTGCAGTGCCTGGTCGCGGTGGGCCAGGGCTTTGCTGACCTGGCCTGCAAATGCCGAGGTGCTCGTCAGTTCGCTGATGTTCTTCAACACCACCGGACCACTGATGCGCGAGCTGTTGCTGATGATCTTGCCGTCGCCTTCGACGATCAGCATTTGCCCGCCGATGTCTTTTTCCTTGCTGGCCACCAGGTCATTGAAGAAGCCCAGGGTCACGTCGATGGTGGCGACGCCATACGGCACGCCGTCGCGCTGGATGGCCATGGCGCAGTTGGTGCGTGGTTCCTGGCTGGCATCGTCTTTGTAAGCAGCGGCCCAGGCGCATTGGCCGCGCGGTGAGGCGAGCCCGCCTTTGTACCAGCTCTGGTCGTAATAGTTAGGCGCAGGGTCGCTGTTCCAGAACGTATTAACGGCGAGCTTGCCCGAAGCGTCGCGGTGCCAGAACGTGCTGTGTTTGTTGCGCCCCGGCGTGCGTTGGTTCGGCAGCGGCCAGATACCTCCGCCGAAGACTTTCAACTCGCCGTATTGGTCGACCAGGCCGGGCAGCACCTTGTCGATGGCATCGCTGTCGAGCAGCGGGATGGTCTGGGTGATGCTGCGTTGCTGGGCCTGAACCTTGTTCAGTTCGCCCTGGATCTGTTCGGCGACTTCGGCGACGCGATTGAGCACCACCTGTTCTTCGGTTTGGCGCAGTTTGGGCGCGACCAATTGGCCGATACCCACCACGGTCAACACAAATAACACCAGGACGAACAGCACCAGAAACAATGTGTAACGGGCTTGGATAGAGCGCAGTGGGGGCATGAAGGGTCGTCCTTACGAAGCGTTTATTGTCGACGCGGCTGTGTTAGAGCTTCGTCGGGCTATCGGCTTGGCAAGGAGGAGCTTTAGGTACGTTCGTGCAAGAAAATAATGGCGCCTTTGCAGGCGCCTTCTTGCTAGATGTCGAGCATCGCCATCACGGCTTGCGGGTAGCGCAGGCCGGCGGTTGCGTCGGCGGGGAAGATCGCGTCCAGTGCCGCCAACTCTGTCGGGCTGAGGCTGACGGAGACGGCTGCTACGTTTTCTTCCAGGTACCTGCGTTGTTTGGTGCCGGGAATCGGGATGATGTAGTCGCCTTGCGCCAGCACCCACGCCAGTGCCAGTTGCCCGGCGGTGACGCCTTTGTCGTTTGCCAGGGTCTGGACTTGCTTCACCAATCGGAGATTCTTTGCGAAGTTCTCACCCTGGAAACGCGGACTGAATCGACGGTAATCGTCGGCCGCGAAGTCGTCCGGACTTTTCAACGCGCCGGTCAGAAAGCCCCGGCCCAGCGGGCTGTAGGGCACAAAGGCGATGCCCAGGCGTTGGCAGGTTGCGAGGCAGCCGTTGTCGTGTTGGTCGCGGCTCCACAACGAGTATTCGCTTTGCAAGGCGCTGATGGGGTGCACCTTGTGAGCACGCTCCAGTGTGGCAGCCGAGGCTTCGCTCAGGCCCAGGTAACGTACCTTGCCTTGTTGCACCAACTCGGCCATGGCGCCGACGGTTTCTTCGATGGCCACCTCGGGGTCGATGCGATGCTGGTAGTACAAATCCAGGGTTTCAATGCCCAGGCGTTGAAGGGTGCCGTCGATCGCGTTGCGGATGTACTCGGGGCGCCCGTTCACGCCGCGCAGCGCGGGGTTGGCCGGGTCGCGCACGATGCCGAACTTGCTGGCGAGGAACACCTGCTCACGCTTGCCGGCAAGGGCCTTGCCGATCAGTTGTTCGTTGGTGTGAGGGCCGTAGATGTCAGCGGTGTCGAGGAAATTGACGCCCAGTTCCAAGGCGCGGTGCAGGGTCGCGATGGCTTCTTTGGTGTCGCTGCCGGTGGTGTAGAAATCCGTCATGCCCATGCAGCCTAGGCCGATGGCGGAAACGAGAGGGCCGTTGGTACCGAGTTGACGCGTTTGCATGGGTTCAGCTCCTAGTGGATTAGGGCTTCATTGTTACCCTCGACAAAAACTGGATAAACCGGCTAAAAGCACTATCACTATTTGTAAAATCTAAACAATCAATAAGGAGCCGCTCCTTGGACCGCTTCAATGCGATGCGCGTTTTTACTCGGATTGTCGAACTGGGTGGGTTTGCCAAGGCTGCCGACAGTCTGCAAATGCCCCGCGCTTCAGTGACCATCCTGATCAAGCAACTGGAAGCGCACTTGGGCGTGCAACTGTTGCAGCGCACCACGCGCCAGGTCAGCCCAACGCTGGACGGCGCCGCGTATTACCAGCGTTGCGTGCGTTTGCTCACGGACCTGGAAGAGACCGAAGCGGTGTTTTCCACCCAGCGTCAAAACCCACGCGGGACCTTGAACATCAACATGCCGTCGGGGATAGGCCGTTTGATCGTGATTCCTGCGCTCCCTTTATTCACCGAGCGCTATCCGCAGATCGAGTTGGAGATCGGCCTAAACGACCATCCTGTCGATTTGATTCGCGAAGGCGTGGATTGCGTCTTACGGGGTGGCCTGGCGCTGGATGAGTCGTTGGTAGCGCGGCCATTAGCCATGATGGACCAGGTCACCTTGGCCAGCCCCGCTTACCTTGAACGCATAGGGCTCCCCGCATCGCTTGACGATCTGGCCCATCACGAAATGGTCGAGTACGTTTCCAGTACCAGTGGCAAGCGCTTTGGCCTGGAATTTCAGATAGGGGCAGAGCTGCGCGCTGTCAACCTGCCCAAACGTGTCGCGGTCAATAGTGCCGATGGTTACTTTGCCGCGTGCGCAGCCGGGTACGGTTTGATCCAGGCACCGTACTATCACGCGATGCGCCAACTGGAGGAGGGCACGCTGGTGCAAGTGTTGCCACACCAGGCGGTGCCCCAAATGGCACTGACGGCCCTTTATCCGCCGCACCGTCAGTTGTCACAGCGCGTGAGGGTGTTTGTCGACTGGCTTGTCGAGTTATGCGGCCAGCCGGGTAATGGGTTACGTCGCCAGGCGTGCGCTGAATCTACGGAGCTTTGACATAAATCCGCAGATCCCCCGGCTGGTCGTGGGATGTCAGCGGTTTGGACGGATCGGGAGGCGTTGATTTGGGACCGAACCCAGAGCTGGGCGGTAAGTTTGTCTTGTTGTGCTCAAATACCCCAATGGCCGTACTGCGGGTCATTTCGGCAAGTCCCGGTACACCCTCCGATGTCTTCATGTGTGACATACCTACCAAGGCCACCCATTTCTCGCCGTTGGATGTCGACTCGATGGTCTTGGATGCGTAGTAGTTGAATTCCTCAAGTCGTCGTACAGAGCCATGTCCGGTGTGGGTTGCGCCGACGATATGTCTCACGTCTTTGTGACGCGTCAGGTAGTAGTGGTCAAGGGGGACGATCTCGATGCCGTTCAACTCAAGCTTGGCTTTCAGCTCGTCGAAGCTTGGGTGCCTACGGGGCCTGCGTGTCGCACCCAGCATGCTGATGCCGTCGTCTTGAAGCCCACCTGGCAGGTCCGGGCGAGAGAGCAACCCCTCAAAATACACGCGCTTTACGCCGGATTTTTTTAGCGTGTCAGCGTTATCGAAAAGCGTCTTGAAACTGGCCATCTGATCGTGACGCTCTCCAAGCACTACACCATCGGAGGTCTTTAAGACATCGCTGAGCATAGTGGATGTCGGTATCGACGTAGGGACTAGCGGAATAACAGGGCGTGCCGGCGAGGTCTTCGCCACATCGTTGTAGTGGCTGCGCAAGTCGTCGTTGAACTTTTGCAGGGTGGCGTGCTTGGTGTCGGCCTTGAAATGATCCGCTTGCAGCTTACCTTTCATTTGCGCTGCGTATTCCCCTTGGGGCAGAGGCGTGCGTACACGTCCTGGGCGCGCACCCAAGTTGTAGGGTGTATGCCTCACACCGTGAGGGGCCAGGCTATTCGATTTGGGCGATTTGGGATCAAGGGTGTACGCAGGATTGAAGTCATCTATAGGTGCTCCAAACGGTTGGTTTTTTACCTCGTCATAGGCATACCACCGGTGGTTATGGCGAACAGCCACGCCCTCCACGGTCTCATCTGCCACCTTAAACGTGCCGATTGATGCAACGCCGTGGTGTTTGCTGGCCTTTATCAGGTCGTAGCTGCCGGCTGTTCCTTTGAGGGTGTTGATGCCATCGGCCACCAGGGATAAACCCGTACTCCCTGCCACCTGCACTCCTCTGGCAACGGTGTTGGCAGCCCTCTTGGTCACCTTTGCAGCCCCGACCAACAAATCCCCTACGCCATCCACGGGGTTAAGTGCGCCTATCGCGGCAACCCCAATGACTTTTGCCCCCTTGATAAATTTCGCGCCCGTCGAGATGGCGCTTGCCCCCACTTTCGCCAGTCTCGCAGCAGTGCCGGCCCCGGCGGTGACAAAACTGAAGATGTCCATGCCCAGGTCCAGTACGCCTTCTGCGTAGTTTCCGGATGAAAAGTTGACGATAGCGGACCTGAAGGGAATCAGATTGAGAAAAAACTCTGCGGCGTTCTTCTGGCTTTGTAGCTGTCTTTCATGGGCGGTTGAGCCTTCGGCTGCTTGCTTGATAGCTGCATTATCAACGTCCAGATGCTCGACAAAGGCGTCTGCGATCATGTTGCTGCGCAAGCTGGCAAAGCTATTGGGCGAGGTATCGCCTACCGGTTCGCTTTCGCTTTGTCGCGCCTGTCCGCCAACAACCGGATTGAAGGCTTCGCGTCGGCGTTCCAGATGCGCATCCTGCCAACTGGTTTCGACTAGGTTGATGTAGTTGTCCCGTCGTTTGATCGACAAGCTTTGGATGTCTATTTCATAAATCGTGCGCTGGCCCCCTTGCTCGACTTTGAAGCTCAACACCATATCTTTGGAATCAAGCCGTTTTGGGACGTAGGTTGTGTCGTAGGCGGTCTCGTGGAAAAAACTGATCTTGCCATGCTCGATTTTTTTGCGGTCCTCCAACGGGAGTTGGGAAATAAGATGGCGGACAGTGGTGGAGAGCGCATTCTTGCGTGCGTCCATCGCAGTGGCGAACTGGCTGTTGAATGCGCCCAGAATACCCAGTGCCGGGCTCTGATTCAGCTTGTCGATCGGAATCCGCGGGTCGTCGGTTTTCCATTTACCCAACGTGCTGGCGCCCATGAACACGTCAAGCATGGAGTGAAAGCCCTCAGGAGGCAGATTAGGGTCGTACAGCGGCGTCAGGCCACTTTGTTTATGTGGTCGGTCCGGCAATAACACCGGCGCTTCGAACACACCGGGTTCGAGTTCGGGAAAGTGTGCCTTGAGTTTTTCCAGGGCCACTTGCCTACGCGTAGGCAGTTCGGTTTTGAGGACCTCGCTTGCTGTCAGACGTTGACTCTGTTGGTCATTGAACCTCGTCCGCACGACCTCTACTTCGGACGCGCTATAGGCTTCAGGCGACTGTCTGGAGATGATCCCGTTGGCAACGCCCCAATCGATTAACGCTGCGCGTTGCACCGACTCCGCGTCAGGGGTGTCGATCTGATCAGCGCGCTGCATGACTTGCGTAAATGTCATCTTGGAGGCTATACCGGGCGCTTCGTCGTCCACTTTGGCCACCGCGATGCAGAAGTTGGCCCAGGCCTGACTGCCAGGCGCTACCTGATTCGGTACGTCCTTGACCAGGAACTGCGGTGCAACACGCCTGAGTAGTAGATGGGCGGCCATGTGCGCCGTGGCCTGGTTGGTTTTTCCGGTGACAACCAGGTGAGCTTTGAGAGCGTCGAACACCGCTGATGCGGGCTTGCCCCAATACTGCGATTGCGCCAGGTCAAAACCAGCGACTGTATTTCTGTGCGGCCTCTCGATGGACTCGCGATCAAGCCCCAGATGGATCGCACTCAGTACATATTCGTATGTGCTGGCAGGCGTGCCTATACCGTTCAGATCCTTTTGGATGGCCAACCCCAAGGCTTCCCCTCTGGGCGAGGTGAGCAGCTTTTCAAGTGCCTTGTCTGGGTCGTTCAGGTCATCAGCCAGCAATGGCATGGCATCCAACAGATAGCCCAGGGCTCCCTTGCGGGGGGCGGCAAGCGGAAGGCCTGGCAACATCGCTGTGTTGCAATCAAGCGTGTCGATGATTGTCCGCTGCTGCGCTGTGCTAAGCGGCAGCGGCCAGGAAAGAGCGCCGCCTGAGTTGCCTAGGACTGGTGCTAACGCTTTTTGATCCAGAGTGTCTCGCAGCGCGATAGCTTGGGTTTTGGTGCGAGGTATTTCGAAATCCAGTCGGGTGATGACCTCCGCCAGGTTTGGATCATTGACTCCTTCAACAGTGTAGGAAGAGCCTGGCTCGATCGGCATTTTCCAGTTGTTCAGCGCGCTGGAAATCACACTTTCAGACGTGGATTCGTTCCACAGAAGTGCAATGCCGCGTAAGTGATTGGCCAATGTATGCAGGTTTTTCTGATCCGCTGCGGCGAGTTTCAAGCCTGCGGTGGATGGGAAATTGCTGGAGGGCGGAGTTGGGGGCGGGCCATCACTGGCGAGGGTCGTCGTTTTTTCGAAGCTAGTGGCAAAAGTCGGAGTATCCGAGGGGATGGACGCTTTTATCATGGTGATGACTCGCAAGCGGGGTGCCCGATCATCCTTAGTGCTTATGCGGTCGACGCAATTCCTTAACGGGCGTCAGGTGTGTATCGCTTTTGGTGTAGCGCGTTCCTCTGGGTGTGTGTGGGCGCATTGCAGGCGTCCCGCTCCGTTTATACGGGACGTCTGTCAGATTAGGGCGTGATCAGCGATGGTAGTAGCCGGGGCCGCCACCGTCGTACCGGTGGTCATGCCAACCACCACCGCCACCATGAGGGAAAAAGAAGCAGCCGCTCATGCTCAACATGATCAGCAATGGAATCAGCAGTGTGATTCGACGGAACATTTCAAAATCCTCCAGGGTTCTCACAGGGTCTATCAGGCGCGGGACAAGCCAAATTTTTTCATCGCCTGTAACATGAGACCCTGCCGACCCTGCGTCATCCCCTTCACTGGGTATGTGCTTGGCATGTTCGGCGATACAAGGTGGATACATTCTTCAGGTTCAGGAACCCGTCATGACTCAAAAGCAACGTTTGAAATATTCGATTCTGATTGCCCTGGCTGTACTGGCGACGATGTTTGGCCTGTCCTACTTGCAGAACACTGGGGTTATCAGCGAGAAGACGTTCCAGACCATCGCCATTGCTGTCGCGGTGGTCGTGGTTGTGATCAACGGCATCATGCGTCGTAAAGTCAAACTCTGACTCAGTCGCGACCGTCGAGCACTTTGGCAGCCTCTTCATGGAGGCTGTAGCTTTTATCCGCGTTGAGGGTGATCACACCCTCGCTGCACAGGCGCTTGAGCACCTCACGCACGCTGAGAAACGACAACGGAATGCCCAGCTCCAGCAAATGGCTGTGCACACCGCGCACCCCGAGGGTGCGCTGGTTGTCGGCAGCGGTGAGCAGGGCGTCGATGACCTTTAGCCGAATCAGGCTGGTGCGCAAACCGAAACACTTGAGCAAATGGCGAATACGCTGGTTGCCTTGCTGTTCGGGCGCTTTACCGAACGTTTGCGTGCCGCTGCCGAACTTGGCATCGGCGGCCGGTGAATGTCCATCCATGGGCAGTTGCGAGTTGTACATGCAAAAACTCCTTATCAGAGCCTGATCAGGAAAATGAGTGCTCTTAGTTAATTAGACGAACGAGCGAGCGAAATCATGAAGTGCCGGATGTAGAAATTTTGTCGGTATCGGTTTTGTCACACCAGGATCGCCTTAAATAAACGGTCATCACCGCTAAATTGTTCCCGGTTTTTTGCGTCCTTACGGTGGGGGAATTACCCCTGGTGAGGATGTTCAATTTGACTGTGGAGTCGGCGTGATTATTTCCAACGGGTTGTCCAGGGTGTGTGTGGCGGGGATGTTGCTGGGATTAAGCCTGGCCGCATCGGCGCGGGAGTCGGTGTCGCAGGCGTCTGCCGATATTCGCCGTACCAGTTTCGGCGTGCCGCATATCCGCGCCAGCGATGAGCGGGGCCTGGGCTTTGGCATTGGTTACGCGTATGCCCAGGACAACCTGTGCCTGTTGGCCAATGAAGTGGTCACGGTGAACGGTGAGCGTGCGCGCTACTTCGGCCCCGAGCAGGCCACACTGGAAGAGCGCAACAACTTGGCCAGTGATGTGTTCTTCACCTGGCTCAATACCCCGGACGCCGTGGCGGCGTTCTGGAGCGCGCAAACCCCACAGATCCGCCAGCGCATCGAAGGTTATGTGGCCGGTTACAACCGTTACCTGAAAGAGCAGGGCGCACCGGCGCAATGCCAGGCCGGCTGGGTGCGGCCACTGGTAACCGGGGATCTGGTGAAGTTGACCCGCCGGTTGCTGGTCGAGGGTGGTGTTGGCCAATTCGCAGAAGCGTTGGTCGGCGCGAAGCCACCACAGGCAACTGCAGGTGTAGAACCCAGCCTGAAGTCCTTTGAACTGGCTGCCGCCAATCAACAGCGTTTTAGTTTTGATCGCGGCAGTAACGCCGTTGCGGTAGGCCGTGACCGCTCATTCAATGGGCGCGGAATGCTGTTGGCCAACCCACACTTTCCGTGGCTGGGCGGCATGCGCTTTTATGAGATGCACCTGACTATCCCAGGTCAGTTGGACGTGATGGGGGCCGCGTTGCCGGGCTTGCCAGTGATCAATATCGGCTTCAACCAGCATGTGGCATGGACCCATACGGTCGACACGTCCAAGCACTTCACCCTGTATCGCTTGACCCTCGACCCCAAGGACTCCACGCGCTACCTGCTCGACGGAAAATCCTTACCGCTGGATAAAACCACGGTAACCGTACAGGTCAAGGGCGCTGACGGCAGCCTCAAGCCACAATCCCACACTGTCTATAGCTCGCAGTTCGGCCCAGTGGTGCAATGGCCTGGCAAGCTCGATTGGGACAGCCACTACGCGTTCAGCCTGCGTGACGCCAACCTGGGCAACGACCGCGTGCTGCAGCAGTGGTACGCAATGAACCGCGCCGCCAGCCTCAAGGAGCTGCAAACTTCAGTGCATACCCTGCAAGGCATCCCGTGGGTCAACACCCTGGCGGCCGATGACAGGGGCCAGAGCCTGTACATGAACCTGTCGGTAGTGCCCAACGTCAGCACGGCCAAGCTGGCGCAATGCAGCGACCCACGTGCGGGCCTGCAAATGATCATGCTCGACGGCGCCAACAGCGCCTGCGCCTGGGACATCGACCCGCGTGCCGCCCAGGCCGGGATCTTCCCCGCCGATAAATTGCCGCAACTGGAACGTACCGACTACGTGCAGCACTCCAATGACTCGGCATGGTTGGCCAACCCCAAGGCGCCACTGGCCGGGTTCTCCCCGGTAATCAGCCAGGACAACATCGCCCTTGGGCCACGCGCGCGTTTCGCCCTGCAACGGTTGCAGTCCCTCGACAAGCAACCTATCGGCGTGAGCGACCTGCAAAGCATGGTAATGGACAACGAGGTGTACCTGGCTGGCCAAGTCATGCCTGACCTGCTGGAATTCTGCGCCAAGCACCTGGGCACTGATACCGCCGCGTTGCAGCCACTGTGCACCAGCTTGAAAAACTGGGACCAGCGCGCCAACCTCGACAGCGGCCTGGGCCTGGTGCACTTCATCAACCTGGCGAAACAGCTGCGGCAAATCCCCGATGCCTGGCGCGTCGCCTTCGATCCGACGCAACCGTTGACCACGCCACGCGGCCTGGCCATCGACCGCGAGCCTGTGGCCAAGGCCTTGCGCGAAGCCATGCTGGCCTCCACCGCCGACGTCGCCAAACGTGGCCTTACCGCCAACAGCACCTGGGGCGACATCCAAGTCAGCGGCCAAACCCCCATCCACGGCGGCCCGCAGGAACTTGGCATCTACAACGCCATGCAAACCGTGCCCCGCGCAGATGGCAAACGTGAAGTCATCAGCGGTAGCAGCTACCTGCAAATCGTCACCTTCGACGACAAAGGCCCGCATGCCCAAGGCCTGCTCGCGTTCTCCCTGTCCAGCAACCCAACCTCCCAACACGCCAAGGACCAAACCCACGCTTTCTCCCAGAAAAAGCTGAGCCCGCTGCCGTTCACCGAAGCGCAGATCAAGGCCGATCCGCAGTACCAACTGCAACGGATCAAGGAGTAGGGCAGGTGCGCAACCCCTTGATGCCAATACGAAATATTTTTGAAATCAAGGGGTTGCACGCTTTGGCAAATACGTACATAATGGCGCCCATCGAACGCAACGAAGCATTAAAAACTTCAATGTATTCAATGAGTTAGAGTAGAGGCAGGGTTTTATAGCCCACTCAAGTTTTTACGCGGTGAGTGTCAGTTGTTTGGACATTGATCGTTTGAGGCCGAGTAGCAAAATGGTTATGCAGCGGATTGCAAATCCGCCTACGCCGGTTCGATTCCGACCTCGGCCTCCACTCTTAAAGCCCCGTAGATCAATGGTCTACGGGGTTTTTTATTGCGCGCGGGATAAGCGGGCGTAGCGCTATTATTTCGGCGGTTCCAGCTGTAGCCCCATTCCCACCATTCCGATTTCCGTCAAATCCGTGCTGAAAGGAATCTCCCCCAGCGCTCGGAAACCAACTGCCTCATAGAAGCGCTGGGCATTTGCGTTGCTCTTGAGTACGTCCAGCCACAGCAGGCGTTCCCCACGCTGCACGGCACGATCGCTGATGAATTGAAGCAACTGCTTTCCATACCCCAGCCCTGCGGCTGATTTGAGGAAGTAGATTTTTTGCAGTTCGGCACCCATTTCACCCGTGATGGGAGCAGGTGTTGACCAATTGACTTTGGAAAAACCCACTACCCCCGAGTCTTCGTCCGAAGCGATCAGCCACAGGTGGCGCTCGGTTGATTCCAGCGACGATTGCAGCATGCTGGGCGCAAAGTCCTGATCGAGAAACGCCTGCAGCCCGGCGGGCGACCATATTTGGGCAAAGTGCTGCCGGTAGGTCTCGCAGCCGACGTCGCGGAGTGCATCAAGGTCGGCTATTGTCGCTTCGCGAATGTAGAGCTTATTTTTAAAACTCATTAAATCACCACGTTAACAGCGCTTCTTCGGGATGAATCACTCGCTGATTAAACTGAACATCCATTCGGTTGGCTGGCTTGCTTCCCACCACCTGCGTGACGGGATACGCGTCCTTTGCATACTCACCCTTAACCCGCAAAAATTCCGCGCGCGAAACGCGGATGGCAAAGCGTTTGGTCCATTGGGTCTCGCCTGTCACGCTATCGGTGATCGGCAATTTGGTGGCGATGTAGCTTTCATCGAGGGCCTGGACGATGAGGTACCAGCGGTTGTTTCGTTCAACCCAGGGGTCGGTCCCCAGTCTGTCGATGACCGAGAGGGTGAGGTGCGACGTGGCCACTTTCAGCGAATCGCTCAGGCTGTCGAGTGTTTCCTCTGCCTTCTGCTCATCGAAGTGGTTCAGGTGGTTTTTGGCACGCGCTACCAGTTCATAAAAACCTTTCTTCTCGTTTTCTGGCACGGCGATGTCGGCGATGGCCTGGTTCAGCGGTGCGAACCTGACGGTCAATGATTCGAGTGGCTGGGTCTTTTGTAGCGCTTCTTCCAGCAGCACGATTTGCTGTTCGGCATTGTCGATGCCCAGCGTATCGGCATTGGCCAGTGCATCGTCAGCTTTGGCTGCCTGTATCGCGAGTGCGTTGAACACGTCAATTGCAGCGAGGTAGGCCGGCTTTTTTTGCATGCGCACCAAGCGTTCGCGTGTGTTGAAGATTGCCAGGCTCTGGTTCAGGGCCTGTTCGCTTTGGCGCAGTAAGGGGTTTACCTGCGCCGGCTCGGCGACAAGAGGCGCAGCCTGGTTCAGCCACTCGTCAGCACGGGTGAGCAATCGCTCTGCGCCGGGTTCGTGCCGTGCTGAAAGGAATTGTTGGGTCGACCTGAGGCGGGCTTTCAAGGCCCGCCACTCGGACTGGCGCTCTACAGTCTCGGCGTCAAGCACAAGGGCGGCCTGGCGCGTCTGACCATACGCGGTAAACATCCGCGCGCCTTGTACCGCCAATGCTCCAACGATCACGCACAGCATTATCAGAAGGACCCAGCGCCGATTGAGCAGCGCTGTACTCACCCAGCCGTTGAGCATTCCCTGGGGCGGCGCGTCGAAGGTCAAGCGCTTGTCGAAAAACTCGCGTACACCCTGGTCGATCTGGGCATCGGTGAACGCGATACCGTTGTTCTGGTAATACTCGCGGATGCGCGCGGCGACGGCGGTGCGTCGCTGCGGCATGTTCAGGTGTTCTTCCACCTCCATCTGCTGGTGACGCAACTGGTCCACCAAGGCCATGGCGCCTAGTTGTTCGGAGAGCAGCGATTTGCTCATCAAGCGTCCTTTCGTGATGGTTACGGCAAAGGACGCAAGTATACCGATCAGTGAAGGCAAACCAATGGCAGGTTACTGTCTGGGTTACAGCGTCCACCCCAACCCCAGCGCCTTATGCAGCGACGCAAAATCCTTCAGCAACTCCGCATCCCCTGAAATCCGGCTTTCCTGTGCCTGATACCGCGTACGCTCAGCATCCAGCCAGTCCAGCGTGCTCGCGGTACCTGCGCGATAGCGTTGGCGTGTCAGGTCTGCGGCACGCACGGCTGATGACTCGACGCTGCGCAACAACACGACGTTTTGCCGCTGGTGGCCGTATCGCGCCAAGGCCACGTCGGCATCACGCAGTGCCCCCAATACCGTACTTTTATACTGGGCGAGTGCTTCGTCGCGTCCGGCTTCGGCACCTTTGACGCTGGCGGCCACGCGGCCGAAATCCAGCACGTTCCAGGTCAGGCGCGGCAGGATCAGCCAAGTGCCGTTGTCTTTGCGGGCGAGGTGGCCGGGGTCGCTGGCGGAAAATGAGAGGTCGCCCATCAGGCTGAGTTTGGGGAACCAGTCTGCGGTTTTTTCGCCGATCTGCGCGTTGCTGGAGGCGAGTTTGCGTTCGGCGATGCGGATGTCGGGCCGGGCTTTGAGGAGGGCGGCCGGGTCTGCGATTGGTACCACGCCGGGAATCGTCGGCAAGGCTTTGGCGGTGGCGAGGCGGTTATCGAGCTCCCCCGGTTCCAGGCCGCAGAGTAGGCCCAGTTGATCCAGGGATTCGACGATGGACGCTTGCAAGGGCAAGCGTTGCGCTTGGGTGTTTTCAGCCTGGGTCAATACCTGTTCAAGTTGCAGTTGGGATGCCACGCCACGTTCGCGTCGTTGTTGAGTAAGGTCCAGGGCCTGGTTTTCGATGTCGACGCTGGCGTCTACCAGCGCCAGTCGCGCCTGTTGGTCGCGCAGGTCAGTGTAGGTTTGCACCACCTCAGCGGCCAGTTGCACCTGGGCGTCCGCAAGCTGTGCCTGGGAGGCGTCGGCTTCGGCTTGCGCCGCTTCCACCGCACGGCGTGTGCCGCCGAACAAATCGGCCTCCCAACTTGCATCGAAGCCGGCAAGGTACAGGCTCAATGGGCCGCGACCGCCGCCGCTGCCGCCCAGGGCCGAGGTGTCGGGTGAGCGCAGTTTCAACATCGCCGCGTCGCCGGTGACCTTGGGCATGCTGTCGGCACGAGCGCCGCTGAGGCTGGCGCGGGACTGTTTCAAGCGCGCCTGGGCGGTGGCAATGTCCGGGCTGTTGTGCAGAGCCTGGTCGATCAATTCATTCAGTTGGCTGTCACCCAGCGTGCGCCACCATTGGGCGACCGCGGGCGCACTCGGTGCGGTGCTGTCGGCATGCGCCAACTGCCTGGCCGCCAGAGTTTTTGGGGCGACATCCGGTGCGCCTCGGTAGTCCGGGCCCACCGTGCAGGCGGACAACAAGCCGACCGTGAAAAACAGGGGAAGGGAGCGAAGAGTCATGACTGTACCGTGCGCTTTTTCAGGATGAAGATCAGGGGCAGGCACGCCAGCATTGCGAGTCCCAGTACGTAAAACGCGTCGTTGTAGGCCATGACCGAGGCCTGGCGCGCGATGTCGTTGGCCAGTTGAGCCATCGCTTGCAACGAGGCGGTGGTGGCATCGCCGGTTTGCGCGAGGTAGCTGGCGGTGTTGCTCGCCATCTGGTCTTGGGCCAGTTGGCTGTTGGCCAGGATACCCTCGCGCAGCCGGTCGTCATGGAAATGACTGCGCCGGTCCATCAGCACGCCAAGCAATGCCAGGCCGATGGTGCCGCCCAGGTTGCGCGACATGTTATAGAGCCCGGACGCATCGCCGGCGTCCTTGGTGTCGACCGAACGCATGGACAATTGGCTGAGGGGCATCATCACCAGGATCTGCCCGAAGCCGCGCAGCAACTGTGACCAGATGAAGTCATGGCCAACGCTGTCGGCAGTCAGCTGTGTGTCGACAAAGCAACTGGCCCAATACAGCAGCAGGCCCGCGCCGACCATCCAGCGCAGGTCGTAACGGCCTAGCATGCGAGGCAGGATCGGCATCAGCAGGAATGCCGGAATACCCGACAGCAACATGATCGACCCCGACTGCTGCGCGTTATAGCCAGACAAAATCCCCAGGAACTGCGGTACCAGATACGCCGTGCCATACAGGCCTGCACCCACGGCCGTGCCGATCAACAGCACGCTGCCAAAGCTTTTATTGAGCACCAACTGCAAGCGCAGGATCGGCGTGGCGGAGCGAAATTGCCCCACGGCGATCAGGAAAAACCCGACCACGGTGGCGATGCTCAGCCAGGTGATCAGCAGCGAGTCAAACCAATGCTCGCGTTGGCCTTCCTCCAGCACCACGGTAAGCGAACTCAAGCCCATCGCCAGGCCAAGGATGCCCAGCCAATCGGCGCTGATGAACCGTTGCAGGTTCATGCGCTCGCTGGGCAGGCCGGTGATCAGCAGGGTGATCAGGGCGATGCTGATGGGCAGGTTGAGAAAGAAACACCAGCGCCAGTTGATGTTTTCTGTAAGCCAGCCGCCAATCACTGGGCCCAGCAGCGGGCCGAGGATAACGGTCATGCCGAACATGGTCATGCCGATCGCCATCTGATGGGGCGGCAGGCGGGTGCGCACGATGGTTTGCGCGGTAGGAATCATCGCACCACCGGCAAACCCTTGGCCGATGCGCCCAGCGATCATCGCGCCGAGGCTGGCGGACAGGCCGCAGAACATCGAAAAGAACGTGAACATCAACGCCGTGCCGATCAGGAACCGACGCAGGCCAAAGACTCGCGTCAGCCAGGCTGCGAGGGGGATCATCACGATTTCCGACATCAGGTAGCCGGTGGCAATCCAGGTGCCTTCGGTGCCGGTTGCGCCGATCTGGCCTTGAATCTGCGGCAATGCGGAGTTGGTGATCGACACGTCCAGGGTCGCCAACAGCGCCCCCAAGGCGCCTGCGGCGACAGCGATCCAGTCGGTCAGCGAGGCGTTGCGCGGTTTGTCCGCTGCGACGCCGGTCATTGTCGCTTCAGTCATGGTTGGCGTCCGCGCCGTGGGTGCGAGTGTCTACTTCCACCGTTGCCGATAGGCCAGGCATCAATGCCGCGCGCAGGTCGTCCGGCACGTCGAGGGCGATGCGCACCGGTACGCGCTGGACGATCTTGGTGAAGTTGCCGGTGGCATTCGATGGCGGCAACAAGGCGAACTGTGCGCCGGTGCCGGGGGCCAGGCTGTCGATATGGCCTTGCAGGTTGCGGCCGGGCAGGGCGTCGACATGCACGGTGACGGTCTGGCCAGGGCGCATGGCACCGATCTGGGTTTCTTTGTAGTTGGCGGTCAGGTAGATCGAGCTGATGGGCACCACGGTCAACAGACGTGTGCCGGGCTGCACGTATTGGCCGACACGCACGCCACGGTCGGCTACGCGTCCATCCAGCGGGCTGCGGATGACCGCGTCGTCCACATCCAATTGGCTTTGCGCTTCGCTGGCCTTGGCCACGCCAAGTTGCGCCTGGGCTTGCTTAAGTTGGGCCTGCAGTGTGCCGTAGCGGGTTTGACTGGAACGCAGTGCAGCTTGCTTGGCCGCTACCGTGCTGCGGGCTTGGGCCAGTTGGTTGTTCAACTGCGCCAGGCGTTCTTCCGGCTCGGCACCGGAGCGGGCCAGTGGGGCGTAGCGTGCTACTTCGGTCTTGGCATGCTGGGCATCGGCTTCGGCACCCTGCAGTTGGGCGCGGGCTTCGGCGATGGTCGAATCCTGTTGCACCAGGTCGGCTTCGGCCTTGGCGAAGTCGGCATTGCGTGCGGCAATCGTCGCGGTGGCTTCGTCACTCACGGCTTGGTATTTGCGCGCATCCAGGCGTACCAGCACGTCGCCGCGCATGACCTGTTGATTGTCGGTCACCAGCACTTGCTCAACGTAGCCATTGATCTTCGGCGCCACGCTGATGCTGTCGGCTTGCAGGTAGGCGTCATCGGTGGTCTCGATAAAACGCCCGGTAATCCACCACCAGGCGCCCCATGTAACGCCGATCACCGCCGCAATGGCCGCCAGGGTGAGCAGGATGCGTCGGGCCTTGCCGCGTTGGCCGTTGACGGTTTCTTCAGGAATGACCTGAGGGGAGGGCAGTGCAGCGGACATCGAGGTCACTCCAGATTTATATCGGATGGAATAAATTCCTTTTTTCGCGAATTTTTGTCAACTGGTATATTTTGGTCCGAGATCTGAAAGGAGTTGCACATGGCACGACATAAACCCGCTGCCGAGGGTGGATACCAACGCGGCGAAGAAACCCGCGCGAGAATCATCGAGGCCGCCGTTGTGGTCTTTGGCGAGCGTGGCTACGACGGCGCATCCACCCGCGATATCGCCACCGCCGCCGGGGTCAACGCGCCCGCGCTCCAGTATTACTTCGACGGCAAGGAAGGCGTGTACCTCGAATGTGTCGAGCACCTGATCACCTTGCTGTGGCGCAAGATGGCGCCTAGCGTTGAGGCCGCCGAACACGCGCTGGCCGATGACAACTGCCAGGACAACAGCCTGATCGAGGCGTCATTGGGCATTTTGGGTACGGTGGTGTCGACCATTCAGGACAGTCCGGAGGCGACGGCCTGGCGTGCGTTCCTCGACCGCCATCAGGCCGGGTTATGCCCGGAAAGCGCGACGAAGGCGTTCGATGAGCGGTTCAAGGCGCGTATCAGCGGCGTGATCCGGTTGTTGATTGCGCGGTTGTCGGGCTTTGCCGTGGAAGATGAGCGCACCGTGATCCACTCGATGGCGCTGTTTACCCAAGGGTTGGCGTTCCGTGTGCAGAAACCCAAGTTGCTTGCCGCATTGGACTGGGCGCAGATCGGCGAGAAAGAGATGGAGTTGGTGCGCGAGGTGGTGCTGACGCAGGCGCGTTTCACGTTGGAAGGCCTGGTGCAATTACGCAATCAGCGTTAGGGCACGGTAACTAACGCGGTTTTAAACGTTGCACGGTGTACCGTTATTCATACAAACCCTACCATCAAGTTACACGAAAGCCGTGACGCACTTGAGTTTGTACTGTCTTACCCAGCGAGAAGTTAATCTCGTTGAGTAGAGAGTGTGGTCATGAAGTTGAATTACCTAACTAAGGCGGCGGTTGTTGTCGCGTTGTTGTCGTCCTTGTCGGGCTGCTGGATGTTCATGCCACCACCGGGTGGTGGTGGTGGTGGTGGTGGTGGCGGGCATGGACAAGGCGGTGGCCCTGGCGGCGGTGGCGGCCCGCGCTACTAATTAGGGAAAAAAGAGGCAAGTCACGTGCAGTGGCTTGCCTCTTTTTTTTTCCCGCGACAAATAGCGGGCAAAAGAAAGCCCGCAATGGGGAGTGCGGGCTAAAGGGATGTTCATTAGGAGCTGGGCCCACCATAGGCCCGCGTTTGTGAAAGGTTTGTGAAAGCGTTCCGGTTAAATTAACGCTTTATCACACTGTAGGGCACACCCAGATCCCAGCGC
>JABXJR010000043.1_pt1 | contig 24857 bp, 18 predicted proteins | sample 7431291 | NCBI WGS metagenome assembly JABXJR01 (sample SAMN14395756, study PRJNA613071) | wetland metagenome | isolation source: water samle H3 from high-altitude wetland | place: Chile: Salar de Huasco, high-altitude wetland | collected 2015-11-10 | reverse complement strand
CTTCAGTCACGGTTCAACAGCAGATCAATAAGGGCACTTGTTGTCGCTGGAATAATCGTGCACTTCGATCTTGCCGGAGATGATCTCTTCCTTGGCCTTGTCGGCAGCGGCCTTCATGTCGGCGGTGATGAGATCCTTGTTGTTGTCGTCCAGAGCGTAATCGACGCCGGCTTCCTTGAGGCCGAGATTGTTGATGCCGCCGGTGAACTTGCCGTCCTTGGCATCCATGAAAGCGCTGTAGACGGCGACGTCGACGCGTTTCAGCATCGAGGTCAGCACCTTGCCCGGCTGCAGGCCGTTCTGGTTGGAATCGACGCCGATGCCGAGCTTGCCGGCATCCGCGGCAGCCTGGAGCACGCCGACGCCGGTACCGCCGGCGGCGGCGTAGATCACGTCTGCGCCCTGGTCGATCTGGGTCTTGGCGATTTCACCGCCCTTGGCCGGGTCGTTCCACGCCGCCGGCGTGTCGCCCGTCATGTTGTAGATCACGTCGGTCGCGCCGTTCGCCTTGGCGCCACCGACATAGCCGCAGCCGAACTTGCGGATCAGCGGGATGTCCATGCCGCCGATGAAGCCGACCTTCTTGGTCTTGGAGGCCATCGCGCCCAGCAGGCCGACGATGTAGGAGCCTTCCTGCTCCTTGAACTTCAGCGAGCGCACGTTCGGCAGATCGACCTGATCATCGATGATGGCGAACTTCAGCTCGGGATACTCCTTGGCCACCTTGGTCAATGAATCGACCCAGGAGAAGCCGGCCATGACGATCGGGCTGCGACCGTCTTCGGCAAAACGGCGAAGCGCCTGTTCGCGTTGCGAAGCGTTCGAGACCTCGAACTCGACATAGGAGACACCGCTCTCCTTTTTGAACTTCTCGGCGCCGTGGTATGCGGCTTCGTTGAAGGACTTGTCGAACTTGCCACCGAGATCATAGAGCAGTGCCGGCTTGACCTCTTCGGCCATGGCCGGGAAGGCCAGCGCGGTTGCGGCCAGAAGGCCGAGAACGATACGTTTCATTGGATCCACACCCTGTCGGTTTATTTTTCCAGTCTGGCCGCAGGTCCGGGTTCCGGCCCGGCTTGCGACGTCCGGCAGGAGCTGTTCCCTCCCGCTCAAGCTTTATCTTGCACGGCTAGGAACAAAACTCACGTGGAATTTTGACCCTTTGGAAAAAGCATGGCGCCGATACGGCGCCATGGAAAATCGTTTCCGAATAACATGCTAGAGCATGATCCCGAAAAGTGGGAACCGGTTTTCGGAAAAGATCATGCTCCAACAAAGAGCTGGATCAGCATGGCGATCCAACCAAACGCCATCCTGATCTAGCGGTGGCCAAAGCCGGCCTTCACTGCCCTGCCGCCGTTTATCAGGCCGTCGCGGCGGCAGCGGGAATGGCGCAGCTCACGCCGGTGCCCTTCAGCCCGCAATAGCCGTAAGGGTTCTTCGCCAGATATTGCTGGTGGTCTTCCTCTGCGAAGTAGAATACGGGCGCCTGGGCGATCTCGGTCGTGATCTTGTCGCGGCCGGCCGCGCGCAACGAGGCCTGATAGGCATCGCGCGAGGCGGTCGCGGCCTGATATTGCGCATCCGAGAAGGTGTAGACGGCGGAACGGTAGGTTGTGCCGACATCGTTACCCTGGCGCATGCCTTGCGTCGGATCATGCGCCTCCCAGAAGATCTTCAGCAACTGCGCGTAGGAAACGATCTTCGGATCGAACACCACCAGCACCACTTCGGCATGGCCGGTGAGCCCTGTGCAGGTTTCCTGATAGGTCGGGTTGGGCGTGACGCCGCCGGCATAACCGACCGCCGTCACCCATACGCCTTCGGTCTGCCAGAACAGGCGCTCCGCACCCCAGAAGCAGCCAAGGCCGAACAGCGCCGTCTCCAGTCCTTCCGGATAAGGTCCTTTCAGCGACCGTTTCGAAACATAGTGTTTCGAGGCCGTCGGGATCGGCCGGTCACGGCCGGGCAAGGCCTCCTCCGGTTTCGGCAGATTGATCTTCTTGTTCAACATGTCACTGAGGAAAAACATGAGATGACTCCCTGTTTCGTCGACTTCCAATTCGCCGCAGACGCCGGAATGTTACGCACTCGCCGCGAAATGCCTTGCGCGGCGCTGCCTGCGGTAGCCGATCGCATAGAGCAGGAAGGCCAGCACCGCGAACAGCACGAAGCCCGGCAGATCGAGCGCCTTGTCGAACACCGAATCCCAGGCGACGGCACCGGCCTTCTCGCGCACGAACGCTTCCGTCCTGGCCAGCGTGTCCGGCGAAACCGCCCCCCAGCTCACCTTGAGCGGCGTCATCACCAGATGCGAAGCGGCGACCGTGCGTGTCGTATCGAGCACGGCCATGATGACCGCGACAGCCAATGCCACCATGGCGGCAAGCCTGAACAGGAAACGGAACATGCAGACCTTTCCAGCGTCTGTTTGCCTTACAGATATGGCGTGATGCGGCGCCACGCAATTGCTGTGGGGGTGAGAAAAGCACCGTCCACACCTCGCGCACCTCGTTTCCCGGACGCCTCACCAACGAGATATGCCCTCACCCGGATGCAAAGGATGCGGCGGGATATCAAATCGAACGGGTGAACCGGCATTCGCAACCTGAAAAAAGAAAGCGCGAAGAAGCGCCACGATTACCGCCGATATGTCTTGGCATTCGCCGCCGGATCGACTAGATGAGCCCCGCGCCCGAAGCTTCGACGGCTCATGGCGCACGGGACGGATTGGGCCATCGATCGAGGCCAATCTCATGCGGACCACGGTCCGGTCTCGGGAAGGGATGCGCTCCCTGCGATCGGCGCGGCGAAACCGGCCGCGGCAGCGCAAAGGATGGAGAGGTGGCCGAGTGGTTGAAGGCGCACGCCTGGAAAGTGTGTATACGGGAAACCGTATCGCGGGTTCGAATCCCGCTCTCTCCGCCAGAATTTTCCAAAAAAATCATACATTTCAATAGATTAGAATTATCCAAAAGAACCTTGCGACTGAAACGCGGTAGGTCTGTGTAACAAATTGAGTGTGAATCCATTTGGTCGGCCATGGCACCGTTCAGCCCGACGTGGCCAGCGCCTTCTTTGGGGCCGGATGCGGACCGTCCGGTTTCAGGGGCTGATAATCATTAAGCCGCCGTTGAGCGCTGGGCGGCTCCAGAATCGACTTAGGCGTTATAGTCAGGCGCATGATGCCATCGAAAGAATGTTTTCGAGGTAAGCCTGCCGTTTGACCGCATAGCAGACGAAAGCGCGTTCTTCTTTTTGTTAGTAAGACTTAGACGCGACACAATTGTGCCCTCCGCTGCTTGACCGTCCAAGAAATGGGCAGTCAATCTGGACACATGGCTTATGATTTCTCGAGTTTGTCTCATAGCGAGTTTGAGGACTTAGCACGCGACCTCATAGGTCGCGAGATCGGCAAGCGTTTCGAGGCCTTTCCTGAAGGACCGGACGACGCGATGGACGGGCGACACGCCCTCACCGACGGCGATATTGTGCTGCAGGCAAAGCACTATCATCGATCGGGTTTCTCGGCGCTAAAATCCAAGATGAACAGCGAGCGCACGGCCATCGATGGCCTGGCACCCTCGCGCTATATCCTCGTCACGTCGGCTTCGCTTACGCCAAAAAACAAAACAACATTGGCGGAGATCCTCGGACCTGCGCTGCAAGGTCCCGGCGACATATTCGGGCCTGGCGATCTCAATGCGCTGCTGCGTAAATATCCAGAGATCGAGAACGCTCATCAGAAGCTCTGGGCGCAAAGTACCCCCGTTCTGAAATCGGTGATCAAGGAAGCGTTCGAAGAAGTACTCGGAAAGTCTGGATCGGTACCTCCTGTCCTCGCCAATCTGCTGCCGCCTGCGCAAGGGACCGCGCCAGCGCTGCGCGACACGATCTTTCTGCTCAAGGCCACGCCTATCGACGACGAATTTGCGCTGTGGCTAGGCCCCAAGCTCGAGGCCGAAGGCTATCGCGTTTTCGCCGACATCCTGACACTGCAGCCAGGTGACAAATTGCGGCGACAAATGAACCAAGCCATACAGTACCGTGCGTCGAAAGTCCTCCTCGTCTGGCGCGATGCCACCCTCGCCGACCAGAACGTGCAGGATGATCTAGACATTGCGTTGGAAGTGGCAAAGGAGCTCGACGATCCGCGCTTCATCATTCCCCTTCGTCTCGAGCAGGGGAAGAAGGTCAAAGGTCTCGGCGACGCGATGCCGGTCGATTTCGTCCGTGGTTGGGGCGAAGGCGTCGCCAGCCTCCTTGACGCACTGCAAAGGCAGAAGGTTCCGCGATCCTGCGCTCCCGCCGTGATCGATCCGAACTGGGAAATCTTCCGTCGGCGTGGCGCGGTCCCGCTCATCGAAGAAGCTGAACGCCTGACATCGAACTGGCTGCGCGCCACGGATGCGCCCGACGTTATTCACTACTACGAGAGCAGTGGAGCGATGGACAGCCGGTTGCTTGATCGGGCGATAGAGCAGTTCAAGTATCCATGCTCCCTGCAGGGCTCTGGCTTCATCACCTTTGCGGACCAGACCGAGGTGAACATCGCATTTGCATCGGCTGGCCGTTTTCAGATGAAGTACGAAATCCCTCTGCTGGATTTCGTCGACAGCGGTTTCCCGAAACTTGGCATCGAGCGACAGGTCGCATCGAACTTGGTCATTGCGATGATTAAGCAAGCGTGGTTCTCGTTCTGCAGGGAGAGGGGCTTCGTTGAATATCACTATTCCAACACTGTCGGCTTCCACGCATCGGCCACGCAGGTGCGGACCGGCCAACGCATTCCGTGGGGCAGGCAGGGGGATCAGCGATCATCGATGCTGCGCAACGTGGCCAAGGGACATATCTGGCAGTTCGGCGTCACCGCAATGCCCTATTTCTGGCCGTTCTGGCATCTCAAGCTAAAGGCGCGTGTGTTGTTCTCCCTAGACAACAACACACCGGCCGGGCTCGATATCGACGATCCCAATAAGCTGCATCGCTTGCGACGCAGTGTCTGCAAGGGATGGCGCAACAAGCAATGGCACGGCCGCATGCTTGCTTTCCTTGAACTTCTGTCCGGCGACGGCGCGAACATCCGCCTGGCGCTCGCGCAGAACGCCGAGCTGGTGATCGAGGCGGCGCCGATGCTGTTTACGTCGCCGGTGAGCACAGTACTTCCCGATGTTCTCGATGCCGAAGAAGAGGAAGTCGACGTCAGCACGCTAGGTCGTCCAGATAACGATGACGAGGCCGAAGAATGAAATTTCCCGAGAAATCGCTCCAAGTTGAACATTTCAACGAGCCACTACTGGAATTCGCCTACGCGCAGCGCAGCCCTCACCCGAAGGATGGTCTGTTCCTCTACGGACCTCACGCTAAGGCGAAGAGGACGCGCGAAATCCGTGTCGGGGTGGTCGGCACCAGCGAAGGCATTGCGCATCTTCGCACTTGGGCGCGCAAGCTGAAGTCCGTCGTTCCGGTTCCACCGCCCGGAAAGGGCGAGAAGGCCGATCGCCTACATCTGGCAAACTTCCCCGGGCTAGAGGAGGCCTTTGGTATATCGTTCGATCCGGACGAATGCAGTGCGCTATCGATCCAGTTGAAGGATATTGAGCGCGCCACGCGCATCTTTAATCTGAATGAAGCGGTCGACAAGGTCGCCCGCCTCTACATCGATCGTGTCGAGCAGCATCGCCGCAACGACGAGCGATCAATCGACGTCTGGGTCCTTGTTCTGCCGGACATTGTCTATGAGCGCTGCCGGCCGCAATCTAAGCGCACTGGGCTTGCCATGGAGCTGGGCGACTTCAAGAAGCGGCAGAAAGCGAAAGAAAACCTGCCGCTGTTGTCTGCCATGGGCGCCATAGATCAGTCCGACGAGGCAATTTTCGAGGATGTCCCCGACTTCCATCGTAGAATCAAAGCCGAGTTCCTGAGGATCGCGCCGACGCAGCTGGTGCGCGAGACGACGCTCGCGCCCAGCGCCTTCCTCAACAAGGCCAACTACCCCATCCGCAAGACGCAGGATGCGGCAACCGTCGCATGGAATCTCGCCACCGGGCTCTACTATAAGACGCAGCCGAAACCGCCATGGCGTTTGGCAGACGTGCGGCCCGGCGTTTGCTACATCGGCATGGTCTACAAGAGCCTGCCGAACGATCCTGACGGGCACGCCTGCTGCGCCGCTCAGATGTTCCTCAACGAGGGTGACGGCGTTGTTTTCCGTGGCGCCAATGGTCCTTGGAAGACCGGCGACTATGAGTACCATCTCAAGGCGCCGGCGGCTCAGGACTTGCTTGAACTCGTGCTGAAAACCTACGGCGAAGAGCATGGCGGCCCCCCGAAAGAGCTGTTCATTCACGGACAGACCTATTTCAACGATGAAGAGTGGAATGCTTTCGTTACGGCCGCGCCGAAGGAGACAAATGTCGTCGGCGTGAGGATCCGACCAACGGTGGGCGAGACCAAGCTATTTCGAGATGGCGACTACCCGGTACTTCGCGGCACAGCGCTCTTGCTGGACGATCAGACGGCGTATCTTTGGACTACAGGCTACGTACCGCAGCTCGACACCTACATTGGGCCTGAGACGCCCAATCCGCTACACATCACGGTGATGCGGTCCAAGAAGTCCAAACCGAAAATCCGCACCGTGCTGGAAGACATCATGGGTCTCACCAAGATCAACTACAACTCGTGCAACTTCAACGACGGACTGCCGGTCACGGTTCGCTTTGCGAGGATGGTCGGCGATGTCCTGACAATGGGGTCGGCCAAGGGCGAGAAACGCCAGCCGTTCAAGTTCTATGTCTGACATGAGTTGAAGTTCGAAAGCCACAAGCGCTCGGGCGTTGAGCGATCCGGGTAGTCGACAAAGTCATCGACCGCACCGAGAGGCAACAGGTCTCCGAAACAAGCCGTGCTGATTGGCCGTAAGATTCCTAATGCGCCGAACCTTTCGCACAGCCGCCATCATCGACTTGCCCAATCTCACCTCATGCCTCAAATGTGGACCATGCGGGTAGGTGCATTCGCCGCGTGGAGCTCGACTGCGGGCATGGAGGGAAACTTGACCGAAGGCGAGGAGGGTGGAGCGGGCAACTGGTCTCTCAAGGGTTTTGACTATCAGGTTGACGTTTCCGTCTGGCTGGCGCTCGACCTCATGGTCGCCGCCAAAATGACGTCCGAAATGACCCTTGAACATGTCAGCGAGGAAGACCTCGAAGCCGACATTGAGGATTTCGAACCTGGCCCCGTAGCGGACTCCGTACCGATGCATGGCTACCGGCTGATCGTCCAATCGAAGCGCCGAAGCGGCGATGCCTGGACCACGACCGGCTTCATCAACCTTCTGAACCACGGAGAGAGGCGCAAATCGGCCAAGGTCCGCCTAGCAGAGGATCTGAGTGCACGATACCTGCTCGTGACGAGCGCGGCGATCAACGGTCCTCTCCGGTCATTGAACGTCCGGCGAGCCGGTAGTTGGCCAGCCGCAACGAAAGTACCTGACAACATCGCCGGTGTGGCGAAGGGCATCGCGGGTCGGCTAGCGATCGTCGGATCGGCAGACGATGAACGGTTGGTAAGGGACATCAGAGATCTCCTCGTGGATAGCTTCCGCGTACCCAATGCACGGTGGGGCGATTGCCATACTGCCCTGCGGACCGAGGCTTGGAAACGCATGCGGGGAGAAGCCAAGGGGCGCTGGACCCGGGATGACGTGAGGCGGATCATCGTCGCCTACGATGGCTATCTTGCCGATGGCTCCGAGGTTGACACCTTTGTCAGACCGACCAATTGGGGTGACATAAGGCAGGCACTCGATTCTCGCCATGCGATTATCATCATCGGGCAGTCTGGAAGCGGCAAAACCGCCACCAGCGAGGCGTTGTGGCGAGACCTGCGCGAGGAAGTACCCGGTCTTCAACGGATCCATATCACCCACGGACCCGAGCAACTGCGCGCCGACAAAACATTACCCCCGGTTCTTTATGACATCGAGGACCCATGGGGCCGCTTCAAGTTCGAACCGGAAAGCCGTCCGTGGAACGACCAACTTGAAGGCATATTCCGACAAGCACGGCACGACCGTCTGCTGGTCGCGACAAGCAGACTCGATGTCGCTCTTGGAAGCGGGGCGCTAGACTCAGTAGCACGATGGCGCGTCCCGCTCGACGCGGAGAACTACGGGCCGCGTGAGAAACAGAGGCTTTTCCGCAACCTTGTCCGAACCCTGCCTGAGGACCTCGCAGCACTCGCCCATGAGCGGGAAGTATCGGTGCTCAAGCAGTTCGAACTCCCGCTCGAGATCCGCAAATTCTTTGATGCACTTCCTGAAATAAACAGGCAGGACTTCAACAAAAATCCTGATACCGCATTCGCGGGTGCAGTCGCCCACGCGCATCGTGATTCGATCGAGCGAACCGTGATCCAACAAGTGGAAGCACGTGAAGCCGTGAAGGCGGCAGCGATAATTTGGGCCCTCATTAAGCCGCATGGGCGCCTCTCCGCAGACCTGCTGCGCAGCATCGAGGATCCTCTTGGCGATGCCGATGCGGATCTTGAGGAGGGCATCTCGCAGTTCGTCGTCAGCTTTGTCAGCGCGCGAAATCTGCGTCAGGGGGCAGACGGTTCGCTGACTTATTATCATGGGAAAGTTGAGGCGGGGATTGAAACTGTCCTTGGCAGGCAACCCCGAATCGTCCGGCGCGCGCTGCGCACGCTGATCGACGTTTTGGTGGCGCATGACGATGATACGGGTGGCAGTTGGGGTGTAGAAACCTCGGCCGAGATCATCCGGCTCTCTGATCGAATTGACGGAGCGCGCCCGCAGGTAACTCGATCAAGCCAGGACCGTATCGACAGATGGGTTGAAGAGCAGTTGCAGTCAACCGGGCGTGAACTCGACAGGCGCATAATGTTGGCGGCCGCAGCCGGCTCGCCGCGGAGTAATCTCGCCGAACTGGCTCGCTGGCTGGCACACCGCCCCGACAGAGGCTTTCCGGGGCTGATGGACTGGGGAGAACCCAGTCGGGATGATGCTTGGCGCGCACGGATGCGACAAGACCCAGCAGCGCGGTCAGTCCTGGAAGCCTTCGTGCGAACAGTCCTACCAAGCGATCAAACCGGGTTCCCGAAGAATTTTCCGAAGAAGGCTGCGCGGCTGGCGGGTGATCTATCCGATGCGTTTCTCGACGCAGCCAAGACCTCAGTCCAATACGGAATTATCCGCAATGGCGACATGATTGCAGAAGCGGCGCTGGCGGACCTCGATGGGTTTGAAGACGTCGTTAATATGGCCGTCGAGATTTTGACGCCCACCGAGAAGGAGCGGGAGCGATGGGCGCGCCGCCGGATGATGATCGACAACGAGGAGTGCTCAGACGACTACGCTGAGCATCTCGCTGACGATGACGATGGCTATACAGCGCGGGAGTATCTCAAAGCTTTTGCCGCCAAGCTCCGGATCGAACGAGGCTGGCAGGCCATAGCTCAGCATCGCCAGGTCAAGTCGCTGCGCGCCCACTGGCTACGTCTGCTTATGGACGAAGAGAAGGTCGAGGCAACGGAGGTGCGCGGGGCTTTCGAAGCGGGCCACGGCAGCGAAGACGAGGAAATTGTCTGGGAAATTGTCACCCGTCACTGGCGGTCGGATTTCGAAAGACCTCTCCTGGCGCGCTTAACCGAAGGTCATCCTGACGAAGGAGTACGTGTCGCCGCCTTGGACTGTTTGCTCGATCATAGACCGGCGAGCTTCCAGAACATCGTCATACAGCTTGCTGAGCACGCACGGACCGCAAGGTTACCTCAACTTGCGTTGGATCTGGCGCACTGCGCAACGAACGGCCGGCGCGACGACAAGCAACGCCGCAGGACTGCGGCGGCCTCGATGGAGCAATTGCCGGAGGCGTATCGCCAGTTTGCCAAGGCCATCGTCGCACTGAACAATGATAAAGCTCCCTTGATGAGCGATGCGGCGCTCAAGGTGGTTGGCGCGGTTGCCGATGTGCCTAATGATTTTCGCGCCGAGCGGGTGCGTCTCGCCTGCCACCTCGACATTGACGTCAGTACGGACATCAATTGGTTTCTGGCGAAATCCGATAGCAAGAACGATGCGCTGAACGCCATCGAAGCCGCGATCCGGCACGGGCTGACAGAGGAAATCGAGTCGGCGCTCGATCACAAGTTCGCTCACGTCGCCGCTCGGGCGCTCACGACAATCGCGGAGCCGCTTCGCTCCCCCTTACCGCAACTGATCCTAGATTGTGCGGCACGAGAGTCCAGCCCCGTCAGGAAAGCGCTCGTGGCTCAACTCAAAGCCAAACCGCATGAAAAACACTTAAGCGCATTGCTGGTCCTGGTGACCGATGAATGGTCAAAACGGGCATCGCGTGGCGAAGACGATGGGCACTATCCAATAGCTCGAGACGCGGCCGAAACCCTCTTGGAGTTGGCCTCGGTTCCGGACGATACGCTCGCTCAGCTGATCGACCTTGCGAAACGGACCGACGACACGTCGTTAATGCCGCGCTTGCTCAGCGCTGTCCTCCGCCATGGAGACGAGAAGAGGCACGCTCAGATACTCGAAATGTCACGACGCGGCCCCCGGCTGAGCGTCGGAAATGCAGCCGCTTCGGCGCTTCTCCAGCAGCATGAGAGACTGAGCGATGTGACCGTGGCTCTGATTTCTACGAAAATGCTTACACGGCTCCCGGCGTCCATTGCCGACTATCTGGTCCTTGTTGTCGGCCTTCGCGGATCGGAGGAGGCGGTGACGGCAGCAGCAGAGGCTTTGGCGGCGAGCGACGATCGCCGGATTTTCCTGGCCCTACTTGCGGGGGCGTTACGCGATCGAGATGTCGAGCGCGCAGTTGCAGTCGCGGCACTGTTGCCTGTCGGACATCCGGCACGAGAATGGGCAGAGGGAAGTGAAGCCCCGGTGGACCGCGACAGCCTGATTGATCTCGGTGACGCATCCGCCGTGAAGGAGGCTTATCACTGGATGCCTCATCCCCAGAAGCACACCCGCCGACGGTGAGCAACGGAGATCGTTTGTTGAACGTCTCAGAACGGTGTCTCGCGGATGACCGGCCGCCAAAATGAACGGGGTGCCGTCCATATTGCAGTAGATGTGCCTGACCCAACGGCAGCTTATCGCCCACAGCGCGGCGGAGCGAACATTCCAAAACATCCGACAATGCAGCCGTTCCAGCGGCGTGCGATTGATGTCAGCTCTTGGGTTTTTGGCGCATGAGTCCCTATGACTGAGATGAAGGCGCGAAGCCGACAACTCGCGTGGCGGGAATGTTAGCGTTTTCTTGCGAACCGCTGACAGATAGCCGAATCCGGAAGTTGCGGCGTTCTTTGCGCAACAAACTCCACAAAACTATCAATTCGAAAGATACTCCCTCCACCATAAATTTATAAAATATTTCAACGAATTAGATCACCCCGTCCTGGCCTCCAAGGTCGTGTCGTCTACCATGGGCGACGGGCTGTCGGTTGCTTCGAAAAGTTGGACGAAGCGTTGCGGCACGTCATCGGCGAAGGCCAGTTCGAGATTTCGCGCCGATTCATGTTGCCAGGGCACCGTCCGCTTGATCATGCCGGCCTCATACGAGGCGAAAGCCGCGTCCATGTCGTTCGGGTGAGCCATGATCGCGAGCGCCAGATCCTTGGCATCGGCCATCGCAAGATTGACGCCTTCGCCGGCAAATGGCGACATCAGGTGAGCGGCATCGCCGATCAGGGTCACGCCTGGCGAGCTTGACCAGAACTTGCCTGCGGGCAGCGCATGGAGTGGACGCACAACCATCGAACCGTCGCTGTCGGCCAGCATGGCCAGGAAATCATCGTGCCACCCCTTGAACTCGGCGAGAAGCGCCGGCCTGCTCAGGGGTCGCTGGCACCAGTCTTCGGGAACTTTCAAAGCGGCGTAGACGCACAGTTCGTCGTTCGGTTCGAGGTGTCCAAGAATACCTCGGCCCTCGGCGAGCGCGAACAGCGAACCGTCGCCAACCATGCGCGAGGCAATGGGATGACGCCTACTCGCATCCAGATATCGCAGTTCGACAAACACATATCCCGTGTAGATCGGCCACTGTTGCGTCAGCAGGCCTCGGACTTTCGACCAGGCGCCATCGGCGCCGACCAGTGTTTGCGTGCGGTGTATACTCCCGTCTGCCAGAGCGAGTTCATATCCGGCATCAGTCCTGGCGATTGCCGTAACGCGGGTATTCCACCGGATTGTTCCGGCCGGCACCGCATCCGCGATCAACAGTCGCAACGATCCCCGGTCGATCTCCGGCCGCGCGCCATTTCCCTTTTCTTCGAACCGGACCAGACCCGTCTTGTCCGTGATCTTGGTCGCATCGGCGCCCGCCAGCACACGATCGAGAAACCGATCGTAGAGGCCAGCCACACGAAGCGCCGGCTTGCCTGTTCCCTCGTTTATATTGAGCATGCCGCCCTGGTGCCGAGCGTCAATCGAGGCATCCGCGTCGAAGACAACACAGGCGATGCCATTCTGGTGAAGGAGCCTGGCAAGCAGGAGGCCGGCAATGCCGGCGCCGACGATGGTGATCACGAAAAACTCCCAAGCCTTGTTGCGTCATTTGACCAATGTTATATAGGGCCCTATATAATATGGATAGGATATAATGCAAACCGAAACTTTCAGAAAACGCGACTGGCCACTGGAGAGGCGACCCGGGCGCCTGATAATCAGGCTGGCGCGGCTGGCGACGAGATTTGCAGAGGCCAGGCTTCATCCGCTGGGTTTCGGCGTTGCGGCCTACCCGGTCATCCAATTGCTCACGGACCAGGGCGAGCAGTCGCAAAAGCAACTCACCGAAAAGCTCCAGGTCGAACAATCCAGCATGGCTCAGCTTCTTGGGCGCCTGGAGCGCAACAGCCTGATAGAGCGCCGCACCGACCCCGATGACAGGCGCAGCAGTCTCATCGCCTTAACCGCAAAAGCCCGTTCGGCTCTGCCGCAAATCAAGCAGATCATGAACGATGGCAATGACATCGCCGTCACCGGCCTAACAGACGACGAGATCGAGCTCGCGCTCGACCTGCTGGAGAGGATGATCGCAAATTTGGAAACCGCGACGGCAACTTCCGTTTAGAGTCTTGTCGGCTGACGGCGGCTTGTTCGATCGCGGATTGGAGACTTTCCGCGCAGATGCCGTCCGACGCCAGATGGCGGTAGCCTTTTCCCCTCGACCTGCCCTTCAAATACAGACGCCAGACCACACACCGACAATCGCCCGGGCCGCCATCAACCCCGTTGCTCAGTCCTCGGCAACCGCCACTGCGGCGTCGGCCGACCACGAAACCCACAAGCGATTGCCGATTTCGGGGGCCACCTCAGCGCGCCAGGTCGACGTCGTCAGCATGATGTCGCCGGCCTCGGCCGTGCGCACGACGACGTGGAAATTCACGCCTGTGTAGCTGACGGAACGCACCTCGCCGGCCAGGCAGTTGTGCCGGCCTTCAGGCATTGTGGCATGAACGTCGATGCGCTCGGGCCTCAGCGCCAGCAAGGTCGAATTGCCGATCGCCGGCGCATCGTCGGAAGCCGCCTGGAAGAAATCGCGGCCACCCAGCGTGCAACGGATCACGTCTTTGTCGATGCCGGTTACCGTGCAGTTCAGGAAATTGCTCTTGCCGAGGAAGTCGGCGACGAAGCGGCTCGCCGGCCGGTCGTATAGCGCCTTCGGGCTGCCCACCTGGACCACGGCGCCGTCACGCATGATGGCGATGCGGTCCGACATGGTCAGCGCCTCCTCCTGGTCGTGCGTGACGTTGATGAAGGTCTTGCCGACCTCTCGATGCAATTGCTTCAGCTCTTCCTGCAAATCGTTGCGCAAGCGCTTGTCCAGCGCGCTCAACGGTTCGTCGAGCAGCAACAGATCCGGCGAGAAGACGACGGCGCGCGCCAGCGCCACGCGCTGCTGCTGACCGCCCGAGAGCTGTCGCGGCAACCGGTCGGCAAGCCGGTCGAGCTGCACCTGGGCCAGAGCCTTGCGCACCCTCCCTTCGCTTTCCGAGCGCGAGATGCCACGCGCCTTGAGCGGAAAGGCGACGTTGTCGGCGACCGACAGGTGCGGGAACAGCGCGTAGCCCTGAAACACCATGCCGAAGTTGCGGCGTTCCGGCAGCAGGTTGGTGATCGGGCTGCCACCGAGCAGAATATCGCCGGATGTCGGCTGAACGAAGCCGGCGATCATCATCAGCAGCGTCGTCTTGCCGGAGCCCGATGGCCCCAGCAGGGTGAGGAATTCGCCGCTCTGCACCGTCAGGTCCACGGCATCGACGGCATGGCTGCTGCCATATGTCTTGGTCACCTTGCGCGTCGTCAGCGTCTGCACAAGACGCTTCTCGGCCGAAAGCTCCGCAACATTCGTGTCGACCATGGATGAACTCCGTCCTTGCTGGAAGCGCTGCGATGCGCGGGCGGCCGATCCCATCACGAAAGCATTCGCGGAAGAATTCTGCACTCGACGCGCGGTTGCGCGCCTCGCGCCATCATGTTGCGGAAGCAACCGCTGGATATGTATATTGCCTGCTGGTTCGCCATTACCTTCAGCACCTTGGAGCATCCCTAATCCGGCAAAATTTCCTGCCGAGCCGTTCTCCCGGTTCGGTGCCCTCCCCATGGCGGCAAACTGACCGGGAATTGCCAGGAAGTCAAGTTGCTTGCGTAAAAGGAAAGTGATATTCCGCTTTGGACAGCAAGGACCTTTAAACAGCCATGACAGAACCCAAAACCCGCCGACAACCGGCACCGGCAAAAGGCACGGCCGCAAAGGAGCCGGACAGCCTGCACAACATCCGCATCGGGGCGCGGCTACGGCATGCCCGTCTGTTGAAAGGCATGAATCTCAAGGAGGTTGCTGCGGGCGTCGGCTGCTCGGAAGGTTTCATTTCCAAGCTGGAAAACGACAAGGTTCAGCCTTCATTGGCGATCCTGCACAAACTGGTGCTTTTCCTCGGCATCAACGTCACCTTGCTGTTCAACGAGACGTTCGAGGACAACGGCCCGCTTCTGGTGATGCGCAGCAACGAACGGCCGATGATCCGCACCAGCCTCCACCACCAGACCGACGGCGTCGGTCTCGAATGTCTCATTCCGCACTCCCGCACCTCACTGCTGCAGGCAAACATTCATGAGGTTGCGCCCGGCGGCAGTGGCCACGGCATGATCGCCCATGCCGGCGAGGAGCTCGGTTATGTTCTGGAAGGGTTCATCGACCTGACGGTGGGTGAAGTCACCAGCCGCGTCGCGGCCGGCGATTCGTTCTTCTTTTCCTCGGACCACCCGCACGGCTACGTTAACCCGGGCAAAAGCGTGGCGCGGATATTTTGGGTGAACACGCCGCCGACATTCTGAGCATCGAACCAAACCAACCGGCGCCAAACCATGGCGAAACGCGGCCGCTCACCACGTCGGCGCGACCGCCGCATCGAGCGGAAAGATCGGGCGGCGCACGTTCTTGTAGGGCAGTTTCAGCGGATCGGGTGAACAGAGCGCGCCGCTGTCGCAGACAATCACCTTTCCGGCGATCGGCTCGAAGGCAGCGCGGAAATGCTGCATCGATTTCAGCGCAACGACGCGTTTGGCGCGCGGATCGATGCCGAAGGTGAGGAATTGCTGCAGATCGAGCACCTGCGCCCGCTCGCTGGCGACCAGCACCGTGACGCCCTCCACCTGCAGCACCGCCGTGCGCCCGAAGCTCAGGGTAAGGCCGCCGCACACCGGGCCGTCGCAGACATACTGCCCATCGCTGAGCAGCATCAGCGTTCCGGTCAGATCGAGCGGCCCGCCGCCCATTTCGGGATCAGTCCTGCCGCCCAGCGATATAGTCACGACGCTGCCGATCTCGCGACCGTCCAGCGCCGCCACGGCCTGCGGATCGATCATTGCGCCGAAACAGGCGTCCTTCACACCGGCCCGCAGCAAGGCCGCGAGCAGCGCCGTGGAATCGCCATAGCCGCCGCCACCCGGATTGTCGGCGAAATCGGCGATCACCAACGGCCCGTTCCGAGCCTCGTAGCGACTGGCGATGTCGGCGGCTTCGTCCGGCTCGTGGAAACGGTTGATGATGTTGCTGCGATCATCCCAGATGCTGCGCGCCAGATTGGACGCGAATTGCCGATGCATGGCGATGTCGCCCTGACAGGTGACCAGCACCGTCGGGCCTGCATCGGCGATATCGGCGCTGGGAAAGCCGGCATTGATGCTCACGGCAAAGACATCCGGTAGCTGCTCATAGTCCCGCGCCCGGGCGATCAGTTCGATCATCGGTCCGGCATCGGTGCGCCCCCAATTGGCTTCGCTCAGCATCGGCAGCGCGACCCGGATGGTTTGCGGCTGGATATCGCCGGCCATGACACGATGCAGGATCGTCGCGGCCTGACGCGCGACCTGGCGCATATCGACATGCGGATAGGTCTTGTAGGAAACGACTGTCCCGGCCAAGGAGCACATGCGCTCGGTGACATTGGCATGCGAATCCAGCGTGATCGCGATCGGTATCCGGTCGCCGACAATGGCGCGCAGCCTGGCCAGCAACTCGCCCTCGGCATCCTCGATGCCTTCGACGACCATGGCGCCGTGCAGCCCGAGGAGAATACCGTCCAGCCGATGCGCTTCCCGCCGTGCGGCATCGCAGATCGCCCCCGCGAGCTTTTCGAAGGCTTCGCCAAGCACCAGCCCCGAAGGCTTTGCCTCGGCGCTCATTGCATGGATCAGCGTCCAGCCATTGTCGCGGGCAACATCGAGAAATCCGGCAAGCTCGGTGTTCGCTTCACCCCTGGCGAGAATGGCCTGTTCACCGAAGAAAGTCAGCCGCTTGGCGAAGGCCTGATAGGGCGTCTTCTGCCGGCTGAAGGTGTTGGTCTCGTGATAGAGCTCGGCGGACAGGACCGTGAAACCCAAGACGTCCCCCTAGGCTGGGCATGACAGGAAATGGCGGCCGTCGCTTGCAAGCGTCCAGCCACATCACGCTATCAAGTCACTCTCTTATTTGTCAAGCAGCTTGACTCACAGGAAAAATGATGATCGCCTGATCGCGTCATTCACCGCTGGGAGGGCTATGATGGAAGACGATGGATCAAAGAATTTGCACAACACTGTTGGCGAGATGTTCGATCAGGCCGTGAACCGGCGTGGTTTCCTGACCGTGGCGGCAGCCCTTGGCCTGACGCCGTTGCTTCCGGGGCTGTCGCGCGCCGCGGCCAAGGAACTGGTGCTGCTGACCTGGGGCGGGGACACCGGCAATGCGCTGGTTTCCGCGTTCCTCGAGCCGTTCTGCAAGGACGCCTCGATGACACCTGGCCATGACGGCGCCGGCACCAGCGAAGGCAGGATGAAATCGGTCATCGATTCCGGCCGCATTCCGTGGGACGTCATGGATGCCGGCGTCGGCACCGTTCAGGCGCTCGGAAGCAAGGGTTACCTGGAGGAGATCGACTATTCGATCGTCGACAAGAGCAAGGTCATCGACGGCTTCGCCTTCAAGTATGGCGTTGCCAACTACCTGTTCAGCTATGTCATCGCTTATGACAGCGAAAAGACCGGCGGGCGGACACCTGGCGGTTGGGCCGACTTCTGGAACCTGAAGGATTTTCCCGGCAAGCGCGGCATGCGCAAGGACCCGCAGGCAGCGCTTGAGGCCGCATTGATGGCCGATGGCGTGCCGATTGATCAAGTCTATCCGATCGACGAGAAACGGGCCTGGAACAAGCTCCGCGAGATCAAGAAGGATACCGTCTTCTGGTCATTCGGCGCCGAAAGCCAGCAATTGCTGCGCGAAGGCGAAGTGACGATGGCCTCGATGTGGAGCACGCGCGTCAACGCGCTTCATCAGGATACTGGCGGACGCTGCAAATGGATATGGAACCAGGGCATCGTCTGCCCCGGCATGTGGGCGGTGCCGAAGGGCAACCCGGCCGGCAAGGACGCCTTCCGCTTCATCGCCGGCGCCCAGGATCCGGCGCGTCAGGTCGATTTCTTCAAGCGGGTCAATGGTGGCCCGGCCAATCCGCAGACCAGCAGTCTGGTGCCGGCGGACCTCGTCAACCTCGACCCGGGCCATCCCGACAATCTCAGCCAACAGTTGAAGATCGGTGCCGAATGGTACGGAAAGAACCAGTCGCGCATCTACGACGAGTTCCTCGACTTCATCGCCTCGTAGCGATTTGCCGGTATGCGACGGGCCTTTCCTGCCCGGGAAGGCCCGCGCGCATCGGCACCGATCTTCCTGGGCACGTCCGGGATTGCATGGAAACAAAAAGGGCGTTTCCGCAAGAAGGCGGAAACGCCCCAAAGGAGTAGACGAGTGAATGGCCGGCCGCCACCGCATGGGGGCGCCGGCAATTCATCCGCTACCGTTCCGGCGACATCGGGGATTTAGACCTCGATGCATTCGGGCATTTGAAAATCGCCGATTTCGGCGCCGCCGATATTTCCACCGGGACACTGGTCTCGTTCGGTCGCAATCGGCTCTGCTGGTTGCACGCCGGCTCGCGGAAGGTGGCGAAGGGATACCTCCGCCACCTTCGTGGCTGTGAAATCCGTCCGCTCTCGGGCGTCAGGACGCGATGAAGTCGAGATACTGGTCGTTGAGGCGAATCTGGTTCTTGCCATACCATTCCGCATCCATCTTGGCCTGCAGTTTGGCGTTGTCGGGATGTCCCGGATCGAGCGGCACGAGTTCAGGAGGCATCAGTGCGGCCGCCGCCGGATTGGCCGGGCTGCCGTTCATCATCTTGAACAGTTCGATCTGGCGCTGCGGATCCTGCGCCCAGGCGATGAAGCGGAACGCATCCTTGCCGGCTGGATTGCCCTTTGGCACCGCCCAGACGCCAGGGCACAGCAAGCCCTGGTTCCATGTCCACACGCAGCGACCGTCGGTATCCTGCTTCAGCGCGTTGACGCGGGTGCTCCACATCACGCCCATCGTCACTTCGCCTTCGCGCAGCATCTGCTGGCTTTCGGCCCCGTTGGCCCAGAAGAAGCAGTCCTTCTTGATTTCGCGCAGCTTGGCGAAGGCACGCTTCTCGTCGATCGGATAGAGCTTGTCGATCGGGACGCCATCGGCCATCAAGGCGATTTCCAGCATGCCCTCGACGCCCTTGCGCAGCGCGCGCTTGCCTGGGAAATCCTTCAGGTTCCAGAAATCCGCCCATGTCTTGGGCTCATTGTCCTTGAGCGCCACCTTGTCATAGTCCAGGACGTAGCTGAACAGGTAGTTGGCAATGGCGTATTTGTAGGCAAACCCCTCGAAGACCTTGCTCTTGTCGACGATCGAATAGTCGATTTCTTCCAGGAAACCTTCCTCGCCCAACTGCACGACTGCGGTTCCGGTGTCCATCACATCCCAGGTGATCTTGCCGGATTCGACCATCGCCTTAATCTTGCCGCCGGACGTGCCGCTGCCGTCATTGGCACCCGCGATCCCGGTCTCTTTCGAGAAGCTGTCGAGGAATGCGGCAACCAGCGCCTTGCCGGCATCGCCACCCCAATTGGCCAGCACCAGTTCCTTGGCGCTGGCAAACGCTTTTTCCGCCAGGAACGGCGTCATGCCCGCCGCGGCGCAAAGCGACATGAAACGCCGCCGATCGAGCCTCAGCCCGCCGCCAACCGTTCCCATTCCATTTTGTTCAGCCACTCCATATCCCTCCAAATTGTCATCGACGCAGGCGCTGCCTTTACGTTATAGCAAGCTACTTGCCACCAGCGCATGATCGTTCCGCGCCCACTGTCGACCCCAGCCGGGATCGTCTGTCGCCGCGGTTGCTTCCCACCACCCGGAAATCCAAGATAAACCGGTATTTTCCCCTCCCCGCAGAGAAGGACGGCGGCAACTTAGCATGATCCGACATTAGGTCAAGCTACTTGACTAAAAGGAAAGACGACGATACTCCGAACAGCAGACGACGATGGGACAGGCTGCTGCAAGCAGGTCGTCAAGACGCCGGCGGCAACAGCCGGGCGCCAGCGAGGGAGCGGGATGTTTTCGACTTTTGCCATGAGTGGATTGCCCAGGGCGCATCGCGTCGAAGGGGGGCGTCAATGAACCTCTTGTCTTCGCTACGGGCTTCCTACTGGGTGCTCGTGTTACCGGCGCTGCTGCTATTGGCCGGGCTCTATGTCGTGCCGGTTCTCAGCATTCTGTGGCTCAGCGTCACCATCCCCGAGCCGGGACTTGCCAATTACGCGCAACTGTTCACCAACGAAACCATCGCCCGGGTGTTGGTCGTCACCATCCGCGTCTGCCTGATCTCGACCGTCCTCACCTTGCTGGCCGGCTACGTGGTCGCCTACGTGCTTGTCCATGTCAGCGAGCGGCAGCGCCAATATCTGCTGTTCTTCGTGCTGTTGCCGTTCTGGCTTTCCGTGCTGGTGCGGTCCTTTGCCTGGCTGATACTGCTCGGACGGCAAGGCGTGGTGAACGACACGCTGATGAGCCTGGGGCTGATCGATCAACCGCTGTCCTTGATCCGCAACGAGTTCGGCGTCATCGTCGGCATGGTCCACTACATGCTGCCCTATGCCGTCCTGCCGCTGTTCGCCGGCATGCGCGGCATCGACGAACGGCTCGTCTTCGCCGCCCGCGGCCTCGGCCTTGGTCCCGTCGGTGCCTTCTGGCGGGTGTTTTTTCCGCTCAGCCTGCCAGGCGTCGTGAGTGCCGCCGTGCTGGTCTTCGTCATGTCGCTCGGCTTCTACGTCACGCCTGCCATCCTGGGCGGCGGCAAGACGGTGATGATCGCCGAATACATTGCCTTCAACATCCTCGAGAACATCCGCTGGGAACTGGCGACGATGCTGGCCTCGGTGCTGCTGATCACGATTTTCTTCATCCTCTGGGCGGTCTCGCGGTTCTTCGACCTGCGCCGCATGTTTGGAGCTGCCGCATGAGCGATCTGCGCAAGAGCCGCTGGTTCGGCGCCACCCTGGCGCTGGCCTGGCTGGTGGCGGTCTATCTGGTGCTGCCGATGATCATCGTGCTGCCGGTGTCGGTGACCGACCAGCGCTTCCTGTCGCTGCCGCATCACGGCGTCTCCTTCAAGCATTACGAGGCCCTGGTCAGCAATCCCGTCTGGCTGTCCAGCATCTGGCGCAGCCTTTTCGTGGCCGGCCTTTCGACAGTGTTCACCGTCACGCTCGGGACCCTGGCGGCGATCGGTTGCTGGCGCATCGCCTCGCGCTCGTCCGAAATGGTGCGTGCGGTGCTGTTGTTGCCGATGATCGTACCGTCGATCGTGCACGCGCTCGGCATCTATCGGATGTGGATCAACCTCGACATCATCGATTCCTTCTTTGGCGTCATTCTCGCCCACACCATCACCGGCATCCCTTTCGTCGTCATCGCCGTCTCCGCCGCCCTGTCGAATTTCGACGTCAGGCTGGAACGCGCCGCGCGCAATCTCGGCGCGACGATGTGGCAGACGATGCGCTGGGTCATCCTGCCCAACATCGTTCCCGGCATCGGGGCTGGCGCGGTCTTCGCCTTCGTCCACAGTTGGGACGAAATCGTCGTTCTGCTGTTCATCGCCGGGCGCAAGATCTATCTGCTGCCGCGTGCAATCTGGGACGGCGTCCACGAAAACATCGACCCGAGCATCGCCAGCATCGCCACGATCCTGATCGTCTTGACGCTCTTTGCCATGCTTGCCGAGCGCTGGTGGCGCGGCCGCTCCGCCGCCGTCAAAAACTGACCGGGACAGCCGGCAGGTCGGTTTCTTCAAATCATGGCGCCACGCGACGCCGGAACGGGAGTGGAATGTCCAGGCAAATCGAAAACATCGAACTGCTCGCCGGCCATGTCGGCAACGCACGAACGCTGAAAGCCTATCGCTACGGCCAACGCGGAGCGCGCCCCAAGGCTTATGTGCAGGCCTCGCTGCATGCCGACGAGATTCCGCCGATGCTGGTTCAGCATCATCTGCTGCGCCTGCTCGACAAGGCTGACCGCGAAGGCAAGATCCGCGGCGAGATCATCGTCATTCCCGTGGCCAATCCGGTCGGCGTCGCCCAGGTCATGCATGGCGTCCTGCTCGGCAGGTTCGACTTTCCAAGCGGCGCCAACGCCAACCGCAACTGGCCGGACCTTTTCAGCGGCCTGCTGGAGCGCGTGCGGCCGCTCCTGACCGACAATGCGCTGGACAATGTCTCGACCGTTCGTGCCGCCATGGCCGAAACGCTGGCCGCTGCGCGCGCCGTCAACGAGATGGCCAGCCTGCGGCTGGCCTTGGCCAAGCTCGCCTACGACGCCGATATCGTGCTCGACCTGCATTGCGACATGGAGGCGCTGCCGCATCTGTTCATGCACGCGGCACATTGGCCCGCAGGGCAAGACCTCGCGGCGGAGGTTGGCAGCCAGGCGACGATGCTGGCCGACATTGCCGGCAACGGCACCTTCGAGCATGCCTTTACCGCGCCCTGGATCAAGCTCGCGGCCGCGCTGGATGGTTCGCGTCCCCTGCCCCTCGGCTGTTTCGCGGCGACCATGGAGTATCGCGGAACCGCCGATGTCGACGACAGCTTCGCCATTCCGGATGCCGAAGCGCTGTTGCGCTTCCTGCAGCGACGCGGCGTGGTCGACGGATCGCCGGGAGACTTGCCGCAACTTGCTTCCCCGGCACGGTCGGCGGCGTGCTGCGACACGTTGCGGGCCCCCGTCGCCGGGATCATCGCCTACGCCAAGCCGCTGGGCGCCGAAGTGAAGAGCGGCGACGTCGTCGCGGAGCTGGTCGATCCGCTTGCCGACGATCCCGAGAAGGCACGCTACCCGGTCCTCGCGCAAAACGACGGAATTCTCATTTCAAGACGGCTCGATCGCCTGGTGCAACCGGGACGGATCGTCGCTCGTGTCTTCGGCAGCCATCCGCTCGCGCATCGCACGGGACTGCTTCTGGACGACTGACGGCGGCCCTCCGACCAGCGAAATATCGCGAAGGGGCACGGGTTTGTTCATGACCCGAGCCCGCCGGGGAATCCCCTGATAAGATGCAGCGACGATCCAGGGAGGAAACAGCATGACAGCATCTCATACCGGAGGATGCCGCTGCGGCGCCATCAAGTTCGAGGCTTCCGTAGATCCGTTCTACACCAGCTATTGTCATTGCGGGGACTGCCGCAGGGCGACCGGCGCGCCAGTTGCGGCCTTCGTGGGCTTCCTGGCCGAGGACGTGACGTTCCGGGGTCGCGAGGCCTCCACCTATGGCGAATATCCGGTGAAGCGAAGCTTCTGCGCGACCTGCGGTGCCCCTATCGCCTACCGTGATGCGCGGATCGATGATCAGATATTCTTCATGCTGGGCGCCATGGATCGCCCCGAAAGCTACGCGCCGACGGTCCACGGCTATGTGAGCGAACAACTTCCGTTCTTCCAGGTAGACGATGCTTTGCCGCGGATGGAAAGGCATACCGCACCAAGGCCCGGCGACGTGTCATAAGTCACAGGCTGCTCGCGGGCACACTTCGAATTTTGCCAATGTTCCGGGCGTTGGCTATCAATCGGTTCTGGGCTCGATGGCCCCCGTCGTAGCCAAACGCGCCAAAGCGAAAAAGCTTCATTGGCCGGTTTTTTCGTCCAGATACGAAATTGCCGTCGCAAGAAATTGGATCACGGCGGGCCGCGTCGGCTCACCGGCCGTTGCGATCGATGTCTGCAATTTTACGTCGAGATCCTCGATCGGGCGGAAGACCAGTTGGGGGTGGGTGCCGGCAAGGGACCCGGGCACCAACGCCACGCCGAGACCCGAGGCGGCCTGGTCGAGCATGGAGTGCCATCTGAACATTTCTTCGCGGAGTTTGGGTTGGAAGCCGGCTTTCCCGCAGGCAGTCACTATTGAATTGTACATGAAAGGCCCGAGCACCTCGGCGCAGACGATCAGGCACTCCGACATCAGTTCTATCAATCTCAGAACTGGCTTTCCGGCCAGCGGGTGGTCAGCGCGCAGCGCCGCCACGACCCATTCTTCGCCGGCCGGTTGCATCACCAGTTGCGGCGCGTTCAAGGGCGGATGCAGGAAGGCGACATCGATCGAGCCGGTTGTCAAGGCAACGGCCTGTTCGATGGTTGGCAGGTTCCGCAAGCTTACATCGACCCCCGGATACAGTTCCGTGTAGCGGCGGATGATGGCCGCCATGTTTCCCGCCTCGGGCAGCTCGCAGTAGCCGATCGCCAGGGCGCCGGCGTCGCCGCGTGCCGCGTCTTGAGCCAGTTGAACGGCCCGATTGACCTGGTTCAATGCCAGGCTCAATTCCCGCGCCAATATCGCTCCGGCTTCGGTGAGAATGACCTTGTGCGGTGACCGTCGCAGCAATGTGCAGCCGATCTGTTCTTCGAGTTTCTTGATCTGATGCGACAGGGCCGGCTGCGTCAGATGCAGACGTGCCGCAGCCTTGCTGAAGTGCAATTCCTCGACGAGGACACAGAAGCTTTGAGCGTATTTGAGCATGCATTACAATAAATTTTTTCTATCTTCATACGCAACAAAATAAATTTCACATCATAAGCGGGCCATCCTAGTCTTCATAAAAGGGAACGTCCGGCACATCGCTGCTCACCTCCAGGTCGCATGGAGGAGCAACGCACAAAACCGCCATTCAGGCGGAAATGGGGGAGGTTTATGCTGCGAAAAACCAAGGTCCTGGCTTCACTGGCTGTTGCGCTGGCTTCGCTCGGGCCATTGCCACGGATATCGCAAGCCGCCGAAACGCGGGCCGATTTGATGCAGGCGCATCGCGGAGGAACCGTCCGCGTGGTTGCCAAATCAGCCGGCGGGACAATCGACCCCCAGATCAACTACGCGCCGCTCTATTGGAGCTACTACGGCGGGGTCTATGATGG
>JABXJR010000041.1_pt1 | contig 24916 bp, 27 predicted proteins | sample 7431291 | NCBI WGS metagenome assembly JABXJR01 (sample SAMN14395756, study PRJNA613071) | wetland metagenome | isolation source: water samle H3 from high-altitude wetland | place: Chile: Salar de Huasco, high-altitude wetland | collected 2015-11-10 | reverse complement strand
CGCCTTACAAGGCCGGATGATTCTACGGCAAAAAATTTCTAAAGGTAAGTTGCCTAACCAAGTTTGCAGGGTGATGAAGGTTAGACAAAGGGCTAACATGGCGCATTGTTTCGCTGATTTGCGTGTCGCTGCCCATGTCCAACCAAACCATCAAAACCCCCTGCGTAGGCCTGTGCTCCACGGTTTACGGCGATCTCGTGTGCCGTGGCTGCAAGCGTTTCCACCACGAAGTGATCCAGTGGAACGGCTACAACGAAGAAGAAAAACGTGCGGTCTGGCTGCGCCTGGAGCAGCTGTTGGTGCAGGTGATGGCCGGTAAAGTGGAGGTTTTCGACCCCAAGACCCTGCGCGGGCAGCTGGAGCAGCGCAAGATTCGCTTCGTGCCGCACCAGTCCGAGTACTGCTGGGCCTACCAGTTGATCGCCCGCGGCGCGCGGGTGATCTCCAATCTCGAAGCGTATGGCATGGTGCTGTTGCCAGAGTTTCGTGAGTGGGCGCTGCCGGACCTGCGTGATGCGATTGATCGGGAGTTCTTTATCTTGTCCGAGGCGCATTACCAGCGCTACATCGCGCCGGGGTTTCTTAAGGATGCATTTGGCGCCTGACACCACATAAAACACCTGTGGGAGCGGGCTTGCTCGCGAATGCGGTATTTCAGCCAAAGATGTTTCGACTGATCCACCGCTTTCGCGAGCAAGCTCGCTCCCACATTTTGATCTCCATCACTTTCAGGGTTTGTTGGCTAATTCTTCCAGGTGATCCATCAACGCCTGAGGCTTAAGCACCAACACATCACTCTCCACCGCATCCAGCACCACTTCCGCCGTATTGCCGATCAACGCCCCGGATATCCCGGTACGCGCGACCGTGCCGATAATGGTTACCGCCGCCTCCAGCTGGTGCACCGTATGCGGGATCAACACGTCCGCCGGGCCTTCCATGATGTGCAGGTGCGAGTCGTCCACATCGAATTCGGCCTGGAACGCCTGGCACTGCTCGCGATAACGCGCCTCGATGGTCTCCTTGAGCTGAAAGGTCGGGTCCGCCGCCGACAGCATCGGCGACGGATGGGCGCTGATCACATGCAGTTGCGCCTTGGCCAGGCTGGCAATGTCAAAGCCATGGTCGATGATCGAGTTGTGCAGCGAACGGTGGTCACTGTCGCTGTTACCCACGTCGATGGCCGCCAGGATCACCCGGCCAGCCCACGGGGCGGAGGTCTTGACCAGCAGCACCGCCGTCGGGCAGTAGCGCAGCAGCTTCCAGTCCGCCGGGGTCAGCAGGGCTTTTTTCAGCGGGCTGTCGGGGAAGTGCTGTTTGATCACCAGGCCACAGCCCTCGGCCTGCTGCACATCGATGATGGTTTCATGCAGGCTGTCATTCCAGGCCTGCTCGGTGGTCACGCTGTAGCCGTCCTCCTGCAAGCCTGCCTTGAGCAGGCTCAACAGCGCCGAGTGCTCATGTTTCTTGTCGCACACCAGCAAATGCAGGTGCGCGCCCGTGACCCCGGCGATCAGCTTGGCGCGCTTGAGGGCCAGGCTTTCCGAATGCTCGGGCTCGATGACCACCAGGATGCTGCGGATAGCTTGCATAGTCGGGATCTCCAGGAAGTAGGGGCATTGAACAACTATAGTTGCTGCCCGCCAGACGGCATGTTGATGCACATCAAGGCCGGTGGCTGGTGGTCTGCGGCGCGGTCGGTATAATCGGCGCCCTTTTGTGATTCTTTTGCCCGTGAGCCCGATGAACCTGCCAGAAATCCACGAATTCCTCGGTTGCCGCACTCCCGACGCCTGGGTCCAGGCCGCGCTGGCTGATCAGGACACCCTGCTGATCGACCACAAGAACTGTGAATTCAAAGCCGCCAGCACCGCCTTGAGCCTGATCGCCAAGTACTACAGCCACGTTGACCTGATCAATATGATGTCGCGCCTGGCCCGTGAAGAGCTGGTGCACCACGAACAAGTCATGCGCCTGATGAAAAAGCGCAAGGTTGAGCTGCGGCAACTGAACGCCGGGCGTTACGCCTCGGGTTTGCGCAAAGTGGTGCGTACCCATGAGCCCGTCAAGCTGGTGGATACGCTGGTGGTGGGCGCGTTTATCGAAGCGCGCAGTTGCGAGCGTTTCGAAGCGCTGGTGCCGCATTTGGACGAAGAACTCGGCAAGTTCTACTTTGGTCTGCTTAAAAGCGAGGCGCGGCACTATCAGGGTTACCTGAAGCTGGCCTACCAGTACGGTGACGCCAAAGACATCGCCCAAGTGATCGAGCGGGTGAGGGCTGCCGAGCAGGAACTGATCGAGTCACCCGACGTCGAGTTCCGCTTTCACAGTGGCGTGCCAGCCTGACGCCACGGCCACGCCGATCAGCACGGTGATCCCGGTCAGTAGCAGGATCACCGTTTGCGTGCCCAACGGCGCGGCCAGCACTGCAATCACCAAGCCCGCCAGCGGTTGCGGCAAGTTGTTCAGCAACGTGATCACGCCCACCGTCTTGCCGAAGTCCTGCACCGGGATCACCTTTTGACGCACGCTGCGCATGTACACGCTGTACATCTTGTCGAAGCCGATCACCAGCAGGAAACCCAGCGCGTAAACCCACAGGTTGGGGCTGATCGCCATGATCAGCGCGCCGACGGTAATCAACCCATACGACACACCACCGAGCAGCTTCAACGGCAGGGTGGCACGGGCCAGGTAAAACAGAATCACGATAGTCACCAGCGCGCCCGCCGCTTGCAGCAAGGCGTAGGCATCCTTGCCCGCGCTGAACTGGCCTATGACAAGGGCGGCGGAGGTCGCCAGGGTGACGCCGATGATCAGGTTCACGCCCACCGTCAGTGCAATCAAGCGTTTCAACCCGGTCAGGTTGCGAATGTGCCCGAACGCAACCCGTAGCGGTTGCAGCCAGATATCCCGATGTTGCTCATACACCTCCAGGTTGACCGTGCAGGTGCGCTGCCATACCCGCATCGCCAGGTCGGCCAGCATAAACAGTCCGGCCACCCCCACGACCACCCAATGCCACGGCCACACTTCCAATATCAGTGCCGCCGCCAGCGGGCCCAGCACCAAGCCGCTCTGGTCGGCGATCTGCGAATAGGACAAGGTCTTGGCATAGCTGTACTGCTGGAAGACATGCGGCATCAACACCTCGCGGGCCATGATGCCCTGGGTAGTCAAGACCCCGCACAGCGCCGAGAGCAGCACGATCCAGTAGACCCCGTCGAATACGCCGTACAGCAACACCGCGATCACGCAAGCCAGTGCACGATAGACCTGGCTGATGTGCAGCACGCGCACCGCAGGGTACTTGTCGCACAATGCGCCGCACACCGGGAACGCCAGGAAGCGTGGCAGCGACTCGACAAAAAAAGCCAAGCCGGCCCAGGAAACACTCTGGGTGGTCTGAAACACGATCAGCGGTACGATAAACAGCAGGATCTGATCCGCCAGCCGCGACAGGAACAGCGAAACGAAGAACGCCAGGTAATCCTTGCGCATACAACTCCCTGTGAATGGCGTTAAAGATTGCAGGCTAATTGTTAAAAACTCTTAAAAGCATGAAGCTTCGTCGGTCGATGCTGGCCAACCGCTTCTGCCAACCAGCTTGCCACCTATAATGCCGGCACTTCAATCTGCGTCGCACACTGAGAACTTATGGAAAACCTGGGGCTGGGCAAGGTGTTGCTCGTTGAGGACGACGAAAAGCTGGCTGGGCTGATCGCGCATTTTCTGTCGCAGCATGGTTTCGAGGTGCGGGTGTGTCATCGGGGCGATGAAGCCTTGGCCGCGTTCGAAGCCTTCAAGCCGAAAATCGTTGTGCTCGACCTGATGCTGCCGGGTCAGAGCGGCCTGCATGTGTGTCGTGGGATTCGTGCGGTGTCCGACACGCCCATCGTGATCCTAACCGCCAAGGAAGACGACCTGGACCACATTCTTGGCTTGGAGTCGGGCGCGGACGATTACGTAATCAAACCTATCAAGCCACCAGTGTTACTCGCACGTCTGCGCGCCTTGCAACGCCGCCAGATGCCCGAGCCGACCGTGCGCGGCTCGCTGGAATTTGGCCGGTTATCGATAGATCGCAGTTGCCGCGTGGTGAGCCTGGGCGGTGAAAAAATCGACCTCACCACCATGGAGTTCGAACTGCTGTGGTTGCTGGCCAGCAGTTCGGGAAAAATCCTTTCGCGTGACGACATTCTTAATCGCATGCGCGGCATTGCGTTTGATGGCCTCAACCGCAGCGTCGACGTGTATATCAGCAAGCTGCGCGGCAAGCTCAACGACAATCCTCGTGAACCGGTGTGCATCAAGACCATCTGGGGCAAGGGTTACCTGTTTAATCCGTTTGCGTGGGAGGTCTAGATGCTGCGGTTATTTTTGCGCCTGTATGTGATCCTGGCGCTGGGTTTGGCGGGCGCGATCTGGCTGGTCAACTACACCTTTGACGAACTGCTCCCTGAGGCCAACGAAGTCTATAACCGCGAAGCGGTGCGCGGCCCGGCCTATGGCCTGGTTGAGCAATTGCGACCGTTGCAGGGGGAGGCACGCGCCGCACGCCTGGCCGAGTTGCAACCCCATTACGGTTTGCGCTTGCAGTTGGTGCAGCGTGACGCACTGGCGTTGACCCCGCGTGAGCAAAAACTCCTGGCAGACGGCCAACTGGTGGTGCGGGGCGACTTCATGGAGTTCCTGGCCACCATCGATGACGGCCCGCAACTGCTGGAAATCAAACTCCCGGAAGAACCCAAGTGGCTGTACTTGTGGGCCTACGGGTTTCTTGGTGTGAGCTTGGCTATCGTCCTGTATTTCTGGGTGCGCCCGCATTGGCGCGACCTGGAGCATATCCGCCTGGCCGCGCAACGCTTTGGCGACAACGATCTCGGTTCACGCATCCTGTTGCCACGCCGCTCCACCGTGCGTGAACTGGCCGGGCACTTCAACCAGATGGCTGAGCGCATCGAAAGTCTGATCGCCAACCAGCGCGAATTGACCAACGCCGTCTCCCACGAACTGCGCACGCCGATTGCGCGTTTGTCGTTTGAGCTCGACCAGCTCAAGCAACAGGCTGACCCACGCCAAAGCCGCGAGCTGATTTCCGATATGTACGCCGACCTCGGCGAGCTGGAAGAAATGGTTTCTGAACTGCTGACTTACGCCAGCCTGGAGCGCGGCGCGACCCAGGTGACCCGGGAAAGTATCGAGGCCCACAGCTGGCTCGACAGCGTGATCGGCAGTGTGGCGCTGGAAGCCGAGGCCGCCGGCGTGCAGTTGTCGCTGCGCACTTGCGAGGTCGATTTTATCCAGATCGAACCTCGTTTCATGGCGCGCGCCGTCATCAACCTGCTGCGCAATGCCATCCGTTACGCCGAACGCCGTGTGGAAGTGTCGTTGGTCAAATTCGGCAGCGGCTACGAAGTGCGAGTCAATGATGATGGCCCTGGCGTACCGTTGGACGGCCGGGCAAAGATCTTCGAGCCCTTCATGCGCCTGGATGCCAGCCGTGATCGCCGCACAGGTGGTTTTGGCCTGGGCCTGGCGCTGGTGCAGCGCGTCAGTCAGTGGCATGGCGGGCAAGTGGAAGTGTTGGATTCGGAATGGGGCGGGGCGTCGTTTCGCATGACGTGGGCGTATGCCGAATAAAGAATCCCGCGCCAATGGCGCGGGATCAATTAACGATTAGAACGTGTACTCGACCATTCCCATGACCGACGTCTGCAACCGTCGCTCTACAATCGGGCTCTTGCCTGCTTCGTCCGCCAGGTACTGTACATCCAGCAAGGTAGAGAACTGGGTGTGTTCGCTGATCGGCAGGCTCCACACCAGGTTCATGCCATTGCTGATGTTGCCGGCACCGGCCTTGTATTCCTTGAAGCGGCTTTGCGCGGCCTGGCCGGTGGTAACGCCGTACCAGGTTTGCAGGTAGTTGCGGTCGCCAAAATGGCTGGTGAGGCTGGCGTCGATGGACCCGTAGTTGCCTTCATACAGATTAGTGCCCAGGCTCAGTTCGACGTGGGTGAATGCCTTGCCGTTTTCCTTATGGTCATCGTCCTTGAGAGTGTGTTCCAGGGTTGCGCCGACAATCACCCCACCCAAGTTGTAACTGGCATTGACGCCTACCTGTCCGCGCGCCTTGATCTCGCCCATGCCCTTGAGGCGTTTTGAGCCGGCATGCATGCTTTCATTTTTATCCTTGCGTGAACCGCTTACGCCCACGTAGGTGCTGAAGCTCAGCGCGTTGCCTTCGTAGCCCCAGCCCAGTCCTTTGCTGGAGTCGAGGAAAATCCCCCATGGGCTGACAATTTTGCCGCCCAGCAATGGCGCGGTCATGCGTTCGTCGCTACCGCTGTAGCGCGGTACGTTGCCGACACCGGCCTTGAGGCTGTACTGCCAGTCTTCGGCTAGTGCGCGTTCGGCACTGGCCAGCAGGCACAGCGAGGTGAGCGACAGGCAAAGGTTTCTAGAGCGCATAAAGGTGTTCGTCCATTTTAAAAAAACAAAGGTTTGTGGGGGGATTGCGTACGTTTGAAGGAGTAGCCGGAGGCACTGAGCCCATTGACCTGCCGGCTCACGGTGTCGCCCAGGCCATAGCCGTTGCCGGCGAGCACCGCATGAGCGTTATCGACTGGCAGCAGGATGTAGTCGGTCAGCGGCTCATCGTGCAGTTGGCCGCGAATCATCAGGAAGCCGTCCTCCAGGCGCACACTGATGCCGCTCAGCGGCGCATCGGGTTCATGGGTGTTGAGCACTTGATAGGTGCCGATGGTGTCTGCCCAGGCCAGTGGCAGGGTCGGTGGTTCCACGCGTTCGCCGATGGCGATGCGCTGGCCATGGCTGCGGGCGGTGAGCATTTGTCGGCCGTGTACGGTGACCACGTCCAGTTGCACACGGCCCAGTTCGCCGAGGTCCTTGAGCCAGAAGCCGAAGACTTTTTTCTGCGCGCGCAGCCAGCCCTGGTCGTCACGCAGCAATTGGAACTGAAGGCCGGCCAACTCGCCGGATAACCGATCGTCCTCATCCTTGATGCGGAACACGCCCCACGCGGTGGCGTAAAAGCCAGACAGGCGCCGGCGGTCGATCGCAGCGGGCACATGGCGCAGCTTCAGGCCCAGGCTCGGCGCCTGGCAGTCGTCGGCGCACACCTGCTCGCCAGTTTGTGCCTGGAGCATCAGGCGCAGCGCGTCGGTGGACAGCGAGACCACCAGGTCTTCGGCGTTACTGTCGTTGGCCATGATGATCACGGCCAGTTGTTGGTCTGGCAGCACGGTCAACTGCGCTGCAAAATCATCGCCACCGCCGCTGTGTTGGTAGGTGCGGATGCCGGGGCCGATTGGCTCGTCGCCACAGGGTGCCAGAAACCAAGCCAGGCCTATCTGGCAGTCGAAGTCCAGGGCATTACCGGTGTTTTGCTGGGTGAACATGTCCTCGATCAACGGGTTACCCAGCACCCGGTTGCCCTTGTAGACCCCGTGGGCGAAGAGCATCTGCACGTAGCGGCTGAGGTCTCTTGGGCTCGTCCATAAACCACTGGCGGCGAGGTCACGCACCTGCGCGTCGGTACTGGCAGCGCCGTCTTCGTAGCCCGTGGCGCGGTAGCCCAGTTCGCTGCTCGTGCCAACAAAGCTCGACTGGGTCATTTCCAGTGGTTGCAGCAGGCTGCGTTGCATCTGGGCTTCGAAGTTTCTGCCGGTGGTGCGCTCAATCGCTGCGCCGACCAAGGCATAGCCCAGATTTGAGTAGGCCACCTGGCTTCCGGGCGCGGTGCTTAGCCAGACCCCAGATACACGCGTCGGCATCTGGCCCATGGCAAAGGTGCTGCGCAGGTCGCGCAGGTGTTCGCTGGGCAAGCCCGATTGATGGCTGAGCAGCCGGCGCAACGTGATATCGCGGTCGGCAGCTGCCTGGTCACTGTGGAAGCGCGAGCGCACGTAGAACTCGCGCAGCGTGTATTGGATCGGGGCATCCAGTGCCAGGTCGTGGTCTTCCACCCGTTGCAGCGCCGCCGTGGCGGTCAGCAGCTTGGTGATGCCGCCGGCGCGAAACGCTGTGTTGGGCGTTACCGGCACGCCATGGGCCTTGTCGGCCAGACCGAAGCCTTGGGCCCAGATCAGTTCCTGGCCGTTGACCAGGGCAATGGAAAGCCCGGCGACATTTTGCCGTGCGATCTCCTGGGGAATACGCGCCTGCAGGTAACGAATGATCGCGCCGTAATCACCCTTGGAAATCGGCGGCGTGGCAGGCGGTTGAACATGGCAACCGATGCTGCCCAGCAGGCAACCCACTAGCGGAATACCGCGCAATGTACGAAACATGAAGAGCACCCGGAAGGCGATGTGGATGCTCAAATGTTAGGGATGGGGGCGCTAGGGGTCTTTGACAGCTTTGTCGGGAAACTGTCAAAGACTGTTAACGGCTCAGGCCCAGCCGCGCATGCCACTGGGCGATGGACTCTTCGGGGTATTCGTCGAACTGCAAATCGCCCTTGCGTACGCTGACCTCAACCCATGGCGCCTTGGAGCCGAGCATCAAGTGCGTGTGCTCCGGCGGCACCGGCAACGGCGTGTCGATGGCCGAGGCGAACGGGTGAATCAGCTCCGGCCACTCCGGGCTGAACAACCACAAGGCGCTCCCGCACTGGGCGCAGAAGTGTCGCTCGGCGGTACTGGCGTGGGCTCGGCTGGCGCCGTCCGGCTTGAGCCGGGCGTGGTAGATCGAAATCTGTTTGCGCCCACGCACCTTCAAGCTGGCAGTGTCGCCAGCCAGGTTGATCGCATAACCACCCCCGCCCTGAGTCTTGCGGCAGATGGAGCAGTAGCAGCGTTGGTAGGGGTAGGGGTGGGCGCTGGTCAGGCTGAACGTGACGGCGCCGCAGTGGCAGGATCCTTCTAAGTGCATGGCAGTCTCCTCTGGCAAGGTGACTGTTGAGCTTAGGCGCTATCGGGCATCAGGGTGGTCATCAAAGCGGGGCGTTTCACCACCCCGCGGCTCGACGCTTGCTCACTGGCCCAGCGCTTCCAGGATCTTATGGGCGATCTTCACCCGCTCCGCATTCGGGTAATTTTTGTTCGCCAGAATCACCACCCCCATGTCCTTGCTTGGCACATACGCCACATAGGCGCCAAAACCACGGGTTGAGCCGGTTTTGTTATACAGCACGTTGGCCGGTTGCGATTGTGCCGGCGTGAGCCATTGCGCCTTGTGCGGTTCCATCGCCATCGGCGTGGAGTTGCCGTCGATCAACGCTTGCAGCTTGATCGGGTAGGGGTAGTATTCCCAGCCCAGGCTTTGTGCGCTGAGGTAGCCAAACAGGCCGATGCTCGGGTTGGAATAAAGACGTTGTGCGCCGGGTGCGTACGCAGGTTTCCAGTGCTGGAAGTAGTCGAGCATGGTCGCGGCGCTGTCGGCGGCGTCGGGAAATTGCAGCGGCAAGCCCCCCGGTGTGTAGGTGGCCAATTGCAGCAGGCTGATACGGTCAAAGGCGCTGCCCTTGAGCGCTGAAAGGTGCTCACTGGCGATGTCCGACAGCTTGAGCTTGCCGCTCGCCTGGGCGTAGCCACCGAGCGTGGCCGTGAAGGTTTTACTCACCGAGCCGATCTCGAACAGCGTGTCCTGCGTGACGGGCTGCTGGCTGGCCTTGTCGGCGACGCCGTAGTTAAAGTATTGCACCTTGCCCTTGTTTACCACGGCCACCGACAGGCCGGCGATGCCCTGTTGCTGCATCAGCGGTTTGACGTTGGCGTCTACGACCTGGCGCAGGTCGGTGGCAGCCAGGCAGGTTCCGGAGCTTAAGAACAAGGCACAAAACAGGAATTTTCTTACATTGGACTTCATGGTTATTCGCATCCATGTTGATAAGGAACTGACGATCGTGGCCTGCGCGGGCGCCGCAAATCTAGGTGGATTTTGTGCCTTGGACAAACGATCATATCTCGCACCAGCCATTAGAAAAATTTGGGTACAAGCATGCTGCGCTCACATTTGCCCTTGAATGCCTTGCGCGCCTTCGAGGCCTCAGCGCGCCATTTGAGCTTTACTCGGGCAGCTATCGAGTTATGCGTCACTCAGGCGGCGGTGAGTCATCAGGTCAAAAGCCTGGAGGCGCAACTGAATGTCAGCTTATTCAAGCGCCTGCCCCGTGGCCTGATGTTGACCCGCGAGGGCGAAACCCTGCTGCCGGTGCTGCGCGAGTCCTTCGACCGCATCGCCCATACCTTGGGTCAGTTCGAGGGTGGGCATTACCGCGAAGTGCTTTCAGTGGGCGCAGTGGGTACGTTCGCGGTGGGTTGGCTGTTGCCACGCCTGGCGGATTTTCAAGGCCGCTACCCGTTCATCGACCTGCGCTTGTCCACCCACAACAACCGCGTGGACGTGGCTGCCGAAGGCCTGGACTACGCGATCCGCTTCGGCAGCGGCGCCTGGCACGGCACCGACGCCTGTCAACTGCTGGAAGCACCGCTCACCGTACTGTGTGTGCCCTCCATTGCCGAGCAACTGCGCACGCCCGCCGACCTGCTGAAACACACCCTGCTGCGCTCCTACCGCGCTGATGAGTGGAACCTGTGGTTTCAGGCTGCAGGCTTGCCCGCCGATACCCTGGTGCCCCGCAGCATCGTGTTTGATTCGTCATTGGCGATGATGGAAGCGGCGCTGCAAGGCACTGGCGTGGCCCTCGCGCCGCCGATGATGTTCTCGCGGCAATTGGAAGCGGACGTGATACGCCAGCCGTTCGACATCGGCATCACGATCGGCAGTTACTGGCTGACCCGCCTGCAATCGCGGGCCGAGACGTCGGCGATGCTGGCGTTCAAGGGCTGGCTGAAAGAAGCGGCAGGGCAGGGCTGATATTTTTATTCTTGAAACAAAATGAAACATTCGCTGCGGGCTACCCTCTACCGTATCCCCCATCCGAGTGCATTCATGAAAAGCCCGCGCCCCTCCGCTCGCATTCCCCACCTCACGCAATTGCGCAACTTGAAAATGGCACGCTCCGCCCACGCCTACGTGCGTGGCAGCACCGTGCAGTTCTACGAATGGCTGCACAGCCTGCCGGGTCGCCGTCTGCCCCATGGCCCGGCGATCTGGATCTGTGGCGACTGCCACGCGGGCAACCTGGGCCCGACGGGTGATACCAAGGGGCGTATCGACATGCATATCCGCGACCTGGACCAGACGGTAATCGGCAACCCGGCCCACGACTTGGTGCGCCTGGCGTTGTCTTTGGCCACTGCCGCACGCGGCTCGGATCTACCTGGGGTGACCACCGCGCGCATGCTTGAAGAAATGATGGTGGGTTACGAGCAGGCCTTTAAAGACAAGCCCGACGCCGCGCCGCCGCGTCCGTCCCAGGTCAAGGCCGGCATGCGCAGCGCGGTGGAACGCACCTGGAAAAACCTGGCCCGCGAGCGTATCGAAAGCGCGCGCCCGACGATTCCGCTGGGCAAGCATTTCTGGTCGTTGTCGCGGGCCGAGAAAAACGCGCTGGAAACCGTGTGTGCATCGGATGAACTCCATCAGTTGGTCACCTCCCTCAAAGGCCGCCCCAAGGACGCCAAGGTCGAACTGCTGGACTCGGCCTATTGGGTCAAGGGCTGCAGCTCGCTGGGGCTGTTGCGCTATGCCGCCTTGCTGGGCGTGGGCGACAAGGACGATCAGGAGTATTGCTTGATCGATATCAAAGAGGCGGTAGGCGCGGCGGCACCTCGCGCGGCACGGGCGAAGATGCCAAGGGACAACGGCCGCCGGGTGGTGGAAGGCGCACGGCAGCTGTCACCGGGACTGGGTGAGCGCATGGTAGCGACGCGGTTTTTGGATCATGGTTTCTTCATCCGTGAGCTGTTGCCCCAGGACATGAAACTGGAACTCGACGAACTGAGTGAGATCGATGCGATGCATGCCGCCGGTTACCTGGCCCGCGTGGTCGGCATTGCCCATGCCCGGCAGATGGACCGGGATACGCGCAAGGACTGGATGGCGGTGCTGCAGGAGAATCGCTCCAGACAACTGGATGCGCCATCCTGGTTATGGACAAGCGTGGTGCAGTTGGTGGGTAGCCATGAGCAGGGTTACCTCAACCATTGCCGGCGGTATGCGCTGGAGCACTGACCTCAACGTAATGAAGATCAACTGTGGGAGCGGGCTTGCTCGCGAATACGGAGTGTCAGACCCGAATGAATTGGCTGACACACCGCCTTCGCGAGCAAGCCCGCTCCCACACACGCCAGCTCCCCCCGTTTGACCGGGGCTAGGCGAGGTATTTGCGAAACCACTCCAACGTACGTTCCCACGCCAGATTCGCCGCCGCCTCGTCATACCTCGGCGTCGAATCATTATGGAAACCATGGTTGGCGCCCTTGTAGATATACGCTTCGTACGTCGTGCCCGCAGCCTTCAACGCCTGTTCATACGCCGGCCAGCCTTCATTGATCCGCGTGTCCAGCTCGCCGTAATGCAGCATGATCGGTGCCTTGATCCGTGCCACATCCTTGGCCTCTGGCTGGCGACCGTAGAACGACACCGCTGCGCCCAGTTCCGGGTAGGCCACGGCCGCCGCATTGGTCACGCCGCCGCCATAACAAAAACCGGTAATGCCAACCTTGCCGGTGCTGCTGTCGTGGTGCATCAGCCATTCGATGGCGGCGAAAAAGTCGTTCATCAGCTTGGTCGGATCGACTTTCTGTTGCAGTTCCACGCCTTTTTCATCGTTGCCGGGGTAACCGCCAACGGAGGTCAGGCCGTCTGGCGCCAGGGCGATAAACCCGGCCTTGGCCAAGCGTCGGGCGACGTCTTCGATGTAGGGGTTGAGGCCACGGTTTTCATGCACCACGACCACCGCCGGCAGTTTGCCGCTGGCCTTGGCCGGGCGTACCAGGTAGCCGCGCACGGTGCCGTTGCCTTTGGGCGAGGGGTAGGTGATGTAGTCGGCGACGATGTCCGGGTCAGTGAATTTCACTTGCTCGGCCAGCGCGTAATTGGGGCTCAGGGCCGCCAGCAGGGCCGAGGCGGTGAGGCCGCCGAAGGTGAACAGTGCGGCGCGGTCGAGAAATTCACGGCGGTTGATCTTGCCGTGGGCATAGCCGTCATACAGTTCCAGCAATTCGGGAGCAAAGTCTTTCGCGGTGAGACGAGTCATCGGTGCAATCCTCGATTAGCGGTGGCAGACACTGTAGACCAGGTTCAGTCCTCGCGACCATGGGCGGCGGCGGCCAATTGGCCCGTGTCGACGCGCACGAACAGTGAGTCGCCGATGGCCGTCAGCACGTCGTCGGCGTATACCTCGCAGACCACGCGGCTTTTGCGCCCCACCTCGCCTTCGACGCGGGCGCGCAGGGTCAGGGTGACACCCATGGGGGTCGGTTTGATGAACTTGATGCCCAGGTTACCTGTGACGCAGTCGATACGCGGCAGGCTGCCGGGCTCACGCTGTTCGGCGCGGTAGTGGTAGGCCATGGCGGTCCAGTTGGAGTGGCAGTCCACCAACATGGCGATCAGGCCGCCGTAGACCAGGTCGGGCCAGCCGCTGTATTGGGCCTCAGGCAGATGCTCGGCGACCAGGTGCACACCGTCAGCGTCCCAACGGCTCTTGATGTGCAGGCCGTGGGGGTTGCTGGCGCCGCAGCCGTAGCAAATGCCTTCCGGCGCGGTGGTGTCCTGCAGAGAAGGGGTGTACATGCAAAGTCCTTGTTGTTCTTGGGCGACTACCCTGTGTAACAGGACATGGGCAAGATGGGAATAATGTGTCCTTACTTCTTGTGGAGCGCTGCATGAACTGTCGAACGTTTCCTCTCGTGCTGCTGGCACTTGTCCTCGGTTTTACATCCGGCGCACGGGCCGTCGAGTACAAGGACGTCAACCGCGCCGCCAGCCAGATCAGCTTCACCTTTCAACAGTTCGGGCAGCGGGTGTATGGCACCTTCAGCGACTTTGAAGGCACCCTGAGTTTCGACACGCAAAGGCCCGAGACGGCCCATGCGTTGCTCAAGATCCAACTCGCTAGCATCGATGCCGGCAGTGAGGACGCCAATACCCAATTGCAGCTGCCGGCCTGGTTCGATACGCAGGCCTACCCGGTGGGCATGTATGAATCCAGCGGCGCCACCGCGTTGGGTGGCAACCGCTACAAGATCACCGGCAACCTGACGATCAAGGGCATCACGCGGCCGGTGGATATCGACGTGCTGCTCAAGGAACAGGGCGGGATCGGCGTGTTCGACGGTGAGTTTGTACTCAAGCGCGGCGACTTCAAGATTGGCGATGGCGAGTGGGCGGGCAACAGCGTGGTGTCGGACGACATCCACATTAAATTCAAGATGGTGGCGCCCCAACGCTAGCGCGCAAATTTTTTCGCCCCCGCCACGCAGCCGATCACCGCGACGGTCACCAGCACCATGCCCAGGCTGACCTGCTCATGCAGCAGGCCCGCCGCCAGCGCCAAGCCGAAAAACGGCTGCAGCAATTGCAACTGGCCAACAGCCGCAATGCCGCCTTGGGCCAGGCCGCGGTACCAAAATACAAAACCGATCAGCATGCTGAACAACGCTACATAGCCCAGGCTAAGCCAGGCGGGCAGGCTGATGCCGCTGAAAGACGCCGGTGCGAGGGTCACGCTCAGCGGCACCACCAGCGGCATCGACACCACCAGTGCCCAGCAGATCACCTGCCAGCCACCCAGGCTGCGCGAGAGTTTGGCACCTTCGGCATAACCGAGGCCGCACACCAGCACCGCCAGCAGCATCAACAAGTCTCCGACAGGGGCGGCGCTCAGGCCTTGGGCAAGCGCGTAACCCATCACCAGTGCACTGCCCAGCATCGAAAACAGCCAGAACACCGGGCGCGGCCGTTCGCCACCGCGCAGCACGCCAAATAGCGCCGTGGCCAGCGGCAATAAACCGATAAACACGATGGAATGGGCGGAGGTCACGTATTGCAACGCCAGTGCGGTGAGCAGCGGAAAGCCGATCACCACGCCGAGGGACACAATCGCCAGGGGCACCCACTGGTTGCGGGCGGGGCGTTTTTCCTTGAAGAGCCACAACAACGCCAGCCCTACAGCAGCAGCGATGGCGGCGCGGATCATGGTGAGGAACACCGGGTCGAACTCCATCACCGCCAAGCGCGTGGCAGGCAATGAACCGCTGAAAATCACCACACCGATAAAGCCGTTGATCCAGCCTTGGGTGCTGTTGTCTAGGGTGTTGAATCGTGAAGTCCGTTCCATGAGGAATGCCCGAAAAAGAAAGATTGCGTGCCGGTCATCCTAGGGTTGAAGATTAAGACAATCAAAAAATTGTCATGGATACATCCTCTATGCCGCGCGCTCGTTATAAGTCGCTGGTCGACACCTTTGCCGAAGCCATCCGCAGCGGCAAAATGCCCCCCGGTACTCGCCTGCCAACCCACCGGCAACTGGCCGCCGAGCATGGCCTGGCGCTGGTCACCGCGAGCCGGGTGTATGCAGAACTGGAAGCCATGGGCCTGGTCAGCGGCGAAACCGGGCGCGGCACCTTTGTGCGGGAAATTTCATTGCCGCCGGGGCAGGGCAGTGGGCAGATGACGTTGGCGACGGGCATGCTCGACCTCAACTTCAACTACCCCTCGTTGCCGGGGCAGGCGGAGCTATTACGCACGGCGTTGCGACAGTTGGCCCTGTCTGGCGACCTGGAGGCATTGTTGCGCTACCAGCCCCATGCCGGTCGCCTGCATGAGCGTACCGTGGTGGCGCGCCACCTGTTGAGCCGGGGGCTGACGGTAGCGGCCGAGCAAGTGCTGGTGGTCAGCGGCGCCCAGCACGGGTTGGCGATCACCATGATGGCGTTGCTCAAGCCCGGGGATGTGATTGCAGTGGATGCGCTGACGTACTCGGGGTTCAAAGTGTTGGCCGAGACCCTGCATCTGGAAATCGTCGCCATCCCGGCCACCGCCGACGGGCCGGATCTGGATTACCTGCACAGCCTGTGTCGCAAGCGCCCCGTGCGGGCGGTCTATAGCATGCCGACCTTGCACAACCCGTTGGGTTGGGTGATGAGCCTGGCGCAGCGTGAGCAGTTGGTCAACATCGCCCGCCAGCACAACCTGATGATCATCGAGGACGCGGCCTACGCGTTCTTAGTGGAAAACGCACCGCCGCCCGTGGCCACCCTCGCGCCGGAGCGTACGGTGTATGTGGGCGGGTTGTCGAAAAGCGTCGCCACCGGCCTGCGCGTCGGGTTTGTTGCAGCGCCTGCAGCGTGGATGGGCCAGTTGGAGCGCACCATCATGGCCACCACCTGGAACGTCCCCGGGGTGATGAGTGCGATTGCCGTGGCATGGATCGAGGACGGCACGGTGGCGCGGCTCGAAGCACAAAAGCGCGAGGATGCCCAGGCGCGTCAGGTGTTGGCCGCGCAGGTATTGAGCGGGGTGGACTACATCAGTCACCCCTCGTCGTATTTTTTATGGCTGCCCCTGGCCGAGGACGTGCGCGCCGATCAGGTGGCGATGACCTTGCAGCGTGACCACGTCTGGGTTTCCACTGCCGAGCCGTTCGCTGTCTCGACGCATGTGCCCCACGCGTTGCGGCTGGCGTTGGGCTCGGTGGATGCCACGGCACTGCGCGAAGCCTTGGGCAAGGTCCGCCAGGTAGTGTCGTGGTAAGCCGGCCTCAGTACTTGTAAGCCTGGCGCCCGATCAGCAGCCACTTGCCTTTCTGTTTCTGCCAGACCTGGAAGTTGTCGATATCGGTAGGCACTTCGACGCCGCTGTTCACCGCCAACGCATGGAAATGGTTGCGCACCAGGGCAGTGTCACCGTTGAGGGTGATGGTCTGGTTTTGCATTTCCAGGGTCTTGAATGCACTGGTATGGGTTTCCAGGTCGGCAATGAATTGCGCCTTGTCCTGCACCTTGCCGCTGGAGTGGCCGTAGGTAAGTTTGTCGGAGGTCAGGGCATGCAGTTGTTTGAGATCCAGGTGCAGCATGGCTTGGGTCAGTTGGTCGACTGCTTGGGCCACGTCCTTTTCGGCAGGAGCAGGCGCGGCTGCGACGTAGCCGGAGAACAGGCACAGAAAACCGATCAACACTTTGACGTTGGGCATAGGTGTTTCCTTATTGTTGTTGGGTATGTACGACGGTTTGAGTCGTCGTACAACCATGCAATATTTTAAGGTGCCTAGGAAAGTGAAATTTGAAATATCTTGAAAAGATTAAGCGTCTAGTCGTTTTAAAGGTCTATTTTTCTTGTATGACGTCCCAACACATCAAGAGTAAATCCGGATTCTTCCTGCCTAGGTGGCATATCGCTATGCTAGCGCCCAAACAACAAGATGCTTGAGGAACACAATGGTTTTTGATTGGCACAGCGACCTCATCACCCGTAGCACTCCCGTCACGCCACGCTATAAAAACACCCAGAACGTGCGCCGTTTCATGCATGAGCACTGCGGCCCAGGGTTCAGGTTCGACCGGCCGTTCATGGCCTGGATTCGCAACGGCTTGCCCAAGACGCTGGGTGATGTGGTGGATGAATGGCAGCGCCGCAACCCAGACAGCCAGGCGAGCGGACGATGATCATCGAAGGCGTGCGGGTGCTGGCCAACTACGCCACTCACCTGACACCCGGCTTATTGCTGTTCGGCCTCTGGTTTGCGCTCACGCCCAGGACGCTGACCGTGATACGCATCGTATTGCTGTTGATGGCATTTGTGCTGATGCGCGATGTGATGACACCGCTCGGCCTGTGGGCGCTGGGCAGCGAGGTGCAGATTGCATTCAGTGAGAACGCCTTGGTGCTGGCAGCACTGGGCGGCTTGTCGGTGCTGACGATAATGTTGCTTGCACGCGTCGCACCGGACCTGTGGTCGCTGATTCGCTGGTTCATCGGCAACCCTGGCGTTGGCTTGCTGGTCGGACTGGGCGTTGGGTGCCTGATCGGCGTGCCGTTGCGGGTGTACCAGGGGATCGATGCGTCGCAGATTCACGGCTATTGGGTGTGGCTGCCGGGTTTGGTGGTGTTGGCATATGGCGCCAATGCGTTGGAAGAAGTGCTGTTTCGCGGGTTTTTGCAGGGGTATCTGGAACAGCACGCAGCGCCGTTGCGTGCAGCATTGATCAGCGGGGTGGCGTTTGCCGCCTGCCATACCTTCCTGGCGTTGAGCGTGACCCAACTGGGCTGGCCAATTTTGGTGTTTACCTTGATCGAAGGGTTGGCGTGTGCGCTGGTGCGCATGCGTTATGGCGTGCTGCCGGCGACGATTGCGCATGGCACGGCGATACTGCTCATCTCTGTGCCCCACATGGCTTGATTTGAAAAGCGGACGAAAAATGTGGGAGCGGGCTTGCTCGCGAATGCGGTAGATCAGTCAGCGTCTCTGTCACTGAAAAACCGCATTTGCGAGCAAGCCCACTCCCACAGGGTACCGCGTTTATTCAGTGGGCAATGGCGGCGTTCGCGGCGGTACCTGGCGCTTGTTGCCGGTGGCCTCAAAGGCTGCAGCAAACGTCAGCAGCGCCGAATCATCGTAGGCACGCCCGGCAAACGTCAGCCCCACCGGCATGCCAATATCCGCCATCACGCCCATCGGTACGGTAACGGTCGGTACGCCCAAATGGCGAATCGCAAGGTTGCCGTTGGCCACCCATACACCGTTACTCCACGCGATATCAGCCGAGGCTTCATTCACATCGGCATCCGCCGGGCCTACATCGGCTACGGTCGGGAACAGCACGGCGTCGAGGCCGAGTGTGTCCATCCAATCTTCCAGGTCGATGCGCCGGGTGTGTTCCAGGCCGCGCAGGCCATCGGGCACGGTGCTGATTTCATTCCACGGCGTGATGCCGCGCTGGGCCATGCGCACGTATTCGTCCATGCCGGCGGCCAGGTCGTCCTCGCGGTTGGGCAGGGTGCCAGGGTCGTGGGGGAAGATCTTCGGCCCGTCCACGTCGGCCAGGCGGTTGAGGTTCGGGTCATCGTTGGCACGCAGGAAGTCATCGAAGGCCCACGCCGACAGTTCCCATAACTCATCGTGCAGGAATTGCTTGGACACCAGGCCACGGGTGAACACGGTCGGCGCGCCGGGGCGGTCGCCTTCGCAGTTGGACACCAGTGGGAAATCCACCTCGATCACTTCGGCGCCGTAGGCTTCCAAGGCCCGACGGGCGTCTTGCCACAGGTCGATCACGCTGGCGCGGGTGTTGATCTTTTGCCCGGTCGGGCCGCCGATGCCGGGTTTTTCACTGGTGCCAGCCTCGTCGTCGGCGTTGATGTACATGCGCGGTACGCCAAAGCGCTTGCCCGCCAGGGATTCGGCGGTGACCGCCAATTGCGCATAGGCAGTCGGGCGCACGGAGGCGACGCTAGGGATCGGCACCCAAGGCTGCAGGCGCCACAGGTCGCCACGGGTGTGCGGGTCTTCGGCGACCACCACGTCGAGCACTTCCAGCAGGTCGGCCATGGTGCGGGCGTAGGGCACCACCACGTCCATGGTCGGCGTGAGCGGCCAGTTGCCACGCACCGAAATCACACCACGGGAGGGGGTGTAGGCGCACAGGCCATTGTTGGAGGCTGGGCCGCGGCCGCTGGACCAGGTTTCCTCCGCCAGGCCGAAGGCCGAAAAGCTCGCAGCGGTGGCAGTGCCCGCGCCATTGGACGAGCCGGAGGCAAACGGGGCGGTCAAGTAGTTGGCGTTGTACGGGCTTTCGGCACGGCCATACACGCCGCGCTGCATCCCGCCATTGGCCATCGGTGGCATATTGGTCTTGCCCAGGCAAATGGCGCCACCGGCGCGCAGGCGCTCGATGGTGAAGGCGTCACGCTGGGCGACCAGGTTCGCAAACGCCGGGCTGCCGGATGCAGCGGTCAGGCCCTTGACCAGGTAGCTGTCTTTGGCGGTGTAGGGAATGCCATCCAGTGGCCCCAAGGTGGCGCCCTTCGCCCGGCGCGCATCGCTGGCCTCGGCTTCCTTGAGGGCTTCGGGGTTACGCACTACTACGGCGTTCAACGCAGTGGCAGTCTGCGGGCCGTCGTAGGCATCAATGCGTGCCAGGTAAGCCTGGACCAGTTCAACGGCCGTGGTCTGGCCGGATTCAAGCGCCGCGCGCAATTGGGCAATGGAGACTTCGGTAACTTGCATCACGTTTTTTTCGCCGCCTTCAAGTGGGGGTATGGCGGCAGTCTACGTACAGATATTTCACAAAACCAGCGCCGCATAATCAGCGTAGGCGCCGCGCATTACTTGCCACGTGTGCGCATCAGCAGGAATCAGATGTTCGATGCGCAGGGAGGCGAGGGTGATGTCCTGGGGCATGCCAAAGGTGGTGAAGGTGGACAGGAAATTCAGCTCGCCTCGCTTTGAGCGCAAACGGGTCATCACCAGCAAAGGCATTTCTACGGGCAGGTTGGTGCAGGTGGGCACAGGCAGTCCTGCCAGCACTGTTGCCAATGCGGGGTTGCCCATTGCTTCGCGAGTCGCCCGTTGCCACGCCAGGGTGCGGATCTCTTCGGCATTGACCAGGTGGTCGCCGAGACCACCGGGTTGCAGCAGGGTGGCCAGCAAATTCACGCCGTTGGCGGCGTCCGGCTGGATGCCGAGCAAATCAAATAGCACGCCGGTGCTGGCATTGGCCGCCAGCACGTGCCACTGGCTGTCCAGCAGAATCGCCGGCGCGGGATTGTGGGCGTGCAGCACATGGTCGACCGCTTCACGAACCGCCTCCATGGCCGGTGCGGCCAGTGGGGTAGCGGCGTAGCGCGGGGCAAAACCGGCGGCAAGGAACACGCGGTTGCGCTGCTCCAGCGGGACCTCCAGCGCACTCAACAAATGATGCAAGGTGGCGGGGCTCGGTTTGGAGCGCCCGGTTTCGAGGCAACTGAGGTGACGCTGCGAAACACCCGTGATCAGCGCCAGCTCGAGCTGGCTGAGTTTGGCGTCCCGGCGCAACTGGCGCAGGTGTTCGCCAGCAGTAGAAGGCGTGTCCATGACGTGTTCATGACCTCCGAGGTCATTGCGAGGGGCAGAACCTTATCACTAACGTAGGCCTTCATCACGCCAAGGAAGCAAGCATGCCAAAGCCCTATTTCGCCCTGATCGGATTGCTCGGATTTTCGTTGTACACCCTGTTCACGCTGCTGACGGCCGAGCAGTCGCTATGGGCATTTGGACGGGAATTGATGTCGCGTCCGGACACGGCGCAGGTGGTCATCGACTTGTATTTGATGGCGGCGCTGGCGTGCGTGTGGATGTACCGCGATACACGGCGGCGCGGGCATTCGCTGGTTTCGCTGGTGCCGTATGTGGTGCTCACGGCGGTGTTCGTGTCGGTAGGGCCGTTGCTTTATCTCGTTGTGAAGGGATTTCGGGATGAATGACCTTATGCCTGTCTATGTCGCGTGCGTACTGGTGCTGGGCCTGAAGATGTTTGCGATCTCCTGCTATCAAGGGTTCTTCCGAATCCGGGGCAGGGCGTTCACTAATCAAGAGGATGCCGCTTACTTCAACCGTGCCACGCGCCCAGAAGAATTGCCGCAGGTCGTGAGAGCGACCAAGGCCTGGGCCAATGACCTGGAAAATATTCCACTGTTCTTTGTGTTGGGCGGCCTGTGTGTGGTGCTGGAGGGTTCCAGCGGTGTTATCGCGTGGTTGTTCTGCGCTTTTACCCTGGCGCGGGTGGCGCACACCGTTACCTATTTGATGGGATGGCAGCCCTGGCGCACCGTTGCCTATGCCGTGGGCACGCTCTGCCTGTCAGGACTGGGTGCCACGCTCGCCTACCTTTTGTAGTGAGCGGGCTTGCCGCGCGCTGGGGGGCGAAGCCGCCCTAAACCCTGCCTACGCGGTTTTTCTGAAAGGACGCGGTGACTTGATTTAGGGCGGCTTTGCCCCCCAGCGCGGGGCAAGCCCGCTCACTACAAACACCGTTATGGGTTGAGGAAGGCTTGGTAGTTCGCCTTGGTAATCTGCTGATAAGGAATGGTCAGTTCAGCGTCATACGGCTCCTTCTTCACCATCTTCACCGCCAGGTCGATCGAGCCCACGGCCTGGCCTTTGTTGTCCTGGTAAGCCGTGACCAGCAATTGGCCCTTTTTCACTGCATCCAACCCCGCTGCACCGCCGTCGCTGCCGGCGACCAAAATGTCCTTGCCCGGTTGCATACCCGCCTGGCTGATCGCCATGGCCGCGCCGATGGCCATTTCATCCGCGTTCGCCGCCACCGCGTCGATCTTGGTGCCCGACACGATCCAGTTGTTCATCAGGTCAATCGCCTTGCTGCGCTGCCATTCGGCGCTTTGTTCTTCGACGATCTTGATGCCGGGATAGTCCTTGAGCACGTTCTTCACACCTTGGGTGCGGTTATGGGTCGCGTTGTTGGAGAGCAGCCCCAGCATAATCGCCAGGTTGCCCTTGCCGCCCATTTGCTCGGCCAGGTAGCGCATCTGGATTTCACCAGCCTTGATCTCATCCGAGCCCACATATCCCACCCCCGGCGGTACCTCCTTGAACTCGGGGCGGCGGTTGACGTACACCAGCGGGATCTTGGCCTGCTGGGCATTGACGGTCATTTTTGCCGTGGCGGCGGTGTCCACCGCGTTGACGATAATCGCGTCCATGCCCTGGGCCGTGAAGTTCTGCACCTGGTTGAGCTGGCGCACCACATCGCCCTGGGCGTCTTCGAATTGCAGGGTCACACCGGGCAGTTCCTTGGCATGGGCGGCCATGTAGTCACGCATCTGCGCCAGGAACACGTCGTCAACCTGGGCGATGCTCACGCCGATACGCATATCGGCCAGCGCCCAAGGCGTCACAGCGAGGGTAAAGAGTGCCGCAAGGAGTTGCTTCTTCATGGTGTTGCTCCGTTATTTTTGTTGTTGTTAAAACAGAGTGATTCACGCTTGGCGCTTCTCCCGCATCTGCTTGACGGCAGCGGCGAAGTCCGACAGCGGCCAGCGTTCGTTGAGGGCCTGCACCATCAGTTGTTGCCCGGTTTGTGGCGCCAACCCCTGCAAGGGTGGGTCGGTGTCGAGGTTGGTGGGGAAGGAATAGCCGTCTGCCGTGCAGCCGATCACCGCCTCCACGGCCTGGGCATCCAGTGCGGTGTTGGCCAGCAGCGCCGGGTAGATCGCCAGCATCATGCGGTCGCGGTCGAGCGCTTCCATGGGCTTGCCGAACGCCGACGAGATTTGCAGTAGGTTGGCCATGCGCTGCCGGTCTGGCGTGCGGTTGGTGCCGGCGGCATGAAACAGCGCCGGGTTGAAGAACAACAGGTCACCCTTGGTCAGTGGCAATTGCACGGCGTGTTGCTGGAAGTAGTCGATAAACTCCGGGCGCCGCCACGCCAGGTAGCCCAAGGCGTACTGCTGGGAAAACGGCAGCAACTGGGTGGGGCCGGTTTCCAGCGGCATATCGGAATGCGCCACCGCGCCTTGCAACGTCAGGTACTGGGACAACACGTGCAAGGGCAGGGGAAAGCGCTCCACCACATCATGGGTCTGGAAGCCCAGGTGGTAATCCCGATGCGGCTGCTGCGCCTGGCCGCCGGGGTGCACCACGTTGACTTGGGCGGTTACTTGAAAGCTTGGCCCCAGCCACGCCTCGGCGATCAGCCCGAGCAACGGGTTGGCGTAGTACTCGACAAAGGACTCTGGCGACTGCAACGCCGCCTTCTGCAATGAATTCCAGATACGCCCGTTGCTGCCCGCCTTGGCAAAGTGATCGGCCGCCACGCCTTGGGCGGCCTCATGGGCGAAGATCGCCTCAAACACCTGGCTATGGCGGTCCACCACTTCCAGGTCCTCATAAGCGCGGCGCACCACCATTACCCCCGGCCCATCGCGGAACAGCTGATGCAGTTCATTCATCACGACAAGGCGGTCACTGTGGCGCAAGGTGTGGGCGTCATAGATCACCACATTGCTCACCACCTCGGCGCACAGTGGGTAGTCTTCTGCGTGGGCCTGTTGTACGCAAAGCCGGCTGAAATCCGCTAGTTGTACGTCATCGCGGGTGACAAACGCCGCCATCACACACCTCCCGGCAGGCTCAGCGCCTGATGCGGCTGCGGGCTACCGCCGTCAGTGCAGCCGACCACGCCTTGTTCCAGGTCGATCACCGAACCGGTCATCATCCCCGACTCGCTGGACAGTAGGAACGCCACGCTGCGGGCCACTTCTTCGGGCTTGAGAAGGCGCCCGAAAGGCTGTGCGGCTTCGGCCTTGGCCAGCCAGCCGTCCTCGGCCCCGTGGTATTGGCGTTGAATGTCATCTTCGTGGGGGGTGTCCATCCAGCCGATATTCAAGCCATTGACGCGGATCCGGTTGCGCAACGCGCTGAATGCCACGTTCTTGGTGAGGATCGCCAGTGCGCCCTTGGAGGCTGCATAAGCGCTGAGGAATGATTGCCCGCCGTGTCCGGTGATGCTTTGGATGTTCACCACGGCGCCTTCCACGCCTTTACTGATCATCAGCTTCAAGGCTTCCTGTATCAGGAAGAACGGTGCCCGCACATTCACCGCAAACAGGCGCTCGAACAGCTCCGGCGAGGTATCCAGGATCGTGCCGCGATCCGACATGCCGGCGCAGTTCACCAGCCCGTGCAAGGTGCCAAAGTGGGTGCGCGCCGCCTCGATGATTGCGCGGCAATCCTCGACCTTCTCAAGATCCGCCTCGACAAAGAATGCCTGGCAATCGAGTTGGGCCAGCTGCCGCACCTGTTCTTCGCCCTGGGCGCGACGACGCCCGCAGATGATCAACCCGGCGGCCCCGCGCTGGGCCAAGGTGTGGGCTACCGCAGCGCCCAGGCCTTGAGTGCTGCCGGTGACGACGAAGTATTGGCCGCTGAAAGTGCTGGCGAGATCGGTGTTCGGCATGGGGTTCTCCTGAATTTTTGTTGTTGTGCATCGCCGACGACGAGGCTGGCACCAGTGAAAAACCCGGCATCGGCGGCCCGACCGGG
>JABXJR010000039.1_pt1 | contig 25291 bp, 18 predicted proteins | sample 7431291 | NCBI WGS metagenome assembly JABXJR01 (sample SAMN14395756, study PRJNA613071) | wetland metagenome | isolation source: water samle H3 from high-altitude wetland | place: Chile: Salar de Huasco, high-altitude wetland | collected 2015-11-10 | reverse complement strand
TTGGGGCTGCTTCGCAGCCCAACGCGGGGCAAGCCCGCTCGCCACAACAAGCCCGTTCGCCACAACAAGCCTGCTCGCCACAGGATGACCCGCGGGAGGCTTATTCGGCGTACGCCCACGTCATCCGAAACGACGCCCCGCCCCACTCCGAATCCAGCACTTGCACCTGGCCGCCGTGCCACTGCGATACCCGCTGCACAAGCGCCAGGCCCAGGCCGAAGCCGCCGGTGCGGCGGTCACGGCTGGCGTCGAGGCGCATGAACGGCTGGAAGATTTTTGCCCGGCCCTCCTCGGGCACGCCAGGGCCGTCATCGCAGACCCGCACTTCGTAGCCGCTGCCGAACTTGACCAGTGACACTTCCACGCGGCGGTCGGCGTAACGGATGGCGTTGCGCAGCAGGTTGATCACCGCGCGCGCCATAAAACGTGGCTCGATCTGGATAATGTCGACTTCACAGGTGCGCAGTGACAGGTGCACACCTTCCGCCTCGGCCTCCAGGGCGACGCTGCCAATCACGCTGTCGAGCCAGCTGTGGGCTTCGATATTTTCCCGGGTGACCTGGGTGGCGCCGCGCTCGAGGCTGGCGTAGGTCAGCAGCTCGGAGACCATTTCTTCCAGTTCGCCCAAGTCGGCGTACATGTCCGTGATCAGCGCGCGGCTCTGGCGCGGGTCGGCCTGTTGCCGGAGTTGGTCGAGCTCGAACGACAGGCGCGCAATCGGCGTGCGCAACTCATGGGAGACTGCGTTGGTCAGTTCGCGCTGGTTGGCGATCAGGCTTTCGATGCGTTCGGCCATCTGGTTGAAGTGCCCGGCCAGCTCGCGCACGGTGGAGCGGCGCGGCAGCAGGATGCGCGAACCGAGGTCGTTGTCACCGAAGCGCTGCGCGGCCAGGCGGATATGTTCCAGGTCGCGCCAATGGGGACGAACCCAGAAGTACAGCACGATGGCCAGGCACACCCCGAGGAAACCATAGGCCCACAGGTACAGCCACTTGGGCTCTTCCGGCAACTTGATTTCCAGCAGTTGCGAGCTACCGTCGATGGTCGCGAGAAACTCCATGAAGTCGCCGCGCACCACCAACTGCCCCTTGTCCAAAAGCGCCTGTTCACGCTCGGTCAGGGCCTGGGTATCCTTCTGCACCAGCTTCAGGCGCAGCCCGTAATGGGGCTGCAACTCGGCCAGCCGGGCCTGGCGCGCGTCCCCTTGCAGAGGACGCAATTGCTCTACCAGTCCATACGCCGGACCCCGCACGGCTTCGCGGTTATAGGTTTCGTTGGCTTCGGGCATCAGCTCATCGAAGGTGTAGTTGACCAGCCAGATAGCCCCCGCCAGGCCCAGGGCCAGAATCACATACAGGCGCAGAAACAGGCGCAGCATCTAGACCTCCCACGCAAATGGATTGAACAGATAACCCTTGCCCCAGATGGTCTTGATGCACACCGGCTCACGCGGGTTGTCATTGAGTTTGCCGCGCAGTTTGCTGATGTACACGTCGACGCTGCGGTTCAGGCCATCGAAGGCAATGCCGCGCATGCGGTTGAGGATGTCATCGCGGGACAGGATCTTGCCGGCGTTGCTGGCCAGCAACCACAGCAATTCGAATTCCATGGTGGTGAGGTCGATCTGCTCCTCCCCCAGGCTGACTACCCGGCAACTGCGGTCAATCGACAGTCGGCCGAACTCCACGGCGCCGCGCACCGTTGGCTCCGGTGACTGGCGACGTTGCAGGGCACGCAGGCGTGCGAGCAGCACCGGCGGCTTGATCGGCTTGATCACGTAATCGTCGGCGCCGGATTCCAGGCCCAGGATATGGTCCAGGTCATCTTCCTTGGCGGTGAGGATCACGATGGGCGTGTCGGACACCGTGCGAATCTCGCGACACACATGCAGGCCGCTCTGGCCGGGCAGCATCAGGTCGAGCACGACAATCTTGGGCTTGAAGTCGAGAAACACCGCCAAGGCCAAATCGCCCCGGTGCACCACCCGCACCTCAAAGCCATGCTGCGCCAGAAAATGCGCGATCAGCGCTGCCAGCTTCTCATCGTCCTCAACGAGCAGGACCTTGCCCAGACCCAGGTTTTCCATACGTTCTCAATATGCGACGCCGATTGAAGTGCGGGCATTATAGGTGGCAAGCTGCCCGACAGCAGCGCTTGGCCCGTAGCGGGTGACCAAGCTTCATGCTTTTAAGAGTTTTTAACAAATAGCCTGCAATCTTTAACGCCATTCACAGGGAGTTGTATGCGCAAGGATTACCTGGCGTTCTTCGTTTCGCTGTTCCTGTCACGGCTGGCGGACCAGATTCTGCTGTTTATCGTGCCGCTCATCGTGTTCCAGACCACCAACAGCGTGAGCTGGGCGGGCCTGGCATTTTTTCTCGAGTCGCTACCGCGCTACCTGGCGTTCCCGGTGTGCGGGGCATTGTGCGACAAGTTCTCGCCAGTCCGCATCCTGCATATCAGCCAGGTCTACCGAGCACTGGCCTGTGTGGTCGCGGTAGCGCTGTACGGGGTGTTCGACGGCTTTTACTGGATTGTGCTGCTGTCGGCGCTGTGCGGGGTGTTGACCACCCAGGGCATCATGGCGCGGGAAGTGCTGATGCCGCACATCTTCAGGCAGTACAGCTATACCAAGACGTTGTCCTATTCGCAGATTGCCGACCAGAGCGGCCTGGTGCTGGGCCCCTTGGTCGCGGCGCTGATGCTGCAAGTGTGGGCCTGGCATTGGGTGGTAGTGGGGGTTGCCGGGCTGTTTGTCCTGGCAGACCTGGCGATGCTGATCTGGCAACGCCATAGCCGGGTGCACCTGGAAACCTTCGAGCAACACCAGGATATCTGGCTGCAACCGCTGCGCATTGCCTTCCGGCATATCCGCAACCTGACGCAATTGAAGCGGATCATCACCCTGGCGGTCGGCGTCAACCTGATCATCGGTGTGACGCTGGCGACTTCGGCGGCAATGGTCACGGGGCACTTTGCCGCCGACAAGGACGCCTATGCGTTGCTGCAAGCCGCGGGGGCCGTGGTGACCATCGCGATTCTGTTTTACCTGGCGCGCTGCAGCCTGCCGTTGAAGGTACTGGGTGGGTTGTCGTATTCGATGATTGCACTCGGGGCGCTGATCACCGCGCTCAGCCCCGGGCTCATGACCTACGCCGTGGGCTTCTTGCTGGTCACCGGTTTCGACAAAATGTTCAACGTGTACCTGCGCAGCACCCGCCAGCGCGTGATACCAGTGCAGGACTTTGGCAAGACGGTGGGCGTGCTCACCCTGCTCAACAACCTGGCCCAACCGCTGGCGGGCTTGCTGATCGCGTTGCTGGCGGCGCCCTGGGGCACGCAAACGGTGATCCTGCTGTTGACCGGGATCACCGCGCTGATCGGCGTCGCCGTGGCCTCAGGCTGGCACGCCACTGTGAAAGCGGAACTCGACGTCGGGTGACTCGATCAGTGCCTGCTCGGCCGCCCGCACCCGCTCGATCACCTGGGCGATGTCCTTGGCGTCGCCATACTGGTAGGCCAGCTTCAGGTAACCCTGGTAGTGCCGCGCTTCGCTCTTGAGCAAGCCGAAGTAAAACTTGCCGAGTTCCTCGTCCAGATGCGGTACCAGGGCTTCGAAACGCTCGCAACTGCGCGCCTCGATAAACGCGCCGACCACCAGGGTATCCACCAGCTTGACCGGTTCATGGCTACGCACAACCTTGCGCAACCCGGAGGCGTAACGCCCAGCATGCAACTGGCGCAACTCGACCTTGCGCTTCTTCATCAGGCGCATCACTTGCTCGTGGTGCACCAGCTCTTCCCGGGCCAGGCGCGACATCATGTTGATCAGGTCCACATGGCCGTGGTACTTGGCGATCAGGCTCAGGGCAGTGCTGGCGGCCTTGAATTCGCAGTTCTTGTGGTCGATCAGCAGGGTGTCCTGATCGGCCAGCGCGGCCTGCACCCAGGCGTCGGGGGTGGGGCAACCGAGGAATTCGTGGATTTCGGGCAGGTTCATCGGGCTCACGGGCAAAGGGTCACAAAAGGGCGCCGATTATACCGACCACGCCGCAGACCACCAGCCACTGGCCTTGATGTGCATCAACATGACGGCTGGCGAGCAGCAACTATAGTTGTCTAACGCCCCTTTTCTGGAGATCCCGACCATGCAAGCTATCCGCAGCATCCTGGTGGTCATCGAGCCCGAGCATTCGGAAAGCCTGGCCCTCAAGCGCGCCAAGCTGATCGCCGGGGTCACCGACGCGCACCTGCACTTGCTGGTCTGCGACAGGAAACACGAGCATTCGGCGCTCTTGAGCCTGCTCAAGACCGGTTTGCAGGGTGACGGCTATAGCGTCACCACCGAGCAAGCCTGGAATGACAGCCTGCACAAAACCATCATCGACGTGCAGCAGGCCGAAGGCTGTGGGCTGGTGATCAAGCAGCACTATCCCGACAGCCCGTTGAAAAAGGCCCTGCTGACGCCCGCGGACTGGAAGCTGCTGCGCTATTGCCCGACGCCGGTCCTACTGGTCAAGACCTCGACGCCGTGGGCCGACGGCGTAATCCTCGCGGCCATCGACGTGGGCAACAGCGATGTCGAACACCGCGCACTGCACCACTCGATCATTGACCACGGTTTTGATATCGCCAGCCTGGCCAAGGCCCAACTGCATGTGATCAGCGCCCATCCGTCGCCCATGCTGTCGGCGGCGGATCCGACCTTCCAGCTCAAGGAAACCATCGAGGCGCGCTATCGCGAGCAATGCCAGGCGTTCCAGGCCGAATTCGACGTGGATGACGCGCACCTTCATATCAAGGAAGGCCCGGCAGATGTGCTGATCCCGCATACGGCGCACGCGCTCCAGGCCGCGGTGACGATCATCGGCACTGTCGCACGCACCGGGATTTCCGGAGCGCTGATCGGCAACACCGCCGAAGTGGTGCTGGATGCGCTGGAGAGTGACGTGCTGGTGCTCAAGCCGCAGGCGTTGATGGACCAACTGGAAGAACTCGCAACCACGGCCTGACGCTGATCCTCGAAGGCAACCGAGATCCAATGTGGGAGGGGGCTTGCCCCTGATAGCGGTGTGTCAGTTACAGGTTAGCTGACTGATACACCGCTATCGGGGGCAAGCCCTAATGCCGTTCAGTTAAGGCTTTTTTGTAGGAGCGAGCTTGCTCGCGAAGAACTTACAGGCGCCGCGTTCATTCAGGAAACACGCGTTATCGTTGACGTTTTTCGCGAGCAAGAACTAGGCGTCCCCCTCGCTCCTACAGAAGGCGATGTACGCTTAACTGAATGGCATTAGGGCAAGCCCCCTCCCACATGTTGCTCCCCGTATGTTCGCGATTAATGCAGTGCCCGCACTCGTTCGAAAGTAGCATTCGCACCCCCATCCCAAGAGCCTGCTGGTGAGCTACGACATCAATCCGCTGGGGTTCTTCTACCCCTTTGATGCAACGCGGTCCCCTGTGGGAGGGGGCTTGCCCCCGATGGCGGTGTGTCAGTCACAGCTGTTTGAGCTGACACTCCCTCATCGGGGGCAAGCCCCCTCCCACATTTGGATTTGTGTTGTCAGTCGGCGAACGCATCCCTCAGGAACGCCGGCGCGATATAGCGCTGGTAGTGCGCCTCGGACAGGATGAAGAACTCACGGTCGATGGCATCGCGCAGCTCTGGGAGCGCCCAGTCGCGAAACTCCGGCAGCAGCACCATGCCATAAGCCTCCAGGTTGTTGATCACCCGCGCCCCACGGGCAATCAACTGGTACGCCCAGCAGTACTCGGACTGGTGCGGCACAAAGCGAATCTTGCGTTGCTCCAGTTGCCCACGCAGGGTCTTGGGGTCGAAAACCTCCAGCTTGCCGGCCATCACCTGTACCAGCAGCTGCTCAAGCCTTAGCCATACGGCGCGTTTTTGCTCTTCGTTATACCCATTCCATTGGATCACTTCGTGGTGGAAGCGCTTGCAGCCGCGGCACACGAGATCGCCGTAAACCGTTGAGCACAGGCCTACGCAGGGGGTCTTGATGGTTTGATTGGACATGGGTGGCAACACACAAATCAGCGAAACAGTGCGCCATGTTAGCCCTTTGTCTAAGGTTGATCACCCAGCAAACTTAGTCAGGCAACTTACCTTTAGAAATTTTTTGCCGTAGAATCATCCGGCCTTGTAAGGCGCCAAACAATCCGCTGGAAGCTGTTTTCAAAGCGTCACGAGCACAGTCGTTCCTTCAGAACGGTGTTGGCGATGGTGATTACCCGGTAGGTAGTCCCAGCGCCAACCCTCATCAGCTCCGTTCTGCAGGCGTAAAACTTTGAAAGCAGCTTCTGTGAGGAATGCCGGCAGCGCTGGCTTTGCGGCCCAAAAAGCCCCCGAGCGCATGCGTGCCGTTCATTTCTGGATGAGCGTCCCGTGGGACCACTGATGAGGGTAATAACTGTGCTTGAAGCCTACCGCAAACATATCGAAGAGCGTGCAGCACTGGGTATCGTTCCCCAGCCGCTTAACGCCGAACAAACCGCAGGCCTGGTCGAGCTGCTGAAGAATCCTCCGGCTGGCGAAGAAGAACTCCTCGTTGACCTGATCACCAACCGCATTCCACCAGGCGTTGACGAAGCTGCCTACGTCAAGGCCGGTTTCCTGTCTGCCCTGGCCAAGGGCGAAACCACTTCCCCCCTGATCGACAAAAAACGCGCTGTTGAACTGCTCGGCACCATGCAAGGCGGCTACAACATCGTGACCCTGGTCGAGCTGCTGGACGACGCCGAGCTGGCACCGGTTGCCGCTGCTCAGCTCAAGCACACCCTGCTGATGTTCGATGCGTTCCACGACGTGGCTGAAAAAGCCAAGAACGGCAACGAACACGCCAAAGCCGTGATCCAGTCCTGGGCCGACGGCGAGTGGTTCAAGAACCGCCCGACCCTGGCCGACAAGATCAGCCTGCGCGTATTCAAGGTCACCGGCGAAACCAACACCGACGACCTGTCCCCTGCCCCGGACGCCTGGTCCCGCCCTGATATCCCGCTGCACGCCCTGGCCATGCTGAAAATGGCGCGCGAAGGCATTGTGCCGGACGAGCAAGGCAAGACCGGCCCGATGAAGCAGATCGAAGAAATGCGCGGTCAAGGCTTCCCGATCGCCTACGTCGGTGACGTGGTCGGTACCGGTTCTTCGCGTAAATCCGCGACCAACTCGGTACTGTGGTTCTTCGGCGACGACGTTCCTTACGTGCCGAACAAGCGCGCCGGCGGCTTCTGCTTCGGCAGCAAGATCGCTCCAATCTTCTACAACACCATGGAAGATGCCGGCGCACTGCCGATCGAATTCGACGTCACCAACATGAACATGGGCGACGTGATCGACCTGTACCCGCATGCTGGCAAAGTCTGCAAACACGGCACCGACGAAGTCCTGACCACCTTCGAAATGAAGACCCCGGTCCTGTTGGACGAAGTTCGCGCCGGCGGCCGTATCCCGCTGATCATCGGCCGTGGCCTGACCGACAAGGCTCGCGCCGAGCTGGGTCTGGGCCCTACCGACCTGTTCAAGCTGCCTGAAGCACCGGTCGACACTGGCAAGGGTTTCACCCTGGCCCAGAAAATGGTCGGCAAGGCGTGCGGCCTGCCGGAAGGCAAAGGCGTTCGCCCAGGGACTTACTGCGAACCGAAGATGACCACCGTGGGTTCCCAGGACACCACCGGTCCGATGACCCGTGACGAACTGAAAGACCTGGCGTGCCTGGGCTTCTCGACCGACCTGGTGATGCAGTCCTTCTGCCACACCGCGGCTTATCCAAAGCCGATCGACGTGACCACCCACCACACCCTGCCTGACTTCATCATGACCCGTGGCGGTGTATCGCTGCGTCCAGGCGACGGCATCATCCACAGCTGGCTGAACCGCATGCTGCTGCCGGATACCGTCGGCACCGGTGGTGACTCCCACACCCGTTTCCCGATGGGCATCTCGTTCCCGGCCGGTTCCGGTCTGGTCGCGTTCGCCGCAGCCACTGGCGTTATGCCACTGGACATGCCGGAATCGATCCTGGTGCGCTTCAAAGGCAAAATGAAACCTGGCATCACCCTGCGTGACCTGGTTCATGCCATTCCTTACTACGCGATCCAGGCTGGCCTGCTGACCGTAGAGAAGAAAGGCAAGAAAAACGCCTTCTCCGGCCGCATCCTGGAAATCGAAGGCCTGAACGACCTGACGCTGGAGCAGGCTTTCGAGCTGTCCGACGCCTCGGCCGAACGTTCGGCTGCCGGTTGCACCATCAAGCTGTCGAAAGAATCCGTCACCGAGTACCTGAACTCCAACATCACCCTGCTGCGCTGGATGATCGGTGAAGGCTACGGCGACGCACGCACCCTGGAACGTCGCGCCCAAGCGATGGAAGCCTGGGTTGCCAACCCGGAACTGATGGAAGCCGATGCCGACGCGGAATACGCCGAAGTCATCGAGATCGACCTGGCCGAAATCAACGAGCCGATCCTCTGCGCACCGAACGACCCGGACGACGCCCGTCTGTTGTCCAACGTTGCCGGCGAGAAGATCGACGAAGTGTTCATTGGTTCGTGCATGACCAACATCGGTCACTTCCGTGCTGCCGGTAAGCTGCTGGAGCAGGTCAAGGGTCAGCTGCCAACTCGTCTGTGGCTGTCGCCGCCGACCAAGATGGACGCTCACCAGCTGACCGAAGAAGGCTACTACGGCATCTACGGCAAGGCTGGCGCGCGCATGGAAATGCCGGGCTGCTCGCTGTGCATGGGTAACCAGGCACGTGTAGAGCCGAACTCGACCGTCGTATCGACCTCCACCCGTAACTTCCCGAACCGTCTGGGTGATGGCGCGAACGTCTACCTGGCGTCGGCTGAGCTGGCGGCAGTGGCCTCCACCCTCGGTCGCCTGCCGACCGTCGAAGAGTACATGGGCTACGCAGCGAAACTGGACACCATGGCCAGTGACGTCTACCGCTACCTGAACTTCGACCAGATCGCCGAGTTCCGCAAAATCGCAGCAAGCGCCAACATCCCGGTGATTCAAGCCTAAGGTGTGTTGATGTAAAGGACGCCGCGTATCGCAAGGTACGCGGCGTTTTTTTGTGCCTGGAATACTGTGCGTAGTGTGGGAGGGGGCTTGCTCCCGATAGCGGTGAATCAGTCACTGGAGCTATTGACTGAACATACCGCTATCGGGGGCAAGCCCCCTCCCACAAGCCCTCCCACACCATGCCTGCGTCACGCGTTGCTCGCCTCAAGCGCCAACTGCACCGCGTCGTCGACACTCAAGCCGCTGAGCAGTACATGCGGCGCCAACGCTTCAGGCAGTACCTGCAACACCTCGCGGGCATCATGCCGCACACGGGCCAGCACCAGGCGCTTGCCCTCCCCCCGCACCTGGGCAAAAAACACCGCCAGCGCTTCGATACTGGTGCCATCGAGGTCGGGCGACTCTTCCAGGCTCAGTACCACCGCCTGAACGGGTGCCTGGCGCATCAGGCGCAAGGCCGCCCCCAGGATGCGCTCGGCGTTCGCGAAAAACAGCGCTTCACTGGGCCGCACGATCAGCACGCCTGGCACTTCCACAGCATCGGCATGGTGCTGGCGATCGACAAAATCATGACTGTCACCCAGGCGCCCGAGCACCTGGATGTCCGCTGAGGACATCTGGCGCAACATCAACATCACGCTGATCGCCACGGCGAGCAACAAGCCATCCAGCACACCCAGCACCAGCACTGCCGCCACCGCGCAGACCACCAGCAAGCGATCGCGTCGCCACAGGAAATAGCGCCCCAGGGGCTGCAGGCTCAAACCACGCCCCAAGGCATAGATGACTACCGCCGCGAGCACCGGCTCCGGCGTCAGCGCCACATACGGCAGCACCGTCAGCACGATCACCAATATCACCAGCGCCGCAACGATCCCCGCGAACCGTGAATAGGCGCCGGCCGCCTCATTGGCCGATGTCGCCGAATACCCGGCCCCCGCCGGCATGCCGTGGAACAACCCCGACACCAGGTTGGCCGCCCCCAGCGCCAGCAAATCACGGTTGGATGACACTCGGTCGCCATGCTTGAGGGCGAATGAACTGATGGAGCCGTAGGACTCTGCGTACAAAATCATCACCAAGGCAAATGCCAGTTCACCCAGGCGCAACCAGTCGGCAAACGGCAGTACCGGCAAATGCCCGAGTTCCAGGCGCAGGTCGATCATGCCGATCAGCGCCACGCCCTGGGCCTGCAGGCCCAGTAACTGCCCGGCCACGATGCCCAGCACCACGACCACCAGGCCACCGGGCACCCGTGGCAAGCGTGCGCACAGCCGCAACACCAGCAACGCCGCCGCCGCCACCAGCGCGGCGGGCCAGTTCCAGCGTGGCAACTGTTCGAGCAGTTGCGGCAGGAAGCGGATCAGGTTGTTATCAGTGAGATGGACGCCCACCACATTGGCCACTTGCTTGAGGATGATGGTCAACGCCAGGCCGAAGGCAAAGCCGCGCAACACCGGCTTGGCGATGAACGAGGTGACGCCGCCGAGCTTGAACAGCCCGGCCAGGAGAAAAAATACCCCAATGATCAGCACCAGCCCAAAGGCCAGGGAAAGCCTCAGCGCCGGGTCGTCACCGGCCAGGCTGGCCGTGGCCGCCGCCAGCACCGCCGCCGACGATGAGGTGGCCGAGACAATCGCAAAGCGGCTGCTGCCAAACAGGCCGTAGCACACCAGCCCGGCAAACAAGGCAATCACCCCGGCCTGGGGTGGCAGTGCGGCAATGCTGGAATAGGCTACCGCTTCCGGCAGCAGCAAACCGGCAATGGATAAGCCGGCGAGAATGTCCTGGGTGCGATTCGGCGGTATGACAACGGGCGTCTCGGTTGCAGTTTTCAAGCGGCCCCACTCCTCCTGGCAAAAACGTGCTCCAGCTTAGCGCTCATTGGCGTGTCGTGGTTGAGCCCCGTCAGGTTTTGCACGCGCAAAAAAAAGCCGATTCGCGGTATGCGCGAATCGGCCTTGTGGGGTACAGCCGGGTGTCAGGACAGCAGCGAGTAAATCAGCGCGGTAATCGCCACCAGGCCGACGGCCGTGACGAATACGTTGGACGCCTGCCCACGGTACTTGGCCATGGCCGGCACCTTGCGGATCGCATACATCGGCATCAGGAACAGGATCGACGCAATGATCGGCCCGCCCAGGGTCTCGATCATGCCGAGGATGCTGGGGTTGAGCGTGGCCACCATCCAGCACACCACCAGCATGAAGGCGGCGGTCATGCGGTCCAGGGTCTTGGCTGCAGGGCGGCGGCCGCTCTTGACCACCAGGCCTTTCAAGCCTTCGCTGGCACCGATGTAGTGGCCCAGGAACGACTTGGCAATCGCCACGAACGCAATCAACGGCGCCGCGAAGGCGATGGTCGGGTTGTCGAAGTGGTTGGCCAGGTACGACAGGATCGACAGGTTTTGCGCCTTCGCTTCAGCCAGCTGTGCCGGCGACAGGGTCAGCACGCAGCTGAACACGAAAAACAGCACCATCACCACCATCAACAGGTGCGCACGGGACAGGATCTGCGAGCTGCGCTCATCGGCATGGGCGCCGTACTGGCGCTTCTGGTCCACCGCAAAGGCCGAGATGATCGGCGAGTGGTTGAACGAGAACACCATCACCGGAATCGCCAGCCACAGGGTATTGAGCAAAGCCGACGGTGCCGGGACCACGCTTGCCGTGCTGAGAATGCCGCCGGTCCAATGGGGGATCAGGTACACCGCCAGGAACAGCAAGGCGACGATAAACGGATACACCATCAGGCTCATGGCCTTGACGATCACCTGCTCACCGCAGCGAACCACTGCCAGCAGGCCGAGGATCAGCACGAATGCCAGGATCGCCCGGGGCGGCGGCATGATGTGCAACTGGTGCTCCATGAAACTGCTGACGGTGTTGGTCAACGCCACGCTGTAGATCAGCAGGATCGGGAAAATTGCGAAGAAGTACAGCAAGGTGATCAGGGCACCGGCCTTGACGCCGAAGTGCTCTTCGACCACATCGGTAATGTCGGAGCCTTCGCGGCCGGACAAGACGAAACGGGTCAGGCCACGGTGGGCAAAGAACGTCATCGGGAAGGCCAGCAGCGCCAGGATCACCAGCGGCCAGAAGCCCCCCAGGCCCGCGTTGATCGGCAAGAACAAGGTGCCGGCGCCAATGGCGGTGCCGAACAGACCGAGCATCCAAGTGGTGTCCTGGTGGCTCCAGTTTGTGAGGGTTGCAGGTGTCGTTGCATAGCGTTCGTCGACGCTATTGGCCTGATCATTCATCCGGTCGGATCTCCGCATTTCCACAGCCGGGACGAGTCAGAAAAACCTGACAGGCAGCGCCCCAGCCATAACAGGGGCGCGATTGTCCGGGATTCTCCTGAAGAAGCAAAGACTTAGCTGAGGAACGGTTATGCGACGCAGACGCGCAGGGGCGGCTACAGGCGGCGGTTTTAAAGGGCTCTGGCGTGACGCAGGATAATCCAGCCGTGCACAATTCTATTGGGGATGCGTGCTCGCACCCTGCACGTTGGCGGGCGTTCGTAAAACGGGTGAGAGCGACCGAGAGAGTGTCCTGACAATACGAACCGTCGCGCCTACAGTAATTTTTCCATCCAGACAAAACGCGCCGTCCTGCAAATCCCGCATACTCATGCTCTCAAACCCTTCAGGAAGAGCCTTCCGATGACCACCACTGTTCTGGTTCTGGTTGAAACCATCAACGAATACCTGCAAATCATCGAGAGCAACGACTTTCATGTGATCCTGGCACCGACGCCCGCCGAACGCGCCCAGGCCATCAAGACCCACGGCGGGCAGATCAAGGCCGTGCTGACCCGTGGCCCGCTGGGGCTGTATGCCGAGGAAATCGCCGCGCTGCCGTTGCTGGAGATCATTTGCGTGATCGGCGCCGGCTACGAACACGTGGACCTGCAGGCGGCGAGCAACCGCGGGATTGTGGTCACCAACGGTGCCGGGGTGAACGCACCGTCGGTGGCCGACCACGCCATGGCCTTGCTGCTGTCGCTGGTGCGCGGCATTCCGCAGACGGACGCAGCGGTGCGGCGCAGTGAATGGCCCAAGGTGATGCGCCCTTCCCTGGGCGGCAAGCAACTGGGCATTCTCGGGCTCGGCGCCGTGGGCCTGGAGATCGCCAAGCGTGCCGCCCTGGGGTTCGACATGCAGGTGAGTTACCACAATCGCCAGCCGCGCGATGACGTGGACTACACCTACTGCGCCAGCGCGGTGGAACTGGCGCGCACCTCGGACTTCCTGATCCTGGCCACACCCGGTGGCGCCGGAACTCGCCATCTGATCGATCGCATCGCCCTGGATGCGCTGGGCCCCAACGGCTACCTGGTCAATGTCGGGCGTGGCAGTGTGGTGGTGACCGCCGATCTGATTACCGCCCTTGAACAGCGCCGTATCGGCGGCGCGGCACTGGACGTCTTCGACGATGAACCCAAGGTCCCGGATGCCCTCAAGCGCCTGGGCAATACCGTGCTGACCTCCCACGTGGCCGGCCTGTCGCCGGAAGCGGCCCACGACACCGTGCAGCGGGTGGCTGACAACCTGGTGGAATTCTTCGCCGGCCGACCGGTACTGACGCCAGTGACCTTGCCGCCGCCCAATAAATGACCGATCAGGCACGCTGATCATCATCCAACACGCTAACCTATTAAGCCGCCCCGACCTTGTCGTTGGGCGGCTGTGCGCATTAGATTAGGAAATAGTCCAAGGCCTTTAGAATAAGCAGAAGGGATAAGCATGGCGCTGAACGACCAATCGACCCAGATTCGCCCAGGCGAAGAACTTGATGCCAGCCTGATCGATCCCTACCTCAAGGCCCACATCCCTGGCCTGAGCGGCACGCCCACCATCAGTCAGTTCCCCGGCGGTGCGTCCAACCTGACCTATCTGCTGGAATACCCTGGCCAGGAATTCGTCCTGCGTCGCCCGCCCTTCGGCCACAAGGCCAAGTCCGCCCACGACATGGGCCGTGAATACCGCATTCTGAACCAGCTCAAGGATGGCTTCCCGTATTGCCCCAAGGCCTATGTGCATTGCACCGACGAGTCGGTGATCGGCGCCGAGTTCTACGTGATGGAGCGTGTCAACGGCATCATCCTGCGCTCCGACCTGCCGGCCGAGCTGGGCCTGGACGCGACCAAGACCGAAGCCTTGTGCAAAAGCTTTATCGACAAGTTCGTCGAGCTGCACCAGGTGGACTACGCCGCCTGTGGCCTGGCCGACCTGGGCAAGCCCGAAGGCTATGTGGCGCGGCAGATTCGTGGCTGGAGCGACCGCTATGAAAAAGCCCTGACCCCCGACGCTCCGCGCTGGGAGGCCGTGCGCACCTGGCTTAACGACAAGATGCCGGCCGACCACCCGACCTCCAGCATCGTGCACAACGACTACCGCTTCGATAACGTGATCCTCGACCCGCACAACCCGATGCAGATCATCGGCGTGCTGGATTGGGAACTGACCACCCTGGGCGACCCGTTGATGGACCTGGGCAACACCCTCGCCTACTGGATCGAAGCCGCCGACCCGGCGCCCGTGCAACGGATGCGCCGCCAGCCGAGTAACGCCCCCGGCATGCTCACCCGTCGCCAGTTTGTCGACTACTACGCCGAGCGCTCGGGCCTTGAGATCGACAACTTCGACTTCTACTACACCTACGGCCTGTTCCGCCTCGCCGGCATCGTGCAGCAGATCTACTACCGTTTTTTCCATGGCCAGACCCAGGACAAACGCTTTGCGCAATTCATCCAAATGAACACGCTGCTGGAGCAGATGAGCCTGAATGTCATCGGCAAATCCGCGCTCTGATCGCCTATAACAAGGAGTCCCCATGTCCAAGACCCACCTGTTCGACCTCGATGGCAAGATTGCTTTTGTGTCCGGCGCCAGCCGTGGCATCGGTGAAGCCATCGCCAAGTTGTTGGCCCAGCAAGGCGCCCATGTGATTGTGTCCAGCCGCAAGCTCGAAGGCTGCCAGCACGTGGCGGACGCGATCATCGCCGACGGCGGCAAGGCCACCGCAGTCGCCTGCCACATTGGCGAAATGGAGCAGATCACCCAGGTGTTCGCCGGCATCCGCGAGCAGTTCGGGCGCCTGGACATCCTGGTCAACAACGCCGCGACCAACCCGCAGTTCTGCAACGTACTGGACACCGACCTCGGGGCCTTCCAGAAGACCGTTGACGTGAACATTCGCGGCTACTTCTTCATGTCGGTGGAAGCCGGCAAGCTGATGCGCGAGAACGGCGGCGGCAGCATCATCAACGTGGCGTCGATCAACGGCATTTCGCCGGGCGTGTTCCAGGGCATCTACTCGGTAACCAAGGCCGCCGTGATCAACATGACCAAGGTGTTCGCCAAGGAATGCGCCGAATTCGGCATTCGCTGCAACGCCCTGCTGCCGGGCCTGACCGATACCAAGTTCGCCTCGGCGCTGGTGAAGAACGACGCGATCCTGAAAATGGCCCTCGCGCAGATCCCGCTCAAGCGCGTGGCCGACCCAAGCGAGATGGCCGGCGCCGTGCTGTACCTGGCCAGCGATGCGTCGAGCTACACCACCGGTGTGTCGCTGAATGTGGATGGCGGCTTCCTGTCCTGAACACATGCCTGGGAGCAAGGGCGCTTGCTCCCAGGCGTGCCGGCAGGACTAGAAGTCCACGGGACTCATATCAATCTTGAACATGACAAGTTTGCCGTCCTTGGACGTCGCACCTAATAACTTGAATAACTGGCCACGCCTCAACGCGTCGGAAACGCGCATGGCCGCCAGCGTATCGGGTTGGGATAACGCCAGTACTTGCCGCACCCAACTGTCGGTCATTTGACGTGAGCTCGTCGTCCCTCCCAGGCTGACACTGGCAAGCTCGCCGGTGGAGGTAAAACTGACATGCTTGGCTTCCAGAATGTAGATATCGCCTGCCGGGCCTTCAAACACCCGGTCAAAGCCATTCTGCCCACCTCCGTAGGTTCCGCCTGGAAGCACCGTATAGCCATCTTCCGTCAACCGGGCCTCATACATCGCTTCATTCACTTCGCCCTTGCGCTTATTGTCCCGGGCAGCGTCTTTTTCCAGCCATGTCTTCAGTAACCTCTCTTCGACCAACGACCGTCGTCTATCGGGATAGTGCAGTTGCATCGCTCGGCTGATACGCGCCACATTGAAGTTACCGTCTTTTGAGCACGTGACCGTGCCCAAACCTTGAAACGCATCGAATATCGGCATCCCCGGAGGCAATGGGCGGCGGTTTTCCAAGGCGCTGCAGATGGAAGCCAGACAGTCATACGGGTAACCATTGCGCCAGATATAGGCATCGATCAGCGCCCCTTTTTGCGCCGTTGGCGCACTGCGGATAGCCGGCTCGCAAAACCCGACTATTTGACGCAAGTAGCCCTGCATATAGCGATAAACCCACTGGTCGATACTGCTATTCCTCAGATCGACCGCCCCCACATGCCCGGCATAACCTTTGATATTCCGGACCGATTGAAAAAGATCCGAGAGTTGATCAACAGCCAGCATCGGCACCCAGCTATCGGGCGCGCCACCCATTTCAATTAAAATCTCTGCCCTGCCATGACCGCCTGCATCTACCACCTTCCAACGCAGCCTTGCGCTATCGAAGTTCACTGTGCAAAAGCCGGTGCCCACCGGCAAATAATGTCGGTTGTCGTTTAACCTGAACAAGCCATCCAGTTCGATACGCCCGGCGTTTACCAGATTGCCTCCCGCCCCCACAGAAAACAGATGGGGTCGCGCATTCGGCACGGCACCTGATGGGTTGCCAAAATTGGCATCCATAAAATATTGCTCAGCCCCGATCATGAAGGCTCTCTTGCCGGGGAACGTCAGGGTGTCGGCGGGGGCCGGACTCACCGGCAACGTGTAGAGCCCCAGATTCCATACCGGATCAATACGCAGGGTCGCCGACAAGCTCACAGGGCTCGGTGTGGCGGTAAGCGAGGAAGACGAAGCACTGTGGCTCAATGACGACGCCGATGAGCTACGACTGAGGCTCGGGGAAGAAGAGGACGAACTGGCCGCAGAACGACTGCGCCAGGTGTTCGTCTGCGGCACCCGGTGAAGTGCAGGACCTCGTGGCAAGCGTGAATCCGGCGCTCTTTCACGCCATTCCCCGGTCTGCGGATCACGCACCGCCAGAACGGTCGTCCCGTCGTCCAGGTTCAGGTAACTGCGCGATTCATATTCACGCGATCCAGTCGCTGGATCAGGTGCGGGTATGGGGTCACCGTCGGGGGCAAAAATAGCGTCTCGGGTTACGGCGGGGGTCGTCGGCAGATCGGTAATGCGCTGATAAGTCGCGCTCGGAACAGCTGCGGTTGGCCTGTTGCGCACGGGTATCGCTTCAGGCGGCAGGGGCCCGCCAGCGAAGTCAACGACAGGAAACGCAGTACGCGCACTGGGTGCCGCGCCGCTGGGTCGATCGACCGGGCGCCCTGCTACCGGTTGCACGGAAGGGGAAGTAAATTGCTTCATAGAATGTCCTTAGACTATGTTGTTCAGCCGCCCGTAAGAACCACCTCGGCAGCTTATGGATTCAAGTTGAAACAGCCAGCTCATCACTGGATACCTGCCGATGCCTGTCAGCGTCCAATCTCCAGCAATCAGCCATGACGTCATAATAAACAGTGCCCGTTGTCCCATCGGCCATGCCGATGCCCGTCACGTTAACGCGTGGCGTAAACACTGCGGCTCTTTGTCGGCAGTGACGCAAGGCCTTCAACAGTTGCGCAATCGAACTATTGCCCGAAGCGGCGACCCTGGCGAGATACACCTTGCCAAGGTCCAGCCTGACGTCGAAACGTCCGCCGTCCTTTGAATGAATCCGGATGTTTTCCAAGGGAACGTCGGGGTCGTCATACTTGGGGACCCTAATCGACACGCTGCCCACCTTGATGTGGCCAGGGCTGACAACAATGCTGTCGAGCTGAATATCTTCCGCCAGCGCTGTACAAAAGAAGTCCCAGGTCGATGCATCGGACTCTTTACTCAGCGCCTGCGGTGTCGATAGTTCAACGGTCGCCCAGGACGTCAGATAGATTTCGTACACCCCGCCCCGTCCGCATAACACACAGGTTGCCAGCTGAGGCGCCGCGCCCAGGTGCACCCGTTGTGAGTGAGCGGTCAGATTTATGCTTTTAGGCGTGCGCGGCCTCAAGAACGGGTAATGCCCGTACCTCAGGTTCAACGAAGCCATTGCGTCCTTGATTTTATAACCTGGAGTGGCGAAATCACCGACGTAAGACTGCACCGGCGGTAATAGCCGGTACGAAACACCATCACGCATCACCACGACGAACTCAGCCTTCAACTTCAAGGCTGACGCTTGCAATGAACCGCCCACGCTCGTCCACGTCGCTGAGGATTGCGCCGCGTATTCGTCCAGATAAAGCGTGCGGCCATCAGCCCACTCAAACTTTATCTTCGCGCCCGTGTAATCCAGGTAGTCGAAGTTGCTCACGCGTCGCGTGGTCACATGATAGGTGGTATACACCCCTGCCAATTCCTGGCTGTCATAGTCCACATACACACAGCATCGGCCCTGCTCCTGACTTGCATGGGCATCAATGGCCGTCATCCCGTGGCCGCGACTGACAAAGTAACTGGGCGTGCCTGCCGCCAAGGCAACCGACTGACCGGGGCCCAGAATAATCGGGGAGATCCTGGGTCCGGGAGGCGCCAGCACTTCCATGCTCACTTGCGGCTCCCCGGTCGGTTCCAACGCTTCAGGCAACAAGGGCGTTATTCGATAGCCGTCCTGCGTGAGAAAGCTGAAAAGTTCGTTGACCAGATGGCGTTTACCCTCACGCAACGTGTAGACATTTTCGATCCCGACACAAGGGCCTGGCAGTTCACCGTCCAGCCCCAGGGTAGACTCCACCTTCAGAGCGTTGCCCGAGATCCACCAGCGTTGAATCCGGCTGAAGGGCCAGTTGAGCATGATGAGGCTCCGCTGCTGGCCGTCCTCCTCGATGACGACATCCTTGGCGCTCTCAAGAATCTCGAAGTAGTCGGCGCCTGGACCGCCATTCACCCTGGCACTGCCCCGCTGTATCAACAACTGGTCGTCTCCGGCCATTGCGTGGGCCTTGTCGTGCTCCCCCTTCAAGACAATACGGTTGGCCTCGTTACTGCCGGTAATCACGCTGGAAGCGCCGGCAAGGGACGCAACATTCTCAATGCTCCACAACCCCATGCACTTGAGACCGTCGCGGCCATTGTCGGTCATCAATGTCACGCTGCCCGCCCCCAGGTTGACGTTGAAGCCTGCTGCACGCGGCCATGTCGCCTCGCCGAGAAAGCTCAGGGTGTCAGCCCCGGTACCGCCCACCAACACCGAGATCGGCACCCGCCCTTCTGCGCCAGAAAAAGTATCCGGCGGTACCTCGAACATGAATTCGTCGTCCTGGCTGCCGCCCACCAGGTACTTGCGGCCACCGCTGTAGCGAAAGTGGTTCGGGCGGGTGGGCACCCCCAACACCGTGTCATCCCCGCCACCCAGCAGCCAGAGCACACCTTTTTCGGGCCCCTTCGTCCCCCAGGTGGCCTCGGGCAATAAATCGACGGCCCCTTCCTTGGTCGCATCGAAGTGGTCATCCACCTCGTGGATGACCGGTTCACGGACCAACGTGTGGGGGGCCTCACCCGCCTGCTCATCCCATTGATGTTTCCAGTGCCGTATCGTCTGCAGGTGGACCTCGAACGTGCCATTGACGATGGCCTGCACACTGTTCTTCATCTCACCGCCAAGCAATGCCCTGGCTTGGGCCTTGAGGCTTTCTGCGTATACAGTGCGCGCGCGGCTGGTCGTGTAGCGATCGAGTACGCCTTCATCCAAGTCGATACCGGTAAACGCGAACCAGCCGCTGCGCAGGCGCTCATGGGTGCTCAACTCGATGTAATCATCGATATCATCCACCACCCGGCACGCGGCATAAATCCGGGTACCGACAATCAGCACCGCTGCGGCGATAAGGCCTACGGGCCCGGTCGCGCTGAAGCCGGCCAACGCCGAGACGCCCAGTGCAAGACTGAGGGTTGCGCTGACGAGACTGAAACCGGCCTCGACGTAGAGATCCTGCGCCTGTTTGCCTTCTGCTTTCAGCGCGTTTGAAAGCGCAATGCCCGCCTGGGCAAGGTCAAACGGCACGGTCAATACCGAGGCGATCAATCCAGCACCACGGCGTAACAGCAATCCCGCGCGTGATGCACAGAACCCGCGATAAACCGTATGGCCGGCGCTCATCATTTTCTGGCCGATACGCTCCAGCGCCAACTCCACGCCGAGGGACGTCATTTCTGCGGAAAAGGCGCTGCCCTCGAACAACAGCTCGCCCGCATCCCCCGTTCTGAGCGCTTCGCCTATTCCTCGAATGGCACTGTAAAAACCGTAGAGCTGCAGCCCGGCTCCCAAGGTTTGGGCACTCCCGCTTCTAAGCTTATCGGCCCAGCCGGGCAGGCTTTCCATGGCACCCACGTCGTTGAGGTTGACGTCCTGTACCCGCCGCAGCAGTCGATCGAGCTTGACAATCGCCCCGTCCGAAACATCAGGCGTGCTCAACATAGCGGGCGCCCAATCCGAACGTAATGACGCCAGTTCAAACAGTGCGGCGGTGGCCTGGTCACAGGTTGCACTGCTGGCGGACGCCAGATAGTCCTTAAGGTGCACAGCAGAAAACGTGATCTGATCGATCAATGCCTGATCAGCTTCCTTGACACGATACCGCGCCACGTCAAGGTCCGCGCCCTCCACGCGCGCGCCCATATTATCCAGGGCCACGCGGCCAACCGAGATCTCACCGATACGCATCGATCCCCATGCTGCATCCAGATCCATCAAGGTCTTTTGACGCAGCTGTAAGGCAGACGCGCCTTCGTCCTGCAATTCTTCCATTACGGTACTCCAGTCACTGACGAAGAACGCTTCGTCGTTATCAACGCGAACACCCTGTGCGCGCACTGCGTCGATACTGAAGTGTTGAGGCATGAACCTGAGGTGTATACGTAGAGCGCTGGTGAATATCCCGATCAAGCGTTCGGCGGTTGCTGGCGAAAACTCACCGCCAGGCGGTTCCAGCCACTGATGCTGGATACCGCCATGGTCAGGTCCACCAGTTCCTGCTCGCTGAACTCCACGCGCACGGCGCTGAAGAGTTCGTCTGAAACACTGGAAGTCGGCAGCATCGCCACCGATTCGCACCAGGCCAATGCCGCCTTCTCCCGCGGCGTAAAGAACGGCGAGTCACGCCATACGCACAGCGCGAACAAACGTCGCTCCGTCTCGCCGCGCTGACGCGCCGCCATCGAATGCATATCGGTGCAAAAGCCGCAGTGGTTGAGCTGCGAAACGCGGATCTTGATGAGTTCCAGCAGCGGCCGCTCGATGGACAGGCCAAAGGTGTTCGCCTCCAGCAGCAACATGCCCTTGAGCGCTTGTGGTGACGCGGTGTAGTAGTCCAGACGGGATTCCATGGGGCAGTTCTCGGGCAATGACACCTCAGCCTAGAACCCTCACGGTATAAGCCCTATAGCCAATTCGACGGTTTACCCAGGGACCATTTTGAGCGCGCCTCGCGAGCGAGTAACCTTGGCACAGAACGAAGACCCCGGGATGAAACATGGAACTGCACGTCATCATCAATGGCCGCAAGGATCTGGCCGAACAGCTGTACCAGCAGTTGCACGAAGCCATTGTCTCCGGGCGCCTGGCCGCCGGCGCGCAACTGCCGCCCAGCCGCTTGCTCGCCGAACAACTGGGGGTATCACGCAAGACCGTATCCGACACCTACGCCACCCTGACCTACGAAGGCCTGCTGGTCGGCAAGACTGGCCGCGGCACCTTCGTCAACGCCCGTACGCCGCAGACCGAGCGCCTGCAAACCGCTACCGACCTGGCCTGCGCCGCCAACCTGAAAAAGTGGCAGTCACTGCCTTCGCCCATGCGCCACCCCACTCGCGACAGCACGTTGCGCTGTGAATTTATCGGCGGCGCCACCAGCCGCAACCAATTCCCCCAGGATGAATGGCGGCGTTGCACCCAGGACGCGTTGCGGCGCATCGCCCAGGACAGCGGGTTCTACAGCCAGCCCGAAGGGTTGCCGGCCCTGCGCAGCGCCATTGCCGGGCATATCGCGTTTTCCCGTGGGGTCAAATGCCGCGACAGCGACATCGTGGTCACCAACGGTGCGCAACAGGCGTTGGACCTGATCGCCCGCGTGGTGCTGGAACCGGGCAGCATCGTCGCCATGGAAGACCCCGGCTACAGCCCCGCGCGCCAATTGTTCATGGCGATGGGGGCCTTGGTTATTGGCGTTCCCGTCGATGAACACGGCATCCAGGTCGACCGGATCCCCGATGGCACACGACTGATCTATGTCACGCCGTCACACCAATTCCCACTCGGCATGCCCATGAGCCTGGCACGTCGCGAAGCCTTGCTGGCCCGCGCATTCGAGCTGGGGGCGATCATTATCGAGGATGACTACGACAGCGAGTTCCGCTACGAAGGCCGCCCCACCGATTCCCTGCAAAGCCTGGACACCCGTGGCGTGGTCACCTACGTCGGCACCTTCTCCAAAACCCTGCTGCCCGAGCTGCGCCTGGGTTATGCGGTGCTGCCCCCGGCGATCTACGGTGCGGTGCTCAAGGCCAAGCAATTGACCGACCAGCACAGCTCCACATTGCCGCAATGGGCGCTGGCCAAGTTCATCAGCGAAGGCTATTTGCTCAAGCATATTCGCCGCTGCCACACCGTATATGCCGGGCGCCGCGAGCGCATTTTGCAACGCCTGGCGGGCGACCTTGCGCCGTGGTTCGAAGCGGTGCCCACCGTCGCCGGGTTCCATATGGCGGCGTTGTGCAAAGTACCGGTGAATATCCCGTTGCTGATGGAATTGGCGCGCCAGGTGGAAGTCGGCCTGTACCCGCTGGACGTGTTCTTCCACGACACGCCGGTGCGTCCGGGCCTGATCATCGGGTTTGGGGCCATCGAGACCCTCGACATCGACCCGGCGCTGGACAAGGTGCGCGATATCCTCCAGCAGATTGGCTAAGGGGTTTTCCACCGGATTGGTCATTGGTCGCGCGAAAAACCCGGCGTACGGTGGGCAGGTCTCGAACTTTTCGGAAACGTCGCCATGAAACGCCTGCTCGCCACCACCCTGATGCTCGCCTCGCTCAGCGCCTTTGCCCACGAGCCCGTGTACAACCAGGAATCGATCAAGGTCCTGCAAGAACACGCGCTGACCAATGTGCCCGGCAAGAAAACCCTCATGCTCACCGTGGACTACGCCCCCGGCCAAGCCACCGTGCCCCATAGCCACACGGGCACAGCCGTGGCCTACGTGCTCGAAGGCGCGATCACTTCGCGGGTCAATGATGAGAAAGCGAAAACCTACAAGGTCGGCGAATCGTTCTACGAGCCGGCCGGCTCGCGACACTTTGAATCCAGCAATGCCAGCCAGACCCAGCCGGCCAAGTTGCTGGTGGTGATAGTGCTGGACGACAAGGCCGAAGTGCTGACCCCTCTTCCAAAATAATCAGCCGCACCCCCAATCAGAAGTTTGGGTGGGGTGCTGAATGTGGGAGGGGGCTTGCCCCCGATAGCAGTGGGTCAGCCATAGATGCATCCACTGACACTCCCTCATCGGGGCAAGCCCCCTCCCACATTTTTTACCGAGTACACCAGGCACAACTCTGGTCGGTTCCAAGGCAGCCAAAGCCAGAGCAAAAGCAGACTCAGATCGACCTGATGTATGCAGATCCAAATGTGGGAGGGGGCTTGCCCCCGATGGCGCTGGGTCAGTTAACAAATAAGTGACTGACACTCCCTCATCGGGGGCAAGCCGAATCGTCGCACCGCCCCTCCCACATTTTTTAACTGCGGTTTGTCTGTGGCTCACGGGCGTTTGAACTGGCGGCGCAATTCTTCGATCTTTGGGCGGCACGCACACCCATCAAGGTGATCGTTGACCATCCCCATCGCCTGCATCAGCGCATACATCGTGGTCGGCCCCACGAACGTCCAGCCGCGTTTCTTCAAGGCCTTGGATAAGCGCACCGAGGCGGGTGAAGTCGGATTGCCGGTCCAGTAGGCCAGGTCCACCACTGCCGGACGCTCTTCAGGGCCGGGTTCGAACGCCCACAACCACTGCGCCAGCGAGCCGGTCTCGTCCACCAGCTCACACGCCCGGCGTGCATTGTTGATCGTGGAAACGATCTTCGCCCGATTACGCACGATGCCCGGATCTTGCATCAACCGCTCGACATCCGCCGCGCCGTACTGCGCCACCCGGCGAAAATCAAAGCCCTCGAACGCCACCCGAAACTGCTCACGCTTGCGCAGGATGGTGATCCACGCCATGCCCGCCTGAAAGCCCTCCAGGCAAATCTTCTCGTACAGCTGAACATCATCGGCCACCGGCACGCCCCACTCGCGGTCGTGGTATCGAGGGTATTCCGGCGCCGCCGTGCGCCAGGTGCAGTAGACCTGTCCGGTCTCATCGGTGCTCAGTCCTGGTGTATCCATCCATCACCTCACATGCCAGGTCGCGGATGATAAGCGAAAAAATTTCCACGCGGCCAACCGCTCAAGCGCCGCCCTCCACGACCAACTGGTCAGACCGGGACCTGTCAACCGACGAAGAATGACTTGTTATTTCAAAAATACCTGGCCTAGACTGGCGACGCACTGGACTTACCGGTATGACCACAACAATTAAGCCCTGGAACCACCGGGGCACCGAATAGAGATCACTCCCATGCTCAGATGGTGCTCGCGTTCGATTTTCCTGCAAGTCGTGATTGGCCTGATGCTCGGCATCGCCTGCGGCCTTGCCCTTCCCGAATTCTCCTCGCAACTCAAACCCCTGGGTGACGGCTTTATCAAGCTGATCAAGATGCTGATTGGCCTGATCGTGTTCTGCGTGGTGGTCAGCGGTATCTCCGGCGCCGGTGACTTGAAGAAAGTCGGGCGCATCGGCCTCAAGTCAGTGATCTACTTTGAAGTGCTGACCACGGTTGCCCTGGTGATCGGCCTGGTCATGGCCTTCAGCACCGGCATCGGCACCGGAGCCAATATCCACCTGGAACAGCTCTCCTCCGCGGGCCTGCATGAACTGGCCGACAAGGGCCAGCACATCAAGGGCACCAGCCAGTTCCTGATGGACCTGATCCCCAACTCGGTGATCGGCGCCTTTGCCGATAACAATGTGCTGCAAGTGCTGCTGTTTTC
>JABXJR010000033.1_pt1 | contig 26370 bp, 33 predicted proteins | sample 7431291 | NCBI WGS metagenome assembly JABXJR01 (sample SAMN14395756, study PRJNA613071) | wetland metagenome | isolation source: water samle H3 from high-altitude wetland | place: Chile: Salar de Huasco, high-altitude wetland | collected 2015-11-10 | reverse complement strand
GGTTTCGTGCTGAAACCCACCTACCGCAATTCTCGGAACCGACGCTCGATCACACATCTAAAATCCCACCTCTTGTTCTTGTGAATGAGCCGATCCGCAAGGAGCGTCTTCACCGTTGTGGAATTTATAGAGGTCATGGCGGGGTAAAGTCAACACATAACAACACATATCAACGTTTATTTTTTGATGTGTGCGTATTTTTCGTTGTTTTGTACGTGATTTCACACTGACCACCTCGCGAAACTCAACGCCAGGTATCAACGGCCCCCTTAGCAGGAATCCACCCAGCAGCCGGATAGATCGGGCGATCCGTACGCTTGTGCAGGGGTTAGCACGCCTGCTGCGTCCTGATCAGTACGCGTCTAGGCAACTTAGAATTCATCAAATGAGGCCACCTAAAGCTTCGCTAGCCTAAAGACGACTCAAGTTCAGATGTGCTGATCACCGCCTCATGCCCCAACGGCAAGCATCGGAACAACGTTGATCACGCGTACCTGCCGATCCAATTGACTTTCCGGCGAGGAATGTTCAACTCGGCCCTGGACTAAACCTTCGACTTTAAAATTATTGTTTTGGCCAAAGCGGTTACGCTCATATCCTACTCCTTTAGGCGTATTCAACTACCCAATAAGAGATAACTTTAAGTTTTGGCTTGAACCATTGACACTCTCAATTTATGATCACTTTAAGAGTCAAGTATTAAACAACTCATAATGCAACCTAAACCTTCATCAGCGATATCAAATCCACATAGCGCATAGAACACCTAAAGCATACATTCGGATACGTAAAACAATATAGATCGGACGTATACTTAACCATGAATAAATTTTGCACAGTCATAGATCTTGAATATCAGCCAAATTCGGAGAGGTATTTCTCCTGCATCAAGAATGAACCTGGTGCAATTTTTTTAGACTCCGGCTACCCTTCAGCTAAGCATGGCCGTTATGATTTAATTACATCAAATCCGGAACGCACACTAAAACCCATCGCATATGAATTACCAGCTGAATTCCTGGCTCGCCTCGAAACCACACTACACAAAGTGTTCGAACGGGCTGATATCGCCGCCCCCTATACTTCACCATTTTGCGGTGGTGTAATTGGGTATTTATCCTATGACTTCGGGGCGGCACTCAATGATAAACAATACGAAATTTCCGAATCAGAAAAATTCAAACTACCCGCAGCGAACTTTGGATTATATGCATGGGCTCTTATTACAGACCATGAATCATGCCAAACTTATCTTCTATTCCATCCAACCGTAACCGAAGACAACAGAGACAAAATCGAAAAGAAGTTCTCAACACCAAGCCTTGAATCAAACAGCTTCAAACTCACAGCGCCTTTTTCTGCCTCTCAACTCTATGACGAGTACAAGGTCAAACTTGAGAGCATACAAAAACATATAAAAGACGGCGACACGTATCAAATAAATTACTCGATACGCTTTACAGCAAAATACACAGGAAGCACATGGAGTGCTTATAAAAAAATCAGAGAGAAGTGTCCAACACCTTTTTCTGCCTATATTTCAACTGATGAGGGTGCAATTTCGAGCCACTCACCCGAACGTTTCGTCTCACTCATCAACGGCCAGATAGAAACTCGCCCAATAAAAGGTACGAGACCGAGAAACTCTGAGCACCAAAAAGATATGAGAGCTATTGAATCGCTAAAAAGCAGTGAGAAAGATCGGTCTGAGAACCTTATGATTGTCGACTTGCTGCGCAATGATATTGGCAAAATCAGTGTGATCGGTAGTGTAAAAGTACCCGAACTGATGGTCGTCGAGACCTACCCAAACGTCCACCATTTAGTGAGCAGCATCACAGGAATTTTGCGAGACGATATAGGCGTATCAGACCTGATTTGCGCCACGTTCCCAGGTGGCTCCATCACGGGCGCCCCTAAAATTAGCGCAATGCAAATCATAAACAATTTAGAAGGTTCGCCAAGAAGCATTTACTGCGGCTCAATTTTGTACATTGATAGTCGAGGCAACATGGACAGTTCAATCACGATACGGACGCTCTTACTCGAAAATGGCAATGTTCATTGCTGGGGAGGTGGAGGAATCGTGGCTGAATCAGTTACACATGAAGAATACGAAGAAATATTGGCGAAAGTTGGCCCACTTATGAATGCTCTTGCAAGCGAACTCTAAACAAAACACCTTGACCTTACCAATTCACCATACACGCGATTGCTGCAGTAATGAGGGATTTATGCGAATAGTCACCGACTTAAATAATGTGAATACATACACTAAAGGATTGGTGACAACAATTGGAAATTTCGATGGCGTCCATCTTGGACACAGGGCACTGATTAAAGAGCTGAAAACTATAGCAAAGCAACTCAACACCGAGACTTCTGTTATCGTATTTGAACCGCAACCTAAAGAATTCTTCTCCCCATCAACGGCCCCCGTACGAGTCACATCATTTGCGGAAAAAGCATTGCTCCTAGAATCATTGGGAGTTGATCAGGTCATTTGCTTACGCTTCGATCAACAACTTGCAAATTTGTCAGCGCAAGAATTTGTTCACCAAATACTTCACCGACACCTCAACGCTTTGCATGTACACATAGGTGATGACTTTAAGTTTGGCCGCAATCGATCAGGTGATTTCAGCTTTCTCAAGTCTCGTGGTTTAGATTACGGATTTAGCGTTACTGCTGCACCTACCTGTTATGTAGATCAGGAGCGAGTGAGTAGTACTCGTATAAGACGAGCAATGGTGGAGCAAAATTGGATCCTCGCACATCGCCTACTGGGACACTAGATACTTGTGCTCTAGCACACCTATAACTAACGTTTCGATTAGTCGCGATGGACCCCCTCATACCCAAGGGTAAACGTGCCATAGACCTTTTCAGGTGGGTATGCGGCTCAATGTACCCATCGCGTTTTGTGTATTAACCGTTGACTCAATCGAACAGGACTTTGAGTGTTCTGGCACTAAAGCAAGTAACAACGTTATTGAAGCGGCAATGAGCGCGATAGAGCTGGTCAGCCTCATCAAAATGCTTCTTCGCTGATCGGCGTCGCAGAAAAACAAAAATCAACTCTCGCCTACTACATGGAAGCGCGTCATGTTTACCACCAGCTTATCGATCAAAAATAGAATTACCCTCCTAGCCGGTTTGTGCATGCTTGGCGTTATCGCCGTACTCATAACCTTTTCGGTTTATCGAATTCAGGGAATGTCACAACTCGCGTTTGAAGCTAGCTCGAAGATTCTGAAAGAAGATGCTCAGCAGTATCTGGGCAAGATCGGGCAAGAACAGGTTCGCGTTGCCATCGAACGATTCACCACTACTGCTGCTTTCGGTGAAACCCTCGCCAGGCAGTTGGTGCTTATGCGCGGTTATGATCAGCGCTATCAGAAAGATTCTGAGCTGACTCGACAAGCAATCGTCGACTCACTTGGCTCACAGATAAAAGCGAATCCAAAAATTTTCGGTGTCGGCGTGGCATTTACCCCAAACGTCATGGATGGACAGGACTCAAGGTTCGTTGGCAAAGGGATGATTGGTAACGACATAGGTCGGTTTTCGGTTTATCAATCGACTCACATCCCTAGCTACGCAATGCCCGAAAAGGAACTTTTCGACGACGGTACTGTGGGAACCTATTGGTACAAATGCGCCTTTCAGCAAAAACGGACATGCGTCACGAATCCGTTTACCTACACTGATGCGAGTGGTATTAGCACCCTCATGTCGACAGTAGTGTCGGCGCTGATTGAAAACTGACCCACCGGGGATGCGGACAAAAACTTGGACTGGTTATGCCGCGAAGCCCAGGCTTTCACGATACTCAATGGGACTGAGCGCGCCGAGGGAAATCTTGATTCGTTTTTCGTTGTACCAGCGAATGTATGAATCCAAGGCCTGAATGAACTGCTCGATGCTCGTTGACTGCCAGTTGCGAGGATAGAACAGCTCCGTTTTCAGTCGGCCGAAGAAACCTTCACAAGCCGCGTTGTCAGGTGAGCAGCCTTTGCGCGACATCGAACGAATCAGCTTCGCATCAGCGATGCGCGATAGCCAGCCGGGCCAGCGGTAGTGAGCGCCACGATCGGAGTGAACAACAGGCCGTTTATCGTTGCTGGCCACCGTTTCGACAGCGGCATCCAGCATCGTGTTCACAAGCTCGGCGTCGGGACGCGTGCCGATCGACCAACTGATTACCTTCCCATCGAAGCAGTCGATCATGGGGGACAGGTACACCTTGCCGGCTGGGATCTGGAACTCCGAGATGTCGGTCAGCCATTTCTCATTCGGAGCTAGGGCCGTGAAGTCGCGGTTGAGGAGGTTTTCCGGCGCCGGACTGATCTCCCCGAGGTAGGAACCGTATCGACGCCGTTTCGGCTTGGCGACGACTAGGCACTCCTGCTTCATCAAGCGCTGCACCACCTTCTCTGAAAGGCGTACACGCTGCCTGCTCAACGAAGCTCGCATCCGACGGTAGCCATAGCAACGATGATTGCGCTCGAATATGTCCGCCATGGCACGACGCGCTTCGGTGTACTTTTCCGCGACCTGCATTCGGGCTCGATGATAGAAATAGGAGCTTCGGGCCAAGCCCAACGCGTCAAGCAGCTCTAGCAAGGAGTACCTCTGCCTTAGGGCATCAGCCAGCAATGTCTTCTCCCGATTGGTCAGGACTTGCCGGTTGATGCCCGTCTCTTTTTTTATGAGTTCATTCGCCCTCATCAACAGGTCATGTTCAAGCTGCAAACGGCGAACATCGAGCTGGAGAGATTCGAGTTGCCGCTGCAACTCCTCTCGTTCCGGTGACGATGAGGGTTCAAGCCGACACTTCATGGATGGGGATACCTCTGGGCCGAGTAGCTGGTTTTTCCAGTTGTACAAGGTCGGCCTGCACACGCCCAGCTTTTGAGCCAGGGCTTTCGCACTTTCTTTTCGCGTGCACAGCGCGATGACCGCTGCCTGCTTCACCGCTGGCGGCCGGGCTAACCCGTCTGATCGACCGACAATACGCGTATGCAACTCGGGGCGCATTTCGTAAATCCAGGCACGCAACGAATCCCGCGCGGGGTAGCCCAACGCCTTGATGGTAGCGGCGATGTTGCGACCGTATTCGAGATAGTGCCCGACAGCCTTTTCCCTTTGGGCCAGTGAGTACTTCGACTTCGAGTTCTCGTAGCCACGCGGCAGGTCGAGGCATCGCTCATACTCTGCGTGCCAGCTCTTCAAAGAGTTCTTCGTCGGGTAGCCCAACTGACGAATAGTTGCCCCGGTTCGCTTGCCCAGTTTGATGTAGAGCTTGACCGCTCGGATACGGTCTTCGTATGAGTACATGAACTACCTCCAGGTAGTCCAAGATTTCCGCCGCATCCCCACCCTGCCGATTGAAAATTGACCCAGGGCGGATTGCTGATTTTTGCATCAGCAATTGTGGATAAGCTTAGCAGTCGTGTCCCGGTGGAAGAGGCATTAAAGCCCCACCGCATGTGGGCATGCGGCAGGGTATTTTTGGTGCAGATCAAAACAGCTCATCGTCCTCGGCACCACCATTGTCTTTGCGCTTTCGTTCACGTGATTTGATCTTGGTCTGGGCGACCAAGCTGCTGTGTTGCAGGCGGTAGGACTCGTTGCCCGTTTCGACGATGTGGCAGTGGTGTGTCAGCCGATCCAGCAACGCCGTTGTCATCTTGGCGTCACCAAACACGCTCGACCATTCCGAGAAGCTGAGGTTGGTGGTGATCACCACGCTGGTGTGCTCGTACAGCTTGGATAGCAGGTGAAATAACAGGGCACCACCGCTCTGGCTGAAGGGCAAATACCCCAGTTCATCGAGTATCACCAGGTCTGTTCGTAGCAGCCCTTGAGCGATGCGGCCCGTCTTGCCGTCGTACTTTTCGCGTTCCAGCAGATTGACCAGATCCACCGTGGAGTAGAAGCGCACGCGTTTGTGATGCGTCGTGATCCCGGACACAGCCAAGGCGGTGGCGAGGTGTGTTTTGCCTGTGCCAGGCCCGCCGATGAACACGACATTCTGCGCGGTATCGGTGAACTCCAGGTTGGACAGATCCCTGATCAGGCGGGCATCTGCGCTGGAAGCGCTGAAGTCGAAGCCGGCCAAATCACGATGCATGGGGAGTTTGGCCATGTTCATCTGGTGGTTCACTGAGCGCACCGCTCGATCCGCATGTTCTTGTTGGAGAAGATGCTCAAGTAGCCATTTCGAGGATGCCGTCGAAGCTTCTCCTTGCGAGGCTAGTTCTTCCCAGGCGCTGGCCATGCCATGCAGACGCAGTTCTTTGAGTTCCGCCATAAGATCACGCATTGCGAGTCTCCTCATCGGTGGTACGGAGCCGGTCGTAGCGTGCCGTATTGGCGACAGGCGCTATCTTGAGTTGAAGGCTGGTTTCGGCGGACGGAGGGGCTGCTGTCGATGTCAGTCGAGCCAGGACATTCAGGATGTGCTCAGCACTCAAGCTGCCTGATTCAAGTACCAACTCCACAGCCACCAATATGGCGTCGAGCCCGGCTATGGGAACAGCCGCCAGTACCTGCGTCATGACTCGATCACCATTGGCGTGACGCCTCAGACCGCGTTTTAGCAGCTGCAACGGCTTCGGCAGATCAGCAAACGGAGCGCCATTGCGCAGCGCTCCAGGCTTGCGCTCGATAAGCGGGATGTAATGCTGCCAGTCAAAACTGACCTGATCTCGATCAAACAGACGCTCGTGGCTGGCAATCGTCGTTTCATCGGCGATGACCACCACCCGGGAAGGATACAAACGGCTGCTGACCCACTGGCCGACCCGCTCACACGGCACCGAATAGCGATTTCGCGCCACGCTGATCAGGCAGGTGCTGGAGACCCGTACGGTGCGCTCGACGTAGCCATCAAAGGCAGTCGGCATCGGCATCAATTCAGCGCGTTCCAGCTCCAGGACGTCCGCCACGGTCAGCCCGTTGTACTGCGGGTGCAGCAGTTCGCCCCAGAGCGCACGGCAGCGTTGGCCGAGCCAGGCATTCAATTCCTCGAAGGTGTGGAACATGCAGTTTTGAGCATCGAGCCAGATGCGCCGTCGGCTGTCTTGGACGTTCTTTTCAACGATGCCTTTTTCCCAGCCGGAAGCGACGTTGCAGAAGTCCGGGTCGAACAGGTAGTGCGCACACATCACGGCAAACCGAGCATTGACCGTGCGGCCCTTACCCTTGTTGACCTTGTCGACAGCGGTCTTCATGTTGTCGTAGATGCCGCGACGCGGCACCCCACCTAACGCGCCAAACGAGCGGGTATGGGCATCGAACAACATCCCGTGGCCTTGGCTGGGATACGCAACCAACCAAAATGCGCGACTGGCGCACAGCTTCATATGGGAGACCTGGATGCGTCGGAACAGGCCGCCGATCAGCAGACCTTCTTCGCTCCAGTCGAATTGAAAGGCCTCCCCGAGTGCAAAGGTCAGCGGCACAAAGGCTCGTAAAGACTTGCCTTGCTCGCCGCGCCACGCGCGTATAAAGGCGGTGAGTTGGCTGTAGCCGCCGTCGTACCCCTCGGCCTTGATCTGTTCGAAGAGTGCTTTGGCACTCCTGCGGTTGTGCTTTGCCCGAAACGAATCGGCCTTAAGCGCCTGCTCCAGCGTCTCGTGAAATGGACTGAGTTTGTTGAAGGTTGCGCACCGTTGGTACGCCGGCTGGGTGATTTCGGGTGCTCTGACCCATTTTCGAATGGTGTTTCTCGACAGTCCGGTACGCTTGGCTATCTGATGCAGCGAGAGCTTGTCGCGGAAGTACATCCGCCGGATTTTTCCCAACATTTCCATGCTGATCACCCTGTGTTCTCCTGCTCGAAAAGTGAGCAGAAGCAGTTGAACACCTGGGTCAGTTTTCAGTCGGCAGAACAGCCTTTACTGGGTCAGTTTTCGGTCAGCGGCAACAGCTTTGCCACCAATGCCGATCAACAGCCTCAACCATCACCTCGTACACGATGATATCGTCCTCTGCTCTCTCGTTGTCTTCAAGCAGTGATATTCCTTTTGCCGGATTGCGGGTGAACGCCGTCACGCCTCCAAACTGATTTGCCAATTGCTCCCGTACACTACGAAAAAGCCCGATGGGCTGCGGTGTGCCATCGTTGGTGTTGAGCGGTAAGAAGACCTCGACCAAGTGCATGATGGTGACCTCTAGATTTTGTTCCGTCCTGCTGTGGTTTTCTCGCCGATGGCCCTTGCAGACCGACGAAAATGTTGACAATAACGGCAGGGTTGGACATCACATTTACACTATGATGTCTTGGCAGTTGCCCCTCAAGAGATCCGTTCATTCCAAAATCTGCACGTCGTTATTTCGCACGCTATTCGTGCTTCGGAAGCTCAATTTTTAACCTTCAAACGTCTGTCCACCCCGACGAAAATCAAAGGCAATCGCGGCAGAAAATCCTTTGAATTTTTCCTGACACGGCCACTCCTTTGTCTATGAGCAAACGGAGGGGGTCTCATGAATACTGGTCTTTACATCATTGAATACAAACTTCATGGGGAGCCCAAGTCCTTCATTATCAGGACGACGATAAAGAGCAGCGCTGATGCATGGCACTGGGCAAGTTGTGATGCCGGGGTGGCACCCATACCCAAACCGGGAAGGCCGCCGCTTAAAGTCGTCTCCAAGCCTCAAGCTGAGAAATACGGGATCAGTGAAGTGACATGGCGTGAGACAGCAACCTTGAGCTGGACAGAGGTGGCCACATGATGACCAGTTTTTCCGAGGGCAGGCGTTCATGCTCAAAGCCATAGGCAACACACCCATACAAAGTCTGCACCGAGCCAGCTGTCATTGCGGCGCTGTTGTCTTTGAAATTCATCTACCAATAGGACTACCCGAGCCTCATCGATGTGATTGCTCGTTTTGCAAGCGCAAGGGGGCGATCGTGTCCGCCGTGCCAGCTGCTGATTTGAAAGTGATCCGGGGCCAGGCTTCGTTACGCAGATATCAGTTTGGAAGGTAGGTAGCCGAGCATTTCTTTTGTGGCATATGCGGCATCTATACCCATCACCGCCGAAGCACAAATCCGAACGAATTTGGATTCAATATTGGCTGCCTGGAAGGCGTGAATCCGTATGACTTGGGAAACGTGCCAGTAGCCGATGGTGGTCAATGGGAGGAGCCTGCAGACCTCCATAGATGATGCAAATTCGCTCGGCTAGTGCTGTGGCACGGTAAGTGATGAAAGGGAGAATGTAACAAAGAATTTCAAGAGTTCGTTGTGGTCTATCTGAAACCACGACCAGAGCTCGCAATCATGAAATTCGCAAAATTCTGCCAAGCCCTTTCAAACTGGGCCGGTAGCTCCAAAACTTTTCTCACTGCTGTTGTTTTGATCGTCGTATGGGCGCTTACCGGGCCATATTTTCACTACAACGACACGTGGCAGCTGATCATCAATACGTCGACAACCATCATCACATTCCTGATGGTGTTCCTGATTCAGAACACGCAGAACCGGGACAACGACATTTTGCATCTGAAGATTGATGAGCTGATTCGAGCGACCAAGGAAGCACAAAACGCATCATTGTGTTTGGACAAGATGGGAACCAGAGAGCTGAGAAAATTGCGCGAACAATACAGCTCGCTGGGTGAAGAGGGTCAGATTAATTTCGACTCTGTTGAGGAGGACGATGCAATCCCGAATGGGATGCCACCTCCGTCAACATCCTCTGATCCCAAGCAAAGCGGGCTACCAGGCTAGGCATGCAAAAAAGTGAACTGGCGCAGCCGGCGAGGTTAACCGGTACGCCAGGTCGGCCAACGTCATCCCTTGGATTTGCGTGGATCTGCAGCGCGAGGGAATGTGCGCTCTTCCTGGATTGTCCCGTCTTCTTTGTGGATCTTTAGAGAAGCGGTTTTGCCCTGCAGAAACTCGCTGGCAAGTGCGGTAATTTCCGCTTTGGTCGCCGCCGTCTTCGACGCTCGCTGCGCCCCTTCTTTTACCAATGTCCAGAGCTTCTCGGATTTGGTGATGTGATAGTTATCCATCCATTCTCCTCGCGCATTCTGGCGCGTATGCACTGTGGTGATTGGTTGACCTCCAACATCGATACGAGTTTGAAAAATTCACTATCGCGTCCGTGATTTCGGGCGTTACGAGGCACTTGGTGCATATGCCAACCAACAAAAAAGGGCCCTTGAAGGGGCCCTTTGTCTACTCAAACCAAGATCACTTGGCGAGCCACGACTCAACAGTGTCGGAACCGTATTTCGCTTTCCACTCTTTCAGAGTTCTGTGATTGCCACCCTTCGTCTCAACGACTTCGCCGGACTCTGGATTTTTGTAGACCTTCACCTGGCGAGGCTTGCGCGAGCTCGATTGAGATTGGGCAGCGGGAGCACGACGACCGGCCTGTGGATCAAGCAGGTTAACGACGTCTTTCAAGCTGTAACCATACTTGGCAAGCAGGGCACGGAGCTTCGTTTCGAATTCGATTTCTTGCTTCAGGCCAGCATCGCCTTTCAAAGCTTCGAGAGCTTCGAGCTGTTCGGCCAAGTGTTTTTCGAGTTGACGGAATTCAGCGAGCTTAGACATGGGGGAATCTCTATGTAATTAGTCTCCTAACGATACACCAAAAACAGAGATTTGAATTCTCGATGTCCGCTTCCTCAGCTCCTGATCAATAAGTTGAGTCCCCGAGGTCGCAAATGGTCACCTACTAGGAAGTAGTAAGACGAGAAGCAGAGGAGAAACTCATGAGCCTTGTAATGACCATCTTCAGCATGATCGCCGCTTGGATGGCGATTGCCATCGCTATGTTGTGGGGAGTACTGAGAATTGTGCGTAGACACCTACCATATGCTCAAGACAGAACAGTCTCTGATTTCTCTATTCAAAAGCGATTGCTAACGCGTCGGGACATGGCGTTCAACCAAGCGTCAAACTGATACTTCTGGCGAGCCCCACACCAAGACACTGTTGCTGCCAAATTTAAGCGCGTGACTGCCGTACAAAGGCATCGTGGAGATTTGAGAAAATGAACCCGACGACACCTGACGGTCGTAACCGTCCGGCCAGCACCCTCTCCTGACAGCCCTCCAAATTAGCCAAGATAGTGGACACCATTTTTTAGTGGACACTATCTTGGATACAGTTGCCCCTGCCCGTCGAGCTGGTCGCCGCCCCACTTTCCGCTGGGTTTTAAACGCCAAGTCGTCGAAGCCACCTTCCAGCCTGGCGCCTCCGTGTCGTTGATCGCTCGCGAACATGACGTCAATGCCAACCTGGTATTTCGCTGGCGGCAGCAATACCAAGAAGGACTATTCGGCCCGGTTAGTCAGAGTGCAAAGCTTTTGCCAGTCCAAGTGATCGAGGCGCCAATGGATCTGCCGCAAGCCGTCCAGCCACAGGCAGAGTGTTATTCCGAGATCGCAGTTGAGGTTGGAAAAGCCAAGCTGCGTATCACGGGCACGCCACATCCGCAGACGCTGCAACTCGTCTTACAGCAGTTATTGCGATGATTATCCCACCCGCTGGAACCCGTATCTGGATAGCCGCCGGCGTCACGGACATGCGCCGTGGCTTCGATGGATTGGCGGCCTTGGTGCAGACTCAACTGGAAGCCGATCCCTTCTCCGGTCAGATCTTCGCCTTTCGCGGACGACGCGGTGACCGGATCAAATTGTTGTGGTGGGATGGCGACGGTTTGTGCCTGTTTTGCAAACGATTGGAGCAAGGACGCTTTGTCTGGCCGCAAGCAACCAGCGGCAGCGTGTCACTGACGACCGCGCAGTTGTCGATGCTGTTGGAGGGCATTGATTGGCGCAGGCCAATTCGTACAGCACCCGTCCTCGCGGTCTGACTTGCCGCGCTGAAAAAATCCCCAGTAATATTCGGTCATGACACTCGTGACCGACTCCCTGCCGAACGATCTTCAAGCCTTGAAAGCGCTGGTCGCTGCCCAGCGCGCAGAGATCGAGCGCTTGAAGATGATGATCGCCAAACTGCGTCGCACGCAGTTCGGTCGCAGTTCCGAGCAACTGGACGCCATGATCGACCAGCTCCAGTTGAGTCTTGAGGAGCTGGAAGTCAGCCAGACTGAACTAACGCCTCCAGTCGAACCGTCACCTCGTACCGTCTCTCGGCGCAAGCCGTTACCTGAACACCTGCCTCGCGAAATCCACGTCCATCATCCCGAGTCGCAATGCACTGGCTGCGGTGGGACGCTTCGCCATTTGGGTGAGGATGTGTCCGAAGTGCTGGAGTACGTTCCGGCACGTTTCAAAGTCATTCGCCATGTCCGCCCGAAGTGGGTTTGCCGCTGCTGCGAGCACATCGCCCAGGTGCCGGCGCCGAGTCGTCCGATAGCCCGAGGCCTTGCAGGCCCGGGATTGTTGGCCCATGTGCTGGTCTCCAAGTTTGTCGATCATTTGCCGTTGTATCGGCAGTCCGATATCTACGCCCGTGAGGGCGTGGATCTGGAGCGCTCAACCCTGGCCGACTGGGTCGGCCAGAGCAGTCAGTTGCTGCGACCACTGATCAACGCCCTTGAGCACCACGTCATGAGCGGTCACAAAGTCCATGCCGACGACACGCCGATTGGCGTACTCGCGCCGGGCAACGGCAAGACCAAAACGGCTCGCCTGTGGACGTACGTGCGGGACGACCGACCTGCGGGTGACGTGACACCGGCGGCGGTATGGTTTGCCTACTCGCCGGATCGCAAGGGGCAACATCCCCGCGCTCATCTCAAGAGTTTCAGCGGGATCTTGCAGGCTGACGGCTATGCCGGTTTTGCTCAGTTGTATGCCACGGGCACTATTGAGGAAGCCGCGTGCTGGGCCCACGCCCGCCGAAAGTTTTACGATGTCTACAAAGACCAGGCGTCGCCACTTGCCGGCGAGGTGCTACAACGGATTGCGGCCCTGTATGCCATCGAGAGCGAGATTCGAGGGCAACCGCCCGACCAACGAAAAGCCGTTCGACAAAGTCGGGCCAGTCCGTTGCTGGAGCAACTACACGCGTGGCTCAACCAGACGCTGACTCAACTGTCGAAAAAATCGACATTGAGCGGTGCAATCCTCTATGCCCTCAATCGATGGCAGGCGCTGACGCGCTACTGCGATGACGGCCGAATCGAAATCGACAACAATGCCGCCGAACGCGCGTTGCGCGCCGTCGCATTGGGTCGTAAAAATTACCTGTTTGCCGGTTCCGATGCCGGCGGAGAACGAGCGGCTGCGATTTACAGCCTGGTGGGTACTGCCAAGCTAAACGGATTGAACCCACAGGCGTATCTGACCTACGTGCTTGAGCACATTGCCGAGCACCCGATCAATCGGGTGAGCGAGTTGCTGCCCTGGAACATTTCTTTGAACCACTCTGAACACTGCGAGGCCGCCTGATCCATGGTTAAAACTGTCCGTTTACCCAAACCCGCCTCCGACCTGTTGCTGCTGCACATTGAGCTGAAGTGGATCACTCCGACGATTTGGCGTCGGTTCGCGGTGTCTGAAAATATTACCTTGGGCAAACTGCACCATGTCATCCAGGTCGTGATGGGCTGGAGTGATAGCCATCTGCATGAGTTTGAAATTGCCGGTGAAAATTACGGTTTACCCGATCCTGATGGTTGGGGGCCGCCGGTGAACCCGGAAGCCCGTAAAACGCTGATCAAGGCGCTGAACGGAAAGCGGACATTCAATTATCTTTACGACTTTGGTGACAGTTGGCATCACTGTATCAAGGTCGAAAAAACGCTACCCGCTATTGCCTGTCCTCAGGTGCCGTACTGCATCGAGGGTGCCAATGCTTGCCCACCGGAAGACGTGGGTGGCGGGCCTGGTTATGAGGACTTTCTAGAGGCGATGGCCAACCCCGATCATCCAGAGCATGACGCGATGGTTGAATGGCATGGAGATGTTTTTGATCCAGCGGCATTTGAGTGCGAGCGCGTGAACCAGTGGTTTAAACGGATTAAGGTTTGAGTTGCAAGGCGGTGTAGCTCGGACGCTTACTGACGGTCGCTACTTCGTAGTCAAAGGGCAGCTATGGCGCTGCAGCAACCCCGCGCTAAATGAAGATGTGCGGCAGTGCCTGGTCAAAGACTTGATGACAGCGCGGCGTGAAGTAAAGGCAGCGAAAGCGTCTGGCGATGATGGGGAGCTGACAGTGGCCCGGGTGCATGTCCAAGCGGCAAAGGTGGCGCTCGGGGAGCGCGGGCCGGTTTGGTGGGACGATGGCAGTCCGGACTTCAACAGGCACAAGGTTCTCAATACACCTTATGCAGAGTGGTACCGCTCCCTGAGCACCAATCGCTGACCAGCACCTATAGCTTCGCCACAAATCCTTGACCATCACAAGCGGTGCAGTCCTCCTGAAGCTCGAAGCGATCAAGGCATGCCGGGCAAATACGAAACTTCGCCGGGTCAATCAATGGGCGAATTTTTTCGAACGAGCGCAAGTCTCGACTTTCTTTGGCCACGAGAGCGGTATCGATCAGGCCACGGTAGGAATCTGGATCTTCCACTGGCTCGCGGAAGATTCCTTCGATAGTCCGCCCGGTTTCGACGAGCTCGTACCGTTGCCCGTCAGGCAACGTCAGCGTCAATCCTTTGATCCCCGCAATCATTCCGGATGGGCTGAAGACTAGATTCGCACTATCCGCATTTCGGTAAATCTTGCCGTCGTACGTTGCGATATTGGCCTCAGCGAGAGTGCTCGCGTAGTAGAAAATCGACCGCCTGACTATGCCGAATATTTCTGCACTGCCATGTTTCACAACGTCGTACGCCGATGCACCGCAGTATCGAGCTGGAGCGTCAATCAGCTCTTCTACAGCGTGCCAATAGGCAGCATCCGCCATTTCATTCATGTCGAAGAACTGAAGATCATCAATGAGTCCTTCGGACGCTAGCGTGGCTGACATTTCGCGGAGCGTTTGCCGGTGTGCTTCTGGGTTCTCCATACGAAAATCGTGGTCGTCAAGGGTTGAGCGCCATTGCTGAAGCCTGAGCGCCTTGGCCTGATCAAATTTCATGGATCGGATTCACTGCACAAATACTGGTTGTACGTACAGTATTACAAGCGATCGACTCAAGCTAGTTTTAGCCGACGAGTCGCAGATCAGGCCCTTCCCTGCCACTTCCGGAATGGGTAGGTTCGCGGCCCTGATTTACTCGTCTTCCGCTGAAAGCGGTGAATTGAGGTCAACATCTGCCTGACCGACTAGCGCATTGATGCGATCGACCAAACGCGAATCTACGGGCTGAATTAGCTCCGGATGCGCGTCCATATCCGCCGCCAGAAGCCCGAGAGTTCGGGATACGGATAGATGGGCTTCCATCGGTTCATTCACTGGCGAGGTCTTCTGAATGTGGTGCGCGGACTTGATGTTGGGCATACGAGGTTTACTCATGACTCAATCTTATGCGGTTCGAGGTTGCAGCAACTGCGAGATTGTCCTGCCCACTTTGCTGATGACGCGTTGCTTCGATGGCTTTTTTGACTAAGAAATTATGGCTCAGCAATAATTATGGCTGAGCCATAATTTGAAATAATCCAGTTTTTCCGCTCTCCGCCGTGGTCGCGTCACCAGCAGGACACCATCCAAAGCTGATAAGCCAACGTTGTGATGCGCCTCTATGGTGACAAAACAAGCCGGTAGGCCAAGGTCTTGAAAAGCTCTGCGAGCATTCGCGCGTCGAGCAATGCATGGTGGGGCGGATCAGACAGCTCTACCTGTTCAAGAGCTTCCGCATCGACTTTATTAAAAAGGATCGCCAGGTTGGTTGGTTGGTTGGTTGGTTGGTTGGTTGGTTGGTTGATTCATAACCTGGACTGGCCAGGGTTGATGACCTGCACAGACGAGATCACAGAAAAATCGCCAGTCCCAATACGGCGCATCTGAGCACACCTCAAGCTCCTCGGCGAAGCTCCCTAGAAATCCTCGAAGAGAGACTTGAGCTTCGACAAACGACTGACCATACCGCAAAGGATCGAGATGCGATAAAACGTTCTGGATGACAAAGTCACTGCAATCATCGATCGAATAGGTATCCGTCAACTCAACGTAGAACTCTTTGCCTGACTCCGAGACCAGCGCTAAAGAAATCAGCTTCGAGTCCTGGTTGAGCTGAGTAAATTCGCAATCCAGGAATATCTTCAACGCCCGCTCCTTTTCAACGATATTGGTGTGCTGGATCGGCACACTTGCCAAGCGCACTACACGGTAGACGGCAATCGGCCAATAGTGGACGGTTAAGCCCAGGCTATCGGCCGATGGTTAGGACAGGACGTCCCAGGCACTCAATTGACCTTGTTCAGCTGTGGAAGCTGCCACTTGCCCGAGAGAGCCTCCTCTGAAGGTTGATACAGACGTAACATCACGTAGAAACCGCCTTCGGGTGCCGGTAGCCAGTTGGCGGCATTCTCTCCCTGGGGTTTTTTGTGGGAAATGGGAATGGTGATCGAACCGTCCGCCGCGACTTTCAACCCCTGAGTATCGGAGCCGACCTTGTAGCGACTGATCTCATTATCGACCAGCATTTTGTCGCTGGCGTCATACATGGTCAGCGACCAAAAGGCATTCACAGGGGGTGCCGAAGCCAGTTTGATTTCGTATTGATTGGCTCCAGTGAGCGGTTGGTTTTTGCTGTCGGTGAAGCGCAGTGGATACATTGCTTCATGCTCACCCTGTCCTCCCAGATAGGGCCCGGCCACCATGGCGCGTAGCGGGTAGTTGTAGCCAAAACTGTCAAGACCGGTCACCCAGTTCCAGCCATTGCGCACTTCCGACGTGCTGGCCAACGACGCAATCGCAACATAGGGCGCAACTTTCAAACCTTCCTCAAGGCCTTTGCGAGTGGCCGGATTCAGCTTGTCGGGTGAAAAGCCCTTTTCCGTCAGGCCGATGCGGGCGAACTGAGCAAACAAGGCAGCGTCGGCAGGTTTGACCGGATTGTCCTTGAGCGCCGAGGCCAGTTCGGTGAAGAACCCCAGAGGGTCGTCGCCGGTCTGTGGCAACGCAGGCAACGTTTCGTCCTTATGGGTTTTGCCACTCAATGGCACGACACTGAACTGTTTCTGCAAGGCGAGGATCGGTGCCACATCTTCACCCTGCTTGACGTGAATACGCCCCCACAGCCAGATTTTTTTGGTCGAGACGTCGAGGCGCTTCGCGTCCTTTGGCAGTTCGCCCTTCCAGCCTGGCGGCACCAATACATATTTTCCGGCCTTGGTGCCTGTCGTACGCCTTCCGACATAGTGTTCAAGTTCCTGCCACATGTTGAACACATCGACCACGTAATAACGGTCATGTGTATCCGGTACGGTCAACACGTAAGGCTCGGTCAGATCCAGCACCGCGCTCATGTAGTAGGTGTCATTGTTGGCAGTGGGCATATCCTTGGCGGACGGTGACGCCAGCGAAGTGGCCCAGCCGATCTGGTTCAGACCTGCACGATAGCTAGTGTTGGGCTTGGGTGAGGGAACGCTGATGTATTCACGCGCCACTCTTTCCATGCGCACAAGCGGATAACCCCAGTTGTAAGCCGAGATCGCCAGGCTGTAGCCATCAGCCTGCATCCCCTTTTCCACTGCATCGGGGGTTGCCGGAGTGGACAGCAATAAATCCGGTGTTGCGGCTTGCGCGTGCATGACGCTGCCGAGCGCGGCACATAGAGGCAGAATACAAAACAACAACTTGCGTGATGAAGTTATAACGAGCGTCCTTTCACGAGTAGGTGCGACGGGCACAACCCGCCTGAAGCACCAGACTGACGACTGAATGTCTGCAAGAACCCTAGGCACAGCGTTCCGGCTCGTCAAACGGATATGGGCAATTTTGAAGTTCATCAGCGGTTTGAGAGCGTTATGACAGATGCTCCTGACGCACATTTTGGGATGGGTTGGTGCCCTGGGTGACAGGCAGTTATGGGTCGATCTCTGCCGGTCACCCCGCAAGCATTGTCGCCAAAACGATGCATTTGGCTAATCAGAATGGAGGCAAGCCGGGGGACAATCCTTTGATGGTAAGGCAATCGCTTCTTCGCGTAAGCGCCTAGCCTTTACTACGCAACACGTTCAATTGGGAAATGGGGAGCGGTAAACCTACCGCCAGGACGTGGTGGCTCTCAGTCATCTCCCCAAGGATCGAATTTGTCCCCATACCTAGCGTGTAAAGAGCGATTGCGCTCGATCCGCCTGATCCACGGATCGTAGTCTAGGGGCAATGCTGCGAGCTTAGCGCTGATGATCATTTGCACTGCTTCGTCACGCAGTAACCTGCTAGTCATCTCGCGGTATTCGCCTCGCGTAACCACACCATAAATAGCGTGATTTTCTTTTACATAAGGGTCGGTCATTCCCACCCGCATATGGCCATATTCTTCTACATCACCGGGGTAAATGTCCTCCAGGCTGAGGTATCCCATATCGAACTCCGGGCTAAGAATGTACTCGCTGAATAGCACTGCCTGTACGCTCCGCAATGTTCAAAGGTGCCACCGATAGCGTGCACCATCATTGAAGTCGTCCCTTCGCGCCAGCGCCTACAAATATCTAATCCTGTGCGCGGTTCGTAGGCGCCGTGGTTTTTTGCAACAGCTGCTGAACGAGCTCGGTTACTGAGCTAAGGCGAGCGGTGACTCCGCTCGATGGCGAGCGTTACAGGACAGATGCCGCTTGAAGCGCTCCGCATGGTGAACTCGGAGCGCAGCAGACTAAAACCGTAAGAGGCCTAGCAAGCGAAAGTTCAGAGGTTTGAGGGAGCTCGAGCAATGAGCTTGTCCTGAGTCGACAGCCATTCCTCCATTGAAATGAACACCGCAGTCTTGCGTTCTCCATCAACGAAAACCGGTTTGCGAGTCGTGATCACCTGGTCGAGCAACCCGTCAAAATGGGCTATTGCCCTAACGACTGACCATCGTTCATCTGGCATATGACACGGCCCTACCAAGTGATCAAATGATGGCTTTCATACTACCGATTAGAATCTATCGGCGGACTGGAGAAGCTTTAAAAAGCTAGCTCTTCCGAAGTCTCGCCTGAAGCTAGCGATGACGTAATTACCATCTTGAGTCTCGAGCAACCAAAACCGCCCTTCTTTCCTCGCCGACTGAATTTTACCAGTGTGAAGAATTGAACCATCAGCTCTGTGGTAGGCATCATCCTTCTCAGAGTGATCGAATGACACCCCGACGCATGTGTCATCTGCAATAAAAGCGTCGCTGATGAATGCCGTGACAGGCACCGTGTATTTGCGAAGGCTTGCTCGCACCAAACGGCGCAGCTGAAATTCGCTGACATCTTTACTATGAAATTCCAGCTCAATTACTTCAGGCATCCAACTCAAGCTCCAAAACGACCATGAATAAACCGTCGGCAAGCATCGCTCACCCTGCCTTCATTGAAAAAGCGGCACCAATGCTAGCCTCTTTTCTCAGTCCTGGCCCAAGCAGGAGATAGACAGTTTTTTTGGTTTCAAACATGTAAGGGCTGGAAGAGATACCGAAATTACTGCGCACCCACATCGAAGGCTGGAAGCGATTTTGACTGTCGAGGACAATTTCGTGGGCGAAAAGCGTCGCGGGAAGTAGACCGAGCCCGGAGAGCTTTGCTTTCTCAGCAGAGTTAACCGTAAGGTCGATCAGGATCCACTGCTTCACAACACAGAAGGCTTTGCCAGGGAAGGTGTTTGCGGCCAATGCGATTAGCTCGTCTTGGGTGCTCTGCCAGCCAGGTGCTTCCTTCCCTGCCCCGTAAAGGAGCTGGGAAATCTCTTCTAACGTAACCATGTGAATTTCTCGATCGATTTGGGTTTAGATCGCACAAATGGAATTCATCCCAGCGCTAGAACGTAGGAAAAAACTCAAATTGCAGAGGTTCATCGCTGCATGCCGCTCGTCAAATCTCGAGCACGAAATCCTGATCGAAACCGGTGTCTTCGGTTGGGTATCCGCGAGGATTTGACACAACTCTGCAACCCTGCTTAACGAAATCCGCAGCGATGTGGGTATGTCCATAAATCCACACATCGGCCTTCTCCAGAAGCTCGGGCCAATTGTTTGCGTACGCAGCAACGAGGTGTTCCGGAAAATCCCCACTTACGTATTCCGACGTAGGGGCATGGTGCGTGACGACAACAGTTTTACCGGCGAAGGGCTTGTCCAGTTCTCGAGTAAGCCAGGCGTACGCCGCCTTTGATTTAGCGATCAAGTCATCAGGACGCAAACGTCGGAAATTTGCATCCGTTCTGATCACTGTGAAATCGTTCATCCAGTCCCAAGCGACTCTTTTCGCGGCAACGACATCTCCGGTCGACGAGTAATCTGTCCAAGCAGTCGTGACCAAAAACCTGGTTTGATTCAGGATCAAGGCCTCGTTTTCGAGGACGTGCACATGAGGCGCTGCCGCGTCCCTCATTTTTTGAAGCGTGCGATCAATGTGGCCGCCGTAGTACTCATGGTTTCCGCAAACGTAGATCACCGGGCACTGGAATGTGTCGTTCGCCCAAACCACGCCGCGAGATTTGATGTCAATGTCGCCGGCGAGAATGACTACGTCTGCGTCAGTTATTACGGGCTCGAACGGAGCGAAGCCGAGGTGCAGATCTGAATAGATTTGAAGTTTCATCGGAGTCACCGTTTTATTGAGTGCTCGGCACTTTCCTTCTCTGCTGAATGTGCAGTCTTGGAGTGTTTATAGATCGTCCGAATACGGGAATTTAGCCCATTTACGCAAGAGTGCGCAGCGCGCCTGTTTTTAACGCTAGATATTAATTCGGAAATATGATCCGACATATCAGCCGCACACTTAGATAATGACTTTAAATCCATCCTCCTCTAACGTATCAATCTTACCCCCAGCTGGCGAAGTGTAAACCACACCATCTGCTACTTTATGCAAACAAACCTTCCCACCGGACTGGCTGCGCCCAACAATCAAACTCAACAGCTTATTCAGGGCCCAGCCGCTGGTGCCATTCATCCAAGCTGGGCTTACCAAAAGAACTTCGGCAACCTTAAAGTCGTCACATTGTTTTTCGAGAACACTGTCTAGGATATCGACATCGCTTATTAAGAACGTGCGCGATACCTTTTTTCCATTTTCAATTTCGCTCACAACAACCTGATACCAGTGATAATTACTGTGCCACTCAACAATTGTCATGCAGGTGTGACCATCCCCTAAAAGTACAGACGCACTAGAACTCCAAAACTCATGACTACTAAACATTTCCGACCCTTCTGTAATATTAATACGCACGAATTCCTCAGCACGCCCTACCCATCATGCAGCGACTTGACACGCCCCAATCTGACCTTGATCTGCCGTCATCGTAATCAACTCTCCTCTACTCAGCCATCTCCGCGGGAACCTAACTTCCGTCAATATATGGCATATGTTTAACCATCTTAATTTTTAGGACGTAGAGGCACCGCGCCACACCTAGGGTATGCGGGGGTAATCGGGGAAAACCCATATCGGGCATTATAGGGGGTGTTATGGGTCGATGCAATGTGGCCTCATCCTGTATTTTTACAGGTGGCAATTATGTCTCTTAGCGAGGCCCTTGCAGCGGTTGTCAGAGCCCTGAGACAGAGTTCGAATATGACGCAGGACGACCTAACTTTGATCGGTCGCTCTCAAAGAAATCGCGTTGAAAGAGGCAAGGCTAACGCGACGATGGAGACCATTTCAAAGATCGCCGAAATGCTTCATGTTGATTCCGCCCTCATCATCCTCCTCGCCAACTCACTTCAGTCTGGCGAACCTGCAGATGTGGCCTTGCAGCGCATCTCTACTAAGCTCGACTCTCTCAAACGTGAGGGAGCCCTCGAGCGGATCATCTACGAACCCGAACCTAGAACCGGTCGCCCCGTGGCTCGTGACGCGCAGAAGGCGCTCGAACGCGCACCTCTCCTCAAACAGTCCGGGATGTCAAATTCTGAGATCGCCCAGCAGCTGGGGGTCTCGAAATCGACCGTGCAGCGCTATCTGACAAAAATTTCTGGCTAGCTAAATGCCACCGTTTCAACGAGCTTTTGAGGCGTATGGAAGGGTAAGAAAGAGAGAATGTAAACCTGAAAAGCTAAGAAACTCGCGGGATTGAGAGATTTTTCGATTTCGAGATGCACGCTATAGGGCGAATGCAGTGAAACCAGGTTTACATTCGGGGTTCGAAAGACGCGAAATGGAGGGGGGTTTACTTTTTTTTCGGGATCAGTGCTAAGATAGATTTAGCGGGCAGGTACTAGGCGGCCTGAAGCTCCCTAGATACAGTGGATTGCCCTATAAATCCCCGATTTTGTCCCACCCCCTTTGCACGTTTACATTCTCTTCCATTAAAAAATAGGGAATCGGTGAAGCGATCACAAATCACCACCGCACCACGGGCCAGGGCCGGGCGAATCACCTCGGCCAGGTGCTGGGCACGTGCGGCAAACACCAGCAACAGCTCGGTGTCCGGGTTCATCTGTTCGTCACCTGGGGTCAGCAGCACCTCGCGGATACGCTCGGCCAGCGGCGTGCCGCCCGGTTCACGGGTCAACACCACTTCGATACCCTCGGCGCGCAAGCACTCGGCCAGGTAATCGCGGTTGGTGCTTTTGCCGGCGCCTTCCGGGCCTTCCAGGGTAATAAACAAGCCAGTCACAGGCAGTCCTTAGTCAGAGTCATTGCGGGCTTTGCGGCGCGACGGTGTCCGGTGCAGGCTCCGCCGGCGCTTGAGCTGGAGTATCGGCGGGGGGCGTCGGGTCTTCCGGCGGTTTTACCACCGGCGCCGGGCTGGAGCGATAATCGGCGCGACGCTTGAGCTGGAACTCACGCACGGCGGCATTATGCGCATCCAGGTTATCGGAGAAAATATGGCTGCCATCGCCACGGGCGACGAAATACAGGCTGCTGCCCGGCACCGGGTTCAGCGCAGCATGAATCGCCTCGCGGCCGACCATGGCGATCGGCGTCGGCGGCAGACCGGCCACCATGTAGGTGTTGTAGGGGTTGGCTTCCTTGAGGTGGGCGCGGGTCAACTTGCCGTTGTAGCGCTCCCCCAGGCCGTAGATCACCGTCGGGTCGGTCTGCAGGAGCATGCCGATCTTCATGCGGCGCACGAATACCCCGGCGATCTGCCCACGCTCTTCCGGTACACCGGTCTCTTTCTCCACCAGGGAGGCCATGATCAGCGCTTGGTAAGGGTCGGTGTACGGCACATCAGCGGCGCGCTTGCTCCATTCCTGAGCGAGTACATCGTCCAGGCGGTTGTAGGCTTTTTTCAGGAATTCGACATCGGTCATGCCGCGCACGAAACGGTAGGTATCAGGAAAGAACCGACCTTCAGGGAACACGCCGGGATGGCCAAGCTTGTCCATCACCTCGCTGTCACTCAGGCCCGAGAGGGTCTGTACGATCTTTTCATGCTTGGCCAGGGCCGAACGAACCTGGCGAAAATTCCAGCCTTCCACCAGGGTCAGGCTGTATTGCACCACTTCGCCACGTTGCCACAGGCCAATCAGGCCCTGGGCGGTCATCCCAGGCGTCATGCGATATTCGCCGCTGTGCAGCGGCTGTCCATCGAGGTTGAAACGCCAGTACAGGCGCAGCCAGAAGGCACCTTCGAGCACACCCTCGGCCTCCAGGCGATTGAAGGTACCCGTGGGGGTGGCCCCTGCCGGCACATCAAGCAACTGCTCCTGCGTCAGGTTCAGCGGCTGCTTCAGGGAGGAATCGAGTTTCCAGGCGGAAAACCCCAACAGCAACGCCGCCGAGAACACACCGATCAGCAGCAGTACAACCAGTTTTCGTATCAACTCAAATATCCAATAGTGCGCGAACAATGCCCTGCAGTTTACGGGTGAGCGGGCCAACCGACCAGCTCATCGCAGCACAGTCGCGCACCGGCCAAATGCCATAAACGCTGTTGCACACAAAGACTTCATCAGCCTGTTGCAACTGCTCAAGGCTGATATCAGCCACGGCCACCGGGATGCCCAGCGCTTGTGCCTGGGCCAGGACCTCGGCGCGCATGACACCGGCAACCCCGCAACGCGCCAGATCGGCGGTTAGTAACAAGCCGTTGCAAACCAGGAACAAGTTGCTGAACACGCCCTCGATGACGCGTCCGGACCTATCCAGCATCAAGCCCTCGGCATGCTCGGCGTCTTGCCATTCGGCGCGGGCAAGCACTTGCTCCAGGCGGTTGAGGTGCTTGAGACCCGCCAATAGCGGTTGTTCGGACAAGCGGGTGGCACACGGAAACAGGCGGATACCGTCGGTTCCATAGGCCGGGGGATAAGTGGCGGGCGGACTGCCCAGCAAGATCCGACGCACGGGAGCGCCGGGGTTGATGCCATAACCGCGCAGGCTGTCGCCGCGGGTGAGCATCAACTTGAGAACACCGTCGCCGAGGGCGGCGGCATAAGCCAGCACTTCGCTGCGGATCAGCGCCGGATCCGCAACCAGTTCCAACCGCCTGCAGCCCTCGTCGAGGCGGTGCAGGTGGCGGTCGAGCAGCACGGGCTGCCCGGCCTTGACGGCAATCGTCTCAAACAAGCCGTCGCCATAAGCCAGGCCACGATCCTTCAGGGGCACGCTGTCCGCTGGCTGACCGTCGACCCAGCTGTGCATCACTCGGCGAACCGGCGGAACACCAGGGAACCGTTGGTGCCACCGAAACCGAACGAGTTGGAGATCACCACGTCGATCGGCATCGGCTGTGCTTCGTGAGGCACGAAGTTCAGGTCGCAACCTTCGTCCGGCTCATCGAGGTTGATGGTCGGCGGAGCGACCTGATCCTTGATGGCCATCACACTGAAGATCGCCTCGACCGCGCCCGCCGCACCCAACAGATGGCCGGTCATGGACTTGGTAGAGCTGACCGCCAGCTTGTAGGCATGGTCGCCGAACACCGACCTGATGGCTTCGGCTTCCGCCAGGTCGCCAGTCGGGGTCGAGGTGCCGTGGGCGTTGATGTACTGCACCTGGTCCGGGTTGACCTTCGCATCGCGCAGGGCGTTGGTAATGCAACGCGCAGCGCCAGCACCATCGGCCGGTGGCGAGGTCATGTGGTAGGCGTCGCCGCTCATGCCGAAACCGATCAGCTCGGCGTAGATGGTGGCACCCCGCGCCTTGGCGTGTTCCAGTTCTTCGAGCACCAGGGCACCGGCACCGTCGGACAGCACGAAACCGTCACGGCCCTTGTCCCATGGACGGCTGGCACGGGTCGGTTCGTCATTGCGCGTCGACAGCGCACGGGATGCGCCGAAGCCGCCCATGCCCAGGCCACAGGCGGCCATTTCGGCGCCACCGGCGATCATCACATCCGCCTCGTCATAGGCGATATTGCGCGCCGCCATGCCGATGCAGTGAGTGCCCGTGGTGCACGCCGTGGCAATGGCGTAGTTAGGTCCCTGGGCACCCAAGTGGATGGACAGGAAACCGGAAATCATATTGATGATCGAGCCCGGAACGAAGAACGGTGAAATTCGACGGGGGCCGGAATCATGCAGCGTGCGACTGGTTTCTTCGATATTGGTCAGACCGCCAATACCCGATCCCATGGCGACGCCGATACGCTCACGGTTGGCGTCGGTCACTTCCAGGCCAGCGTTACGCACTGCCTGAAAACCGGCTGCCAGGCCGTATTGAATGAACAGGTCGAGTTTGCGGGACTCTTTGACCGAGAGATATTCCTCGACATTGAAACCCTTTACCGAGCCGCCAAAACGGGTGGAATAGGCAGAAAGGTCCGTGTGTTCGATCAGACCAATACCACTGCGGCCAGCCAGAATGCCCTGCCAACTGCTCGGCACATCCGTACCCAGTGGCGACAACATACCCATACCGGTGACTACGACGCGTCTACGCGACACAGCACTCTCCTTTTTCTTGATGACGACACTTTGCTTCAGAGCCACTTTTCATCAGAGCTAAAGAAAAAACCGCACGCCGTTACAGCAGTGCGGTTTTTCCCTGACAGCAAGCGACGACTACAAACTATTACGCCTGGTGGCTAGTAACGTAGTCGATAGCAGCTTGAACAGTAGTGATTTTTTCAGCTTCTTCGTCCGGGATTTCGGTCTCGAATTCCTCTTCCAGAGCCATCACCAGCTCAACGGTGTCAAGGGAATCGGCACCCAGGTCTTCTACGAAGGAAGCAGTGTTGATCACTTCTTCTTCTTTGACGCCCAGTTGCTCGGCAACGATTTTCTTGACGCGCTCTTCGATGGTGCTCATACCTTGTTTAACTCCTAATGGACAAATTCAGGCAGCTGGCCAGTGGGTAAGTGTATAGAAAGCCATTTCAGCTTTTCAACTGAAAGCTTCACCCTGTACCCTGGCCGCCAATGGCGCCACCGAGCTGGTTGAATGCGGCCCGGGCAAGGTCC
>JABXJR010000032.1_pt1 | contig 26381 bp, 27 predicted proteins | sample 7431291 | NCBI WGS metagenome assembly JABXJR01 (sample SAMN14395756, study PRJNA613071) | wetland metagenome | isolation source: water samle H3 from high-altitude wetland | place: Chile: Salar de Huasco, high-altitude wetland | collected 2015-11-10 | reverse complement strand
GGCTGGTTACGCTTGATCAGCTCGGAGGCGTTTTCGTCCGGCAGCAGGGCAACCTTTAGCACATCCGGATCGGCATCGGCCGCTAGGGCGGACAAACTTGAAACAGCGGACAGCAAGCAAGTCAATAAGAGCGCGGATAAGCGTTTCATCGGGACATCTCCAGTGAAGGTTCGAGCATGACAGGTGGTTCAGCCGGAGCATTCGCTGGCTGAGTCGTAGAGCGGCCTGCATAGATGCGCTCAAGCTGCGCATCGGTGAGTTCCGAGGGCGCGGCATCGAAAACGATCTGAGAATCGGCCAGCCCGACGACGCGATCGGCGAAGCGGCGGGCATATTCGAGTTGATGCAGCGAAACGATGGCGGTGATGCCGTCTTCCTTGCAGATGTCGCGCAGCAATCCGAGAACACGGACCGAAGTGGCCGGGTCGAGACTGGCTACCGGCTCATCGGCCAGAATGATCGCCGGCTGTTGCGCTAGCGCACGCGCGATGCCTACCCGCTGCTGCTGGCCACCGGACAGTTTGTCCACCCGGCTTAGCGCCTTGTCTGCCAGACCGACCCGAGCGAGGCAACTGAGCGCAATCTCCTGATCGGCACGCGGCAGAGGAAACAGCGAGCGGAGCGTGTTGTGAAAGGCCAGCCGACCGGTAAGCACATTAGCCAGTGCGCTTTGACGTTCGATTAGCTGGTGGTGCTGAAAGATCATGGCGGTACGCCGACGATGCTGACGCAAGGCCGAGCCGCTGCCGAGTTCACCGAGTTCGCTGGTGACACTGCCGCCAGTGGGCGTGACGAGTCGATTGAGACTACGGAGCAAGGTCGACTTGCCTGCGCCCGAGAGACCAAGCAGCACGGTGAACTCACCACGCCGAAATGCAATCGAGGTATCGCGTAGGGCTGTCACGCCGCCTGGATAGACGACGCTCAACCGGTCGACCCGCAGCACGGCGTCCTGTATCGGATGGGGCGTCATTTGATCACCTTTCGCAATATTGCTGGCCGCACAATTGCGGTTCGCGATGCAAAGGGTAGAAATTCCTTGTTACCGCACTGCTTCTAAAGGATGACATTTCGATGAATACTTCGAATCTGCCGTAGCGGGGCGGCAAGCGAAGCCGTGGAAGAACGGGCGCAACGTAGCGTCTTTCTTCACGCGGGATACAGGAGGCTTTGATTGATACTGCTGCGGATTCGCTACAGTAACGTTGGGCCAGAACGTAATGCCATCCAAGCAAGAGAGCGCACACTAGCGGACTATAGGAGACATTCTATTCTTGCCCGTCGATTGACCTAGGCCGTTATGTGGCTGGTCGAAACCTTCAGGTGCCGCCCAACTAGACGTCTGTTGTCGCGCCCAGCTTAATGCTAGGGAAACTCTGAAGAAGACTTCCAGATTTTGGCAAAATACCCGGATTCCACCCACCGAGTTTCCCGATGAAGCAGATGACCTTCGCCGACGCCGAGTACGCCGGTAAGCGCAAACAAACCCGCAAAGAGTTGTTCCTGATCGAGATGGATCGGGTGGTGCCGTGGAAGGGTTTGATTGCCTTGATCGAGCCGCATTATCCCAAGGGTGAAGGCGGTCGTCCGGCCTATCCGCTGATGGCGATGCTGCGCGTGCACCTGATGCAAAACTGGTTCGGTTACAGCGATCCAGCGATGGAAGAGGCGCTGTACGAGACCACCATCCTGCGCCAGTTCGCGGGGCTGAGCTTGGAGCGTATCCCCGATGAAACCACCATCCTCAACTTCCGTCGTTTGCTGGAGAAGCACGAACTAGCCGCCGGCATCTTGGCTGTCATCAATGGCTATCTGGGCGACCGAGGGCTGTCGCTGCGCCAAGGCACGATCGTCGATGCCACGCTGATCAATGCGCCGAGTTCGACCAAGAACAAGGACGGTAAGCGCGACCCGGAAATGCATCAGACCAAGAAGGGTAACCAGTACTGTGTGTCACGAACACAGGTCAGATGACCTGTGCTGCTGTGCCGAAGATGGAAGTAGGCCTTCCGAAGTCGGCTTGCAGGAGCGGACTTCAAACCACCCGGTGCTGCTGCATCCAAAAGGTGTGGTGGTGAGCGACCGAGGAAAAGTCATCCCTGAGGATGGCAGGTGAGTATGGAGAAGATGAGCGAAAGCAAACCGTCCGATGACGCATCGTTATGCCCAAGGTGCTGCCGAAACTGAGGTGGAGTACTGGCTTCAGGACAAGTCGGGGCGTTACCTGCTTACGGACCCGATGGCAGCCGGTGTATAGGCGGCATGATCTTCATACAGGCTTTGGTACGGAACGTGAGAACCTTGTTCCAGATGCGAAGGAAAATGACAAATGGCCAACACCATGAGGAAGAATACCGATGCTGGAACGAGGGGCGGAGCCTCCCGTAGTAGCGATGAAGCCTCTGTAATGGAGGTGGAGCGAAGGGGCGGCGTTATCCGGCCGACGAGCGTTGCCAACCTCCGGGGATGAGTGGCGTGAGCTCGGCGAAACCTTATGACATAGCGAAACGCACGGTATGGGACGCCTACCAGCAGGTCAGGGCCAACCGCGGTGCTGCCGGCATCGACGATGAAACCATCGCCGATTTCGAGCGGGATCTGTCTAAGAATCTCTACAAGCTGTGGAATCGGATGTCGTCGGGGTCGTACTTCCCGCCTCCGGTCAAGCAAGTAGAAATTCCCAAGGCATCGGGAGGCACGCGCAAGCTGGGAGTGCCCACGGTTGGTGATCGTGTCGCGCAAACCGTGGTCAAGCTTCTCATCGAGCCGGAGCTGGACTCGATCTTCCACTCGGACTCCTATGGGTACCGGCCGGGACGATCAGCGAAGCAGGCGGTGGCGATCACGCGTGAGCGCTGCTGGCGATACGACTGGGTGGTGGAGTTTGATATCAAGGCAGCCTTCGATCAGATCAATCATGGGTTGCTGATGAAGGCGGTGCGCCTGCACATCAAGGAGGACTGGATACTTCTGTACATCGAGCGGTGGCTGGTTGCGCCGTTCGAAACGGATCACGGTATGCGCGTCCGACGCGAACGCGGCACCCCGCAAGGTGGAGTGATCAGTCCCCTCCTGATGAATCTGTTCATGCACTATGCCTTCGACACCTGGATGCAACGTACCAGCCCCAACTGCCCGTTTGCCCGCTACGCCGATGATGCGGTGGTGCACTGCCGCAGTCGAAAGCAAGCGGAGTACGTGATGCGCTCCATTGCTTCACGGCTGGCTGCCTGTGGCTTGACGATGCACCCCGAGAAATCGAAGGTCGTGTACTGCAAGGACAGTAACCGTCGCGCAGGTTATCCGCATGTGAGCTTTACCTTCCTCGGCTTCACCTTTAGGCCGAGGAAGGCGCTCAGCAAACAAGACCAGCTCTTCACGAGCTTCCTTCCGGGAGCGAGTGCGGATGCCTTAAAGCGGATGCGGCAAGCGGTACGCAGGTGGCGACTCAATCGCCAAACCCACGTGACGCTGGTCGACGTGGCTCGGCTCTACAATCCAGTGATACAGGGGTGGTCGCAATACTATGGCTCGTTCTATCGGACAGCCATGCTTGGCATCTTCCAGCACATTGACCGCGCGCTTGAACGCTGGGCCCGACGAAAATACAAGGCTCTTCATAGGCGCAAGCGGCGCATTAGCCAATGGCTGGACAAGATGCGGACTGTGGTACCCCGGCTGTTTCATCACTGGCGAGTGACCGGGCAGCAAGGTTGGATAACGGGAGCCGTATGACGCGAGAGTGTCACGTACGGTTCTGCGAGCGGCTGCGGGGGCAGTTCCCGCGGCCGACTCACCACTTCGGCATGAAGGCGCACATCGGTGTCGATGATGAGTCGGGCTTGGTGCACAGCGTGGTGGGCACGGCGGCCAACGTGGCCGATGTCACCCAGGTCGATAAGCTGCTGCACGGCGATGAGAACATGGTCGGTGCCGACGCGGGTTACACCGGCGTCGAGAAACGCCCTGAACATGAAGGCCGGGGGGTCATCTGGCAGATCGCCGCCCGCCGTAGTACTTACAAGAAGCTTGATAAGCGCAGTGCTTTGTACAAAGCCAAGCGCAAGATTGAGAAGGCCAAGGCTCAGGTACGAGCCAAGGTCGAGCATCCGTTCCGGGTGATCAAGCGCCAGTTCGGTTATGTGAAGGTGCGCTTCCGTGGTCTGGCGAAGAACACGGCGCAACTGATGACGCTGTTCGCGCTGTCGAACCTGTGGATGGCGCGCCGACATTTACTGGCGAATGCAGGAGAGGTGCGCCTGTAATGTGGAAAATGGCTGCCGCGAGGTGCTCGCGGCGGCTAAAAACACAGAAATAAGCGGGTGATCTGAGCGTTTTTGATCGATTTGCCGCTTTTAAAATCGGCAGGGGCTGAAGTCAGCCAGAAATACACAACTACTTCAGACCATCCTTAGAGATGAATCCAGTTTCAACCAGGATTGACGGTACGTCTGGCGACTTAAGTACGGCAAAGCCCGCCTGCTCCACACGCTTCTGGTGCAAAGTGGTGATGCCCGCCAAACTTCTCAGTACGGAGTGGCCCAGTTCCAGGCTCGTTGCGACTGTAGCGCTCATCGACATGTCGAGAATCACTCCTGCCAGCATGGGGTCCTTATCTTTGAGTGCGAGGCTTTTGGTCGTACCGAGTAACTCGGCGCCGTTCTCCTTCTGCGCGAGCCAGCGCGCAGTAGTGGACGTGGCTCCACCTTCCGATAGCGCATAGATCGACGCTCCGGAGGCCGTGCGCCGAGGCGCGGCGTCCGCGTGTATGGAAATGAAGATATCGGCATTGTGTTGGCGAGCAATCTCCACCCGCTTGCGTAACGGTACGTAAACATCGCTGTCGCGTACGAGTCGCACGGTAAACCCCTTTTCCCGCTCGATCCGTTTGGCCAACTGCCGAGCAATTGATAGCACCACATCTTTTTCCCGCTCGCCATTGGCCCCGACTGCTCCAGGGTCTTTACCGCCATGCCCTGGGTCTACCACGACGATGATGTCGCGCTTTGGATGAGCCGAATCATTAAGCACAACCTGCGGTGCAGCCGGCTGTATTGCCGGGGATGCCGAGTTGGAAATATCCAGCACTAAGCGATGCCCCTGTGCCTGTTCAGGTGCCAGCATGAAGGTATTCAACTGCACGGGACCTATCAGGTCCAGGACAATCCGCGTTCCTGTACCTTGAGGCCCTGAACGTATAGCGCGGATTGGCATGTTACCCAGTTGCAGTTTGCTCAAATCAAAGGCAAGGCTGGTTCCCATCAGATCGAGAATCAACCGATCCGGCGCCGTCAGGGAGAAGGTCTTGTACTGTGCTGGACCACTTAGGTCTAGCACCAGCCGAAGCTTGTCGTCGGTGTTCCATAGCCGAACATTTAGGACTTGTGCGGCTTGTAAGCCCAAAGGTAAAGCAAAGGCAAAACCGGCCAAAAATAGATTGAGTAATGAACGTCTGTGCATCTCGTTTACCGTTTTTGGGGAGAGTCCTTTCTCTGCCATTCAGATTAAGAACCGTAGAGCTTGCAGAGCGGCAAGGTGTCCCGGATAAAACCAGTAGCCCCATTGCCGCACCGGCCAGACGTTGAAGGTGAACTTCTGATGCAGCAGCCAGAGTCCGATCAGCGGAGCGGCAAATGCAGTGCTCAAGGCCAGCAATGAGTGAATTTCAAGATCCATAGCCCTGGTCACGATGCTACTGCGGGTGTTGCTCAACAGGCATAGAACTGCTGGCAGCAACCAAAGAGCACCGGGCCTCTTGATCGCTAACAAGACAGCCGCAGGAACGAGCGCGCCGTATAGCCCGTACATCAACGGGTCATCCAGCACGTAGGCAATCGCGGCAGCCATCAAGGCCATAGCGCTGCTCAACAAGGTGCGATGTTGCCATCCCCAGGCAATCACCAGCCCCAATGCCAGGGTAACCAACACGTTGAATGATCCCGAGGTGCTGATATAGCGATAAGGCACTTCTGAAATGGCGGCGAACACCAGCATCAAGGCGAGGTAGCGTCCATTCGCGGCAGTCAGTAATTCGCCCGGTTTGGAGCGCGCCACGTTGGCAGCAATGGCGACACAGAACAGCGGAAAGGAAAGCCGCCCCAGAATGAACAGATTGCTCATCTCCGGCCACACCAACCGCAAGTGATCGATGACCATGGTCAGCATCGCCAGCCACTTGATCAGATCCAGGCTACTGCTTCGGCTCTTGAGTGAGGAATGCTGGGTTGTATGAGCAGTCGTCATGTCCACCCCAGTGTGACGGCGGTCAGCAAGAGATAACGCACGCCCTTGGCCATGGTGACGATCAGCAGGAAACTCCAGAATGGCTCGCGCATGACTCCGGCGACGACCGTCAGCGGATCGCCAATGATGGGCACCCAGCTCAGCAGCAACGACCAGCGCCCGTAGCGCAGGTAAGACTGCTGGGCCTTTTCGAGCTTGCTCTCGCTCACCGGGAACCATCGCTTGTAGCGAAATCGCTCGATAGAGCGACCCAGAATCCAGTTCAGCGCAGAGCCAAGAACGTTGCCGAAGGTGGCGACCGCCAATAGCGCAGAAGCAACGTATTGGTTGGAGAGCAACATCCCGACCAACACAGCTTCAGACTGCATGGGCAATAACGTGGCGGCACCGAATGCCGCCAGAAATAGACCAAAATAGCTGGCGAGTTCGAACACTTAAACGACGCCTTGGGCGCTCAAGCCGATCCAACCATGGAAGCCTACGTACAGACCAACACCGATTATCAACACGCTGGACAGGTACGGTGCACGACGAGCCACGGTGCCCAGCCACGGCCAGCGGTTGGAAGCCTGTTTAGCACCAATAGCCGCAGCAGCTCCCACCGCCACCAAGGTGATCGCCAAGCCGATGCTGAAGCACAGGACGAGTATGCCTCCCAGCGCGACTTCTTTAACCTGAAGACACAGCAACAGAACGGTGATGGCAGCCGGACAAGGAATCAAACCACCCGTCAAACCGAACATGACGATCTGGCCCGTGGTCACCTCACGATTCGTGAAGCGCTTACGGATATCGTTGGCATGTGCGCGTTCATGCGCATCCTGATAGCCATCAATTGACAACTCCAGACCTTCCAGTTCGGAATGCGCGTGCCCGTGATCATGCTCCTGGAACGCCAGATCGTAATCATGGGAGTGGCCCGCATGCCCAAGACTCAAGCGCGCACTGAACTCATGAGGCTCCGGGATATCGACTGCCGACTCCAGAAAGCCTTCGCGCTCGACGAAAGAGAACGATTGAGTGCTGCCGTCCGGACGAGTCGTCATTAGGCGAACATCCGATGTAGCCCAAGCGTGTCCGGTCAATGTTTTCAGGCGCCAATGCGGTGGCATACCTACTTCAAAAATCGACAGTTCGATGCGCCCGTGGCCGGTATCGATTCGATGGGTTTCATCATGATGGCCATGGTCATGCTCACCGTGGTGGTGGTCATCACCTTGCTCGAACTTGAACATCTGCTCACCGCGCCAGGTACGCCACAGCATCCAAAGAGCAACTACGATGATCAGTGCAGAGGACGCAAGCTGGAAGTACGGCTCAGTGGTTTGAGCGTCCAGACCTTTGCCCAGGTACATGCCGCCGATGGCGACCAACCACACCACGGCGGTGTGCGACAGCGTCGCGGCCAGACCCAACAAAACGGCCTGTTTAACCGAACCACGAATGGCCACGATGAAAGCGGCCATCATGGTTTTTGAATGGCCCGGTTCCAGGCCATGCAAGGCACCGAGCAAGATAGCGCTCGGGAAATACAGCCAGGCGTGTGTACCGCCCTGTTGCAGCAGTTCAGCAAAGTTGGGCATGTCAGACCTAGAGGTACTTGGTGATTTGTTTGAAGGCTTCCAACGGTGCGCGCTCGCCATTGTTCAAGGCTGAGACTGTGTCCTCCAGACAGTGATCAATGTGATCCTGGATGAGCGTGCGCTTCGCTTGACATACGGCTTTTTCGACCGCATGCAGCTGCTGAGCGATGTCCACGCACTGACGCCCCTCTTCAATCATGGTGATGATGCCGCGTAAATGGCCGTCCGCCCGTTTGAGACGCTTGATGATCGCCTCGTGACTTTGGTGAGTGTGGGGATGGCTGTGTTCGTTTTCACTCATGACTTGAGCCTCGGGCCTTAATGAATTACGCTGGCATCCTATCCCCCCTTAGGGGATGCGGTCAAACGCATCAAAGCCCTGAAAAACGAGTTGAAGCCCGATCACGATGTTCAGCAGAACACTGACAACAACGGTGGTATTCGCGCTTGTCCTCGCCATGTTTGTGGCCTGGGCTGGGCATACCTATACGTTGTCAGTGACGTCGAAACAGCCTGCTTGGGAGGTTGCGCAAGACGCCCATCACTCTCATGAAGAGCTGACTGAGATGTCGTGTGCGAGCTGCTCGGATCACTATCACTCCCCGCTGACCCCTGACCATCAGCACGAAACACCGCAGCTCACTTCACTGTTGATTTTGGCCGAACAACCCAAGCTATCGGTGCGGGTTGATGCCCCGCAATATGCAGTTCCCCCTCCGCCGATATTCTTGATCAAGCGTCCACCCCGTCCTTCGTTCGCATCCTGACCATGGCCGCGCAGCGGCCTTTGATCCCTCCAACGTAGGATTTATCCATGCATTCGCACTCGATGAGCGGCGTGGGCGCATTCACTGCGCCATCGCACCGCCCGCTACTGCTGTTGTTTTTACTTGTCGCTGCACTTTTCCTCGGGATGCCCGAGGCGATGGCTCACGCCGTCGCGGAAGGTGACAAGGGCTTTATCCAGGAAAGTTCCGGCGTCATGTTGCTGCCCTTCATCTACATGGGCGCCAAGCACATGATGACGGGCTACGATCACCTGCTGTTTCTGTTCGGGGTGATCTTCTTCCTTTACCGCCTGAAGGATGTGGGGCTCTACGTCACACTGTTCGCGGTAGGCCACTCGGTGACGTTGCTGCTGGGCGTGCTGACCGAGATCAGCATCAGCTCGTACATCATCGACGCCATCATCGGTTTTTCGGTGGTGTACAAGGCACTCGATAACTTGGGCGCGTTCCAGCGCTGGTTCGGTTTCCAACCCAATACCAAAGTGGCCACGCTGATTTTCGGCCTGCTCCATGGTTTCGGCCTGGCCACCAAAATCCAGGAGTACGAGATCTCGCCCGACGGGCTGATCCCCAACTTGCTTGCGTTCAACGTCGGCGTCGAGATCGGCCAGTTGCTGGCCCTTAGTGCGATTCTCATTCTGATGGGGTATTGGCGGCGCACCGCCAGTTTCTGGCGCCACGCCTATACCGCCAACGTCGCCATGATGAGTGCCGGTTTCCTGCTGATGGGTTACCAGATCACCGGCCTGTTTATCTCCGCCTAAGGAATTCTGACCATGTTCAATACTCCGCTTCCAACTGTTAATGAATTGCCCAGCACTCGCAAACTGGTTCGTTCGACTGTCATTGCACTGCTGACTGCTATTGGCCTGCTGATGACCGTTGTCATGCCTTCGGAATACGCCGTTGATCCTACGGGTGTGGGCCGCGCACTGGGTCTGACCCAAATGGGCGAATTGAAGATCATCCTTGCCCAAGAGGCGTTGGCGGATACAGCGCCGCCGCAAGCATTAGCTCCTAGTTCAGCTCCAGCTCCAGCTCCGCAGATTGCGCAAATCCAACCTGCTGCAATACCTGTGGCCCAATCAGCGTCGGCACCGACCCCAGCCATGAAGACGAATCAAATGACCGTCACGCTCAAACCAGGTGAAGGGACAGAGATCAAACTGGAAGTGCTGAAGAACAAGACTGTGAGTTATGAATGGACAGCGGCTGGTGGGCTTGTGAACTACGACACCCATGGCGAGCCCTACAACGGTGAAAAGGGTTACTTCCACAGCTACAACAAGGGCAAGCAGGTCAAAAGTAATAAAGGCGAATTCACCGCCATTTTTGACGGCACCCATGGTTGGTTTTGGCGTAATCGCAGCAATAACGACGTGACCATTTCGTTGAAGACGAGTGGTGATTACCTGAACGTCAAACAGTAATCCGACACAGAGACGGCTGTCCTACTGCCGAAAACGCGGACTTCAGCCTGACCACAGACCATTTATTTCATCCACTTTTGAAGAGTATTCCCATGAAATCCCCAACCACTCTGATTCGTTCTGTGCTGCTGTTCTGCTTCCTGGGCTTGATGACGGCATGCGGCGGTGGTGAGAAAGGCACAACCTCCGAGAGCGCTGAGCACGGACATTCGCACGAGTAACACTCTAAAAAAACAAGGCCGCGATTGCGGCCTCGTTTTTCTGCATGACGAAAAGTTCTAGCCTATATCCCGCAAACAAATGACTGCTTTGGGTCGTCCTCTGCCGGTCATGGCCACGAAGCCTGCAGGTCAAATCCGAAGCAAATTACTGGTCAAATCGAATGCAAATGGCTGGGCAAGTCTGTGCAATTACCTAACGGATAGGCTCTCGACAGAACTGGTATAGCATCCCTTGATTCTTCTATGCCATCATCGATGCTTGTAAAATCGGAGGCTAAGGACATGGCAAACGATTTACCACCAGATTACATAGAGTTCGCGAAACAGCTGGGGTTCTCGTCACCAGAGCAGTGGGACGTGACCAGGGGAAATCTGAAAGATGGCTGGAAACGAATTCATCGTCGCATTGTGACAGGGCGGTCTCTTCGGGGGACGATTCTGGACTTTGTAGCTAGAATGAATTCGTCTGACGATCACTTTAGGCGCAAGTCCGGTGAGGTCGGGGTAACTAGGGTAACTCCAGTATCCGCGCAGGTTCAGCTTTTTGAGGATCTATACCCACAATTTGCGCCTTATGTTCCCCCTCAGACGTCGGTAGGATCTGAACACCGGATCAAAAAACCGAAAGCTCCCAAAGTCCGAAAGCCGAAAGTTAAGACGCCAATGTTTGTACAAATTGGATTTGGCTTAGTAAAGCACCTTCCGGCCACGGAAAATCGAGAGGGACAGCGTGATTCTCGACGAACACACTACACCAATCGAAAAAGCCTCAAAGAGCATAATTTACGTGCCAGGTTGGTCGCTAAGCGGATCACATGGGGATAGCGATTAATCCTGATATTTCTAAGATCTCAGTTGTTGCGCTAGATTTGTCAATTCGTATACTGCTCAATCATTTTATAAAGGTCATCTCATGTCCCGTCTTGCTGAGTTCCGTCAACTCGAAAAACACTTGGCCGAACAACTCGCTGCCCTTGAAGCCATGAAAGGCGACGAAGGCCTGAAAAAAGAAGTTGAATTCGAAACTAAGCTGCGGGCTTTGCTTGCCGAGTACGGTTATAGCCTCCGCAACGTCATCGCTCTCCTCGATCCCCAGGCAGCAAGCCGTGCTTCTACTACCGCTGCCCCGAAAAGTGTCCGCAAAGCACGTGACGTCAAGATCTACCAAAACCCAAATTCGGGCGAGTTGATCGAGACCAAGGGCGGGAACCATCGCCAGCTCAAGGAATGGAAAACTGAATTCGGCGCGGACATTGTTGAGTCCTGGCGCACTCAGTAAGATCGGTTTGAGTACAAATGAGGGCCCGGTGGGGCCCTTTTTCGTAGCCACATGCGGGGTAATCATGGATCGACATCTCTACAGGTTCAGGACAGCGGATCGTCTGCTCGGAAAAGACGCCACCGAGACCAAGGAGGCTGTGCCCGGTGAGCTTGAGAAGCTTGAGATTTACTTCGCACCGCCTGAGCAATTGAACGATCCTCTAGAGGGGTACAAGGAAATCTACTGGGCGGGTGATGAAATCGTCTGGGCGAATTTCTTTAGGCATTACCTATTGATACTAGCGCTTCGAAGCTGGGAGATTGATGACGCGGTAATGAGCGGCGTGCCACTTCCTAATGAGCTCCCAATTGGCCAGTATCCTGCTAATCTCCGGGGTGTGTACCTCTTTGCTTTCCAGGAAATGGATTACCTGCTCCAAAGTAGTGAGATATTTCAGGGGTACATCAAGGCACTCTCTAAAGCCGAGAGAAAACACTACAAGCCACAGTTGTTGCTCTACCTCAGTTCTCTGCATACGCGCTTCTTAACAATCGTACTTTCAGTAAGTTACAAGTACGAGTTAACCGGTGCACATCATCCTGAGAATCCTGGAGACCCACTAGGGGACAGTGACTTTCATCTGAAGATAATATCAAATATCGAAGCAGATGATGGCCAGCATCGTGATTTTGAGTCATACAGGCAGATTGCTGTCACAACCTCGGCGTTCTCCATCAAGGCTGCGCACGTATGGATCAATGATCATTACGGTGTGTATGACCTAATAACGGCATTTGCTCCTCGATATCTAGATCAAATCGACCAGCTAATGCACCCGAAATGGTATGTAGCCTGCTTTATGAAGGAGTGTAATAACTCCGCCATCTGGGGTAGCTACGGAGACAATCACAAAGGCATCTGCCTGAAATATAGGGTCTCAGGTGAAGACCAAGCACTATCTCTTGAAATGAATAAGCCGATAGGTCTTGGTCATAGCGGCATCATTTATGGCTTCCAGAATATGCAGTTCAAGGAAGTTTTCTACGATCGAGAACACTCGGAAATAGATTTCTTCAGATCATTAGGCAACGTCCCAAACGAGGCATTAGGTGGCTTCTGGTACAACGATGGCCAAGGAAATCTGAGTACCACTAGCGAGTGGTACAAAACTGATTCCAGTGATCTGCGAGAGAGGCACTGGAATAACCTTGATTTCGCTTTGACCTCAACGCTTCCTCAGTGGGAGTCCGAAAAAGAGTACCGCTTGGTTCTTAATTCCGGCATGGACATCACAGATAAAAAGCATCGAGTTTTGAAGTATCGGTTTTCAAGCTTGGAGGGCGTCATTTTTGGGATCAAGACGCCGTTGGAGTACAAACTCAAAGCTATTAGGATTATCAAGGCCCACTGTGAACGTGAAGGCCGTGAAGAGTTTCAGTTCTACCAGGCCTATTACGATCCGGAAACGAAAAGTATCCAACATGGCTTATTACCTGTTTCAATACACGATGCTGATATAAATGGTGGCTCTACTGAGCCTGGCGATTCATCAGCTGAAAGCTAGCTCGCAGATTCTCCACTTCTTCCGCAAGTTGGAATCAGGCATCGGGGCCGGCCACTGCCGAGTATTTATCGACGGTTGTAATCGGCGCCTATCGCTGTGCGGTCATAAGAGTAGAGGGTGCACGCTCTAACCATTGGAACAGCGATCTTCCCGCCAACGATCGTAATGTCTCCTTTGCGTCGTTATGAGCCTCTCAGCTTTGATGTCTGGGTGGTCCAATCCTCTGCAATCGGTGGTCAGTCAAATGCAAATGACTGGTCAGGTCGTATGCAAACGCATGGTCAATTGCGCTGCAATTTCGCAATTGAAGCTCAGTCAATTCGGGTATTCCTCAGTCTCAATGCATTGAAAACTACAGATGCAGAACTGACGCTCATGGCTATGGCAGCGATCATTGGCGACAGGAGGTGTCCCGTCAGTGGATAGAGCAAGCCTGCGGCAAGGGGAATACCCATCGAGTTGTAAAGAAAGGCGAAACCCAAGTTTTGCCGCATGTTTTTTACTGTTGCGACCGAAAGTGCCCTTGCTCGTAAAATCCCCATCAGGTCGCCTTTTACCAGCGTGAGTTGCGCACTATTCATCGCAACGTCAGTCCCTGTCCCCATGGCAATGCCCACATCTGCTCGCGCCAGGGCCGGTGCATCGTTGATACCGTCACCAGCCATGGCGACCTTCCGGCCGTATTGCTGGAGGTCTGCGACCAGACGCTCTTTGTCCTGAGGTTTCACTTCACCGTGGACTTCTTCAATCCCCATCTCCCTGGCGACAGCCCGAGCGGTGGTGAGCCCGTCGCCAGTAGCCATGATGATTTTGATGTCATCAGCCTTGAGCTTGGTGACTGCTTCTTTGGAGGTCGGCTTAATTGGATCTGATACTGCCAGTAACCCTGCCAATACCCCGTCGATTGCGAGGTAGATGATACTGATGCCGTCAAGACGCAACAACTCTGCACGCACTTGTAGGGGCTTGGTGTTCACGCCTGCGGCTTCCATCAACGCGGTGTTCCCCAGCTGGATCTTCTTGCCATCGACGATGCCACTGACCCCGATACCTGAACCAGACTCAAAGGATTCTGGCTTGGTGAGCTTAATGTTCTCGGTTCGGGCGTGATCGACGATTGCATGAGCCAAGGGATGTTCGCTGCCCTGATCAAGGCTGGCAGCCAGCTGAAGAACATCGTGGGGATTGAAACTTGGTGTGGCCTCCACGCTGTGAAACACTGGCCGACCCTCTGTCAGGGTGCCTGTCTTATCGACAATCAGCGTGTCGATCTTGCAAAGGTTTTCGATGGCACTGGCATCCCTGAACAGCACACCCATGCTGGCTGCTTTACCTGTCGAAACCATGATCGACATGGGCGTAGCAAGACCCAACGCACAGGGACAAGCGATGATCAGCACGGCGACAGCGTTGATCAGACCAAACACCCAACTGGGCTCAGGGCCAAAAAGCCCCCAGCCGACAAATGTCAGTATCGCAATCGCGATAACACCCATCACAAAGTAGCCAGCAATAGAGTCGGCCATTCGTTGCATTGGTGCTTTGGAGCGCTGAGCCCGAGCGACCATCTGTACGATTTGTGACAGCATGGTCTCGGCGCCGACCTTCTGCGCCTCCATTACCAAGCTGCCATGTGTATTCAGCGTGGCACCGATCAGGCTATCTCCAGCTCTCTTCATTACCGGCACTGGCTCGCCAGTGAGCATGGACTCATCCACCGCACTTTCACCTTCCAGTACTGAGCCATCAACTGGCACCTTTTCACCAGGCCTGACCCGCAGATGGTCTCCAAGGTGGACATGTGTGTGAGGAATGTCTTCTTCCTGTCCATCGGCATTGATCCGGCGTGCGGTCTTGGGCGATAGACCGAGAAGGGACTTAATGGCGGCGGAGGTTTGCGATCGGGCTTTGAGCTCAAGAATCTGCCCAAGCAAGGTGAGCGAGATGATGACCGCGGCGGCTTCGAAGTAGACGCCGATACGTCCATCTTGCATGAAGGTGGCGGGAAAGCTTTGGGGTAAGAGCGTTGCCATGACGCTGTAAAGGTAGGCTGCGGCGGTACCCAAACCAATCAGAGTCCACATGTTTGGACTGCGATTTCTAATAGAGGCTATGCCCCTTACAAAAAAGGGCCAACCTGCCCATAAGGTCACCGGTGTCGCCAGAGCTAGCTCGATCCAGTTTTGGATCGAGCCATGGAGGAGTTGTAACGAGTGTCCCGCCATGGCGAGCACTGTCACTATCACGGTTAATGGCAGCGACCACCAAAAGCGGCGGGCGAAATCCCGGAGTTCAGGATTTTCTTCTTCATCGAGCGTGGGCATGACCGGCTCTAATGTCATGCCACATTTAGGGCAGTTGCCGGGTCCGGGCTGGCGTATTTCCGGGTGCATCGGACAGGTAAACTCAGTGCCTGTTTGTACCGCAGACTCTGAAGAGGTGACGCGGGATTCGGCGCTCGAAACATTACCGCTGTAGCGTTCAGGATCAGCTCGAAACTTCTCCTGGCATTTCAGGCTACAAAATTGATATGTCTGTCCCTGATAAGACTCACCAAACTTACTTGATGAAGTGACTGCCATTCCGCACACCGGGTCACGTAGATCATCGTCATTGAGCGGAGCAGCATGGGCGTGACTGTGGTCGTGGTGGCTCGATATGGTAGGCATGGCTATTCCCCTTTTTCGTCCTTGTGGGTTGCTGCCTGATCGCCATGGCTATGTCCGCCATGTCCATGTCCAAAAAAGTGCATCAATGGACAGATCAACAGAATCAGATAAGGCCAAAATGGATAAACGTGGCTGAAATGCTCCCGCAAAACGTAAAAGGCACCAATCGCAATGAGCATGATTAGTACAACGCCTGTTTTGCGCCTCCAAAATGGTGCGGTGGTGTTTCCATCCGGATGCTGATGGTTATTCATGATCTAAACCCCACTGTGTGAGCATTGCTGTGATCTCTGCGACAGAGCGTAGCCAACTCTTGCGTCGAAGCGGTGTTAGCAGCCAGCTCTGGCTTATTTCAGGTCAAACTGACCGACCATCCCTGACTGATAATGCCCCGGCACGTTGCAGCCAAACTGAAGCCCAGTGCTGTTGTTGAAGGTCCAGATCAGCTCTTTGGTTGCGCCAGGCTCAATCAGGACGCTGTTCGGGTCGTTGTGCTCCATTCCGACCATCTTCATTCCACCCATGCTGTGGCCCATACCGCTCATCGTTTTCCCGGTACCTGTGGGGTTAAGCGTTCCGTTCTGGAACATGCTTGCCATTTCTTTTTGGTGTGCTGCGTGAGCAGCAGCTTTGCCGATGTTGAACTCGTGCAGCAGCGAACCCTCATTGCGAAGGACAAATCGAATAGTTTCACCAGGCTTTACGTCGATGCTTTCAGGTTTGAAGAAAATATCGCCCATCTCGACCTCCACCGTACGGGTAACCTCAGAGGCGACTCCAGGCTGGCCGATGTCCTCTTTCCCATGCCCTGCGCTGGCCATAGCCGTAGCACCGAAGAGTAGAGTGATTGCTGCGATGACAGGGGTAACGAGCTTAGCTTTCATGGTGACCTCGAGAGTAAGTGGGAAACACTGGCTATGCTAATGATGCGGAGCTGCCAGTTAACTGACCTGAACACTACATTTCTGTCAGTTTTCGAAATAAATACGGCGTCCAGATGACGCCGCATTTAACAGGACTGTTCAAAAAGCTCTTTTCAGGGAGTTGCTTACTGATGGTTCTCTGACAGCATCAGCTTGTGCTCGCGTTGCATTTGACTCAAAACGTCGTCGACAATTTTGTCGTGCTTTTCCATCCAGGCCAGGTGCTGCTGGGGTGACATTGAGGCGTCTGGATGATCTTTATGGAGTTGGCTCATGATGTCGCCGAGCATTTTCATATGCTCGGCCATGTGGACATGACGCTGTCCTTCAGGGGCTTTTTCAGCTTGGATCAGTACGGCTTCAGCCCTGTCGCGCAGGCCTTCCATACGCTCTATCACCCGGTCTCCGCCACTTTCAGCCCATACAGAAGCTGAGACGAGTATCGAGCTCACAAAAAACAGCATTTTCAGGCGATTCATGGGGCAACTCCTTATGGAATTGTTTTCCGGCTCCCTAACGTTTCATGCTGAAGAGTCGGTCGAGCACCAGGAAGTACTCATGCTTGAACCCTAGACAGCGCTCGCTGACATCTACCTGAAGCCAATATTACTTTTCTGTCAGTTGCTGGTTGGCTGGCGTGTTTCGTTGCAGACTGCGCTTCATCATTATCCGAGAGCCACCCTCATGAGACTTCTGGTTGCTGAAGACGAACCCAAAATAGGTATCTATTTGCAGCAAGGACTCACGGAGGCGGGGTTCAATGTGGATCGCTTTACCAATGGCAAGGTGGCGCTACAGCACGCTTTGAGCGAGGCCTATGACCTGCTGATTCTAGACGTCATGATGCCTGGGCTGGATGGCTGGGAAGTACTTCAGAAGGTTCGTGCATCCGGAAAAGATGTTCCCGTGCTCTTCCTCACGGCGCGAGATCGCGTTGAAGATCGAGTGAAAGGACTTGAACTCGGTGCAGATGATTACCTGATCAAACCCTTCGCATTTTCTGAACTGTTGGCTCGCGTCAGAACGTTGCTGCGTCGGGGTAACGGCGCTCCCTCGCAAACCTATATGAAACTGGCTGATCTGGAGGTGGACCTGCTCAAGCGTCGGGCCATTCGTGGAGGTAAACGCATAGACCTTACGGCCAAAGAGTTTGCGTTGCTTGAGCTGTTGCTACGACGTCGAGGGGAGGTGCTGCCAAAGTCACTTATCGCCTCCCAGGTTTGGGATATGAACTTCGACAGCGATACCAACGTTATCGAGGTTGCAGTGAGAAGGTTGAGGGCCAAGATAGATGACGACTTTGAGGTCAAGTTGATTCATACCTCTAGGGGGATGGGTTACATGCTCGACGCGCCTGATTCGGAGTCGGAATGAACCGAATGTCCCTGACGACCCGTATGAGTCTGATGTTCATGCTCGCGGTAACGGCCGTGCTTACGGTCGCCGGACTCAGTTTCAATAACCTCAGTCGGCATCACTTTAAGATGCTGGATCAGCAGGCATTGAACGAAAAGCTCCACTCGACCCAGAGAATTTTGTCCGGGTTGAACAGCATCGATCAACTCAGCGAATTTAAGCCTGAGCTGGAGGCGCTGCTGGGGGCTCACCGTGATTTGACTGCCCTAATAATCGATGGTGACGGCAAGCTGCTGTTTGCTGATCCCGGTCCGGTAGATATTCCGAAGGAGTTCCGCACAACCACAAACAACAACGTCTGGGAGTGGCGGGAGCAAGGGCAGATGTTCCGTGGAGTGACGGCACAAGCCGTTGTGACGGGGCAAGACAAGCCGTTGACAGTCATTTTGATCTTTGACGTTACTCAGCATATGTCCTTTTTCGAGACGCTTGAACGATGGTTTTGGATAGGGTTGGTGATCAGCGCATTGGTCAGTGCTGCACTCGGCTGGATGGTAGCAAGCAGTGGCATGCGGCCCATTCGCCAGGTCACGCGGGTCGCTGCCTCAATGTCAGCAAAATCACTCAAAGAGCGCATCCCCTTAGCACCCGTTCCCAAAGAGCTTCAGCAAATGGTGCTGTCGTTTAACGCAATGTTGTCCAGGCTCGACGATGCATTTGTCCGGTTATCGAACTTTTCCGCAGACATTGCCCACGAACTACGGACCCCCGTGAGCAACTTGATGACCCACACCGAAGTGGTGCTTTCAAGAAAAAGGAATATTGAGGACTACGAAGACAACCTGTACTCAAATCTTGATGACTTGAAGCGTATGAGTCGGATGATTGATGACATGCTTTTTCTGGCGAAATCTGACAACGGTCTGATCACACACGAGAACAAACCAATAGACCTCGTGGAAGTAGTGGAAAAATTGCTTGAGTACTACCGCCTTTTGGCTGATGAGCGAGGGATTCAACTCAAGGTTTCAGGAAGGGGCAGCGTCCGAGGCGATGTCCTTATGCTCCACAGAGCCATTTCTAACCTGCTCTCTAACGCGCTTCGCTACACCTCTGAAGGGAAGACGATCAGTGTCGAAATCCTCCAGAAGGAGATGTCGGTATTGGTCGTCGTGGAGAACCACGGAGAACCCATTGCCCCCGAACATCTTGAAAAGCTTTTCGATCGTTTTTATCGCGTGGACCCAGCGCGGCGAGAAGGGAGTCCAAGCAACGCAGGGCTAGGTCTGTCGATTACCCGATCAATTATTGAGGCGCATGATGGCAAAATCTGGTGTACGTCATGTGACGGGAAAACGGCCTTTCATCTAGAGTTTCCTAGTGTTGACTTGGAGGTCAGCTGAACAACGGCGTATTTGTGATCAACGGCGATCTCTCAGCCTGCGCCCAGCGTCCACTTTCGTTATTTTTGAATGAGTGAAAACCCTAGTATCTGGGGCACGCGGTCTCGTCTTTAAGTCTCGCTACGCCCGCCAATTCGAGGCCAAACACCGCGTCAAGCTGACTGAAATGTAATCGAACAGTTTGCGTTCGTGTGGCATCGTGTTCTTGCACTGTGACGTTGGGGCCTAGTGAGTTTCTCGTGTTCAACCTGACCTAGAACACGGAGGCTACTAGCTAATCATCAGTGGTTTTAACAAGAATCGAAAAGTAAAAATTAGATATTCCAAACAAACCTCGAATCAACAGCTCTTGCTGTGAGGAGTCTTGCATGTCATTCCTTAAAACTACGACCGTAGCTGTTGCACTTACCGCTGGTTTGCTTCTGAGTGCAGTTGCTCAAGCACATCCAAAGCTCCTTTCTTCCACTCCGGCAGAAGGCTCGAATGCGGCGGCCCCTTCGAAAATTGAACTGCACTTTTCTGAGAATCTCACCACTCAGTTTTCCGGTGCAAAACTAATCATGACCGATATGCCTGGCATGCCGAACTCCCCAATGGGTGTTAAGGCCGCCGTCGCTGGTGGCGGTGATCCGAAAACGATGGTGATTACACCGGCAGCACCTTTGACCACCGGTACCTACAAAGTCGAATGGCGTGCTGTCTCCTCGGACACTCACCCGATCACCGGCAACTTCTCATTTAAAGTGAAATGATTTATGAGCGACTCAATAAATATTGTGGTTCGCTTTGCTCTTTATTTCGACCTGATGCTGTTATTCGGATTGGCAATTTTCGGCTTGTACAGCCTCAGGGGAAAGGAAAGAGTATCGGGCACGGTCTTGAATTTTGAGTCGCTTCTTTACGGTACTTCCGTTGCAGGTGTAGCTCTGTCCCTTGCCGCGATGTTGTTGCTTGCGAAAGCAATGAGCGGTGTGTCGGAGCTTATGGAGCTACATCGTCATATTTTTGAAATGGTCCTTATGGGGACTGACGTCGGGTTGACCTGGATGGTCCGAATAGCTGCCTTGGTGATGGCAATTATTGGCGTCGCGTTGAACAAGCGATTTCCAACACCCAGTCTCTGGATCGTCACTGTATGCGGAGCGATTGCGTTGGCGACGTTGGCATGGACAGGGCACGGCGCCATGGATGAGGGCAGTCGACGCTACTGGCATTTCATCACCGACATTTTCCACCTATTAGCCGCAGGTGGCTGGTTGGGCGCTCTATTGGCATTCGCTCTACTGCTGCGGTTGAAATCGCTAAAGGGCGAACAAGAAGCTCAAATTCTTGCACGGGTACTGACTGGTTTTGAGTCGGCCGGCGGAGTGATTGTTGCGATCATAAGCGTTACGGGCGTAGTAAATTACCTGTTTATCGTTGGCCCACACCTCGATGAAGTGATGCTCAGTACTTATGGCCAGCTGCTGTTTTTGAAAATATTGCTCTTTGCTGGGATGATCGTTTTAGCCACGCTGAACCGCTTTCACCTAAGTCCGGTATTGGAGCGGTCAGTTCGAAATGGAGAATACTCTGCCGCAGTCAATGCCTTGCGCCGCAGCATGACACTCGAGTTTTTAATGGCAGTCGTCATAATTTGTCTTGTCGCATGGTTAGGCACTTTAAGTCCGGAAATGGAAATGAGCGCGGAATAGAGGTTGGTGACAGCCGACTAAGGAGTCTAGAAGGTGAATTGTAAGGGCCATTTCCACCGGCTACACTCCAGCCCATGAAACGCTACCTACGGTTTTGCCTGATTTTCCTGATTAGCCTGGCGCTCCCCCTCAGCGGGATGGCGGGTGTTCAGGCGCCGACTGAGCCCTGCCCCATGAAAACCATGGGCATGGCGATGATGGACGGCATGGGTCAAGACTGCTGCCATGACATGAAAAGTCCCACCGAGCACGGCAAACCCTGTAAGCCAGGCCAGGAGTGCAAGACTGGTGGCATGCTGCAAGTCTCCATCATCAAGCCTCCTATCACCTTATCCAGCCCCCTCGTACTGTCCTTCTCCCTAGATTCCCATCCAGTACAAACCCCGTCAGGGGTATGGCGACCGCCCCGCACTTGATTCCTGTACCACACTCAGCCTCATTCCGCGTTAGCGGGATGGCATATCTGCGTGCATGTCTGATGAAGCGCGCAGTGGATCATCACAGGAATCGTGAACATGAACTCCAAGTGCTATTGCACAGGGTGGTCCCTCGTGGCCGGCCTGGCGGCAAGCGTACTGGCATTGCCGAGTCTCGCTGCCGCATTGACACTCGATGAAGCTTTGCAGCTGGCTGAAAACAATGCGCCGTCGCTGACTGCACAAGACGCGAAAATTCAGGCTGCCAGTAGTGCGGCCATCCCCGCTGGTGAACTACCCGATCCCAAGTTGCTGCTAGGCGTACAGAACTACCCCATTGGCGGTCCGGATCGCTGGAGCATCGATCAGGACTTCATGACTATGCAAATGGTCGGAGTCAGTCAGGAGATGCCCAACAGTGCCAAGCGCAAAGCCCGCATCGAGGTCGCTGATGCAGCCATTAACCGCGCCGCAGCTGAGCGCCGGGTCGAACGTCTAAAGGTTCGTCAGGCCACGGCGCTGGCCTGGATCAACAGCTTCTCCGTTGAGCGTAAAGACGCGCTGTTCCAGGATTTCTACAAAGAAAACCGTCTGCTGGCCGATACCGTCCGTGCACAAATTGCCGGCGGCCGCGCTCAACCTGCTGATGCAGTAACGCCCAAACAGGAAGCGGCACAACTGGAAGAGCAGCAGGACGATCTGATTCGCCAGAGAGCGCAGGCCCGAGCGGCTCTGAAGCGCTGGATTGGCCCGGCCGCCAACGACAAACCTGTGGGCAGCTTGCCTGAATGGCCTGTCGAAGCCTCTGGCTACTCTCATAAGCTGCAACATCACCCAGAATTGGCAGCGTTTGAGCCTATGACCCGCGAAGCGCAAGCCAAGGTCCGTGAAGCCGAGGCGGAAAAACAGTCGGATTGGAGCTGGGAAGTCGACTATCAGCATCGTGGTCGACAGTTCGGCGACATGGTCAGCGTGCAACTTTCCTGGGATCTACCACTGTTTCCTGATTCTCGGCAAAACCCCAAGATTGCGGCCAAACACGCTGAACTCAACCAGCTTGAGGCTGAGCGCGAAGCGCTGTCACGCGAGCATACCCAGCAACTGGAGGACGAGCTGGCCGACTATGAACGCCTGAATCGTGCCGTGCATCGAACCCAGGACAGCCTATTGCCCTTGGCCAAGGAAAAGGTCGAGCTCAGCATGGCCAGCTATCGGTCCGGCAAAGGCGATTTGAGCTCCGTTGTCGCCGCCCGCCGCGAGCTCATCGAAGCCCGTCTCAAGCAGATTGATGTGGAAGAGCAGCGAGCGCTGACCAGCGCGCGCCTGTATTTCGCCTACGGGGAGTCCAGCCAATGAACCTTAGAAAGTGGAACGGGGCATTGCTGGTAGGCCTCTCGCTGGTATTGGGTGTTGCCGGTGGTTACTGGTTCGCTCAGCAGGGCATGAGCGAAGTACCTGGTGCAGCCCCAGAGCAGAGCCTCCCCTCTCTGGACGAACGCAAAGTACTGTATTGGTACGACCCTATGTCCCCGCAGCAAAAGTTCGATAAGCCGGGTAAGTCGCCCTTCATGGACATGCAGTTGGTCCCTCAGTACGCCGACATCAAAGGGGACAGCGCATCCGTTCGCATTGATCCAAGCCTGACTCAGAATCTCGGTGTGCGACTGGCTACCGTCAGTCGAGGTGTGTTTGCTTCGAGTCTGGAGGTTGTCGGTGTGTTGGCTTTCAACGAGCGGGACGTCGCCGTCATTCAAGCCCGTACGGCGGGTTTCGTCGAGCGCGTGTATGCCCATGCTCCTGGCGACGTGATCAAAGCCAATGCCGCCATGGCGGATATCCTTGTACCTGAGTGGGCTGCGGCTCAGGAGGAGTTTCTCGCACTCAAGCGCAGTGGCGATGCGGGCTTGCTGGCAGCGGCTCGCCAGCGCTTGCGGCTCACCGGGATGCCGGCGGCATCAATTGCTCAAGTAGAGCGCAGTGGCAAAGTCCAACCAAACCTGACCCTCACCAGCCCTATTAGTGGTGTGCTGCAAGAGCTCAATGTGCGCGAGGGTATGACGGTGGCCGCCGGCGAGACACTGGCACGCGTTAATGGTTTGAGTAGCGTCTGGCTGGCCCTGGCCGTTCCGGAGACTGAATCTGGATCGATCCTCATGGGGCAAGCGGCAGAGGCGCGTTTGCCCGCGTTCCCTGGGGTTGTGCTCAAGGGCGTCGTCAGCGCGATTCTTCCGGAAACCAATCCGGATAGCCGCACCCTTCGCGTCCGCGTCGAGTTACCTAACCCAGAAGGCCGTCTCAGGCCGGGTATGACCGCACGAGTGAGCCTCAATCGTTCAACGGAGCAAAGTGTGTTGTGGGTGCCGAGCGAGGCCGTCATTCGCACCGGTCGACGTGCCCTGGTGATGCTCGCTGAAGACGCTGGCCGCTATCGTCCTGTTGAAGTGTTGATCGGGCAGGAAAACGATGGCAAGACGGCGATCTTGAAAGGTCTGGAAGAGGGCCAGAAGGTGGTTACCTCTGGCCAGTTCCTGCTCGACTCGGAGGCCAGTCTCAAGGGTATCGTTGCAAACTCAGAGGAACAGTCACCACCCAGCGCAGCAGCCTCCAGTTTTCATGAGGCGGATGGGCAGATCGTTGAGATCAACGACAAAGAAGTCACACTCGCCCATGGCCCCTTCAAAACGCTGGGCATGCCTGGCATGACGATGACGTTCCCGCTCGCCAATCCGGCGCTGATGCAGGGCCTCAAAACGGGCGACAAGGTCCGGATTGCAGTGAGTCAAACCGACGATGGCTTGCGTGTTGAGCGTCTAGGGAAATCAGGGGGCCAGCTATGATTGCTGCCCTGATTCGTTGGTCAGTGGCCAACCGATTCCTGGTGCTACTGGCGACACTGTTCGTCACGGCTTGGGGCATTTGGTCGGTGCAGAGCACGCCCATCGATGCGCTGCCGGATCTCTCCGATGTTCAGGTGATCATCCGCACCCCGTATCCGGGACAGGCACCGCAGATCGTCGAGAACCAGGTGACCTATCCGTTGGCCACCACCATGCTTTCGGTGCCTGGCGCCAAGACCGTGCGCGGCTACTCCTTCTTTGGTGACAGCTTTGTCTATGTGCTGTTCGAAGACGGTACTGACTTGTATTGGGCCCGCTCGCGGGTGTTGGAGTACCTGAGCCAAATACAAAGTCGCTTGCCGGCCAGCGCCAAACCGGCGTTGGGGCCGGATGCGACAGGAGTGGGCTGGATTTTCCAGTACGCGCTGGTAGATCGCAATGGCGGACACGATCTGGCGCAACTTCGTGCACTTCAGGACTGGTTCCTCAAGTTCGAACTCAAGACTCTGCCCAACGTTGCCGAGGTGGCCACCGTGGGTGGCATGGTCAAGCAGTACCAGGTGCAGCTTGATCCGCTCAAACTGGCCAGCTTCGGTATCACGCAGGCCGAGGTGGCCGACGCGATCGGCAAGGCCAATCAGGAAACCGGTGGTGCCGTCCTGGAGATGGCAGAGACCGAGTTCATTGTGCGGGCTTCCGGCTACTTGAAAACGCTCAATGATTTTCGGGCGATCCCACTCAAGCTGGGATCGGGCGGTGTGCCGGTGACCCTTGGCGATGTCGCCACCATTCAGTTGGGACCGGAAATGCGGCGTGGCATTACTGAACTCGACGGTGAAGGCGAGACCGTCGGTGGCGTGGTGATTTTGCGCAGCGGCAAGAATGCTCGGGAGACCATTGCGGCGGTCAAAGCCAAACTCGACGAACTGAAAAGCAGCTTGCCGGCGGGGGTGGAAATCGTCACCACCTACGACCGCAGCAAACTAATCGACCGCGCGGTGGAAAATCTCAGCCACAAACTGCTCGAAGAGTTCATCGTCGTCGCGTTGGTGTGTGGCATCTTCCTCTGGCACCTGCGTTCATCTCTGGTGGCAATCATCTCCCTGCCGGTGGGGGTGCTGATCGCCTTCATCGTGATGCGCTATCAAGGGATCAACGCCAACATCATGTCCCTAGGCGGAATTGCCATCGCCATCGGTGCCATGGTCGACGCTGCCGTGGTGATGATTGAAAACGCGCACAAGAAGGTTGAGGCCTGGCACGTGGCCAATCCGGGGGAGGAACTGAAGGGTGAACGTCATTGGCACGTGATGACCGAAGCGGCGGCTGAAGTTGGACCAGCACTGTTCTTCTGTTTGTTGATCATTACCCTATCGTTCATTCCGGTGTTCACCCTGCAAGCGCAAGAGGGGCGGCTATTCGGCCCGCTGGCTTTCACCAAGACCTACGCCATGGCCGCAGCGGCGGGATTGTCAGTGACCTTGGTGCCGGTGTTGATGGGCTACTGGATTCGGGGACGAATTCCCAGTGAACAACAGAACCCGTTGAACCGGTGGCTGATCCGGATCTACCAGCCGGCTCTGGATGCAGTCTTACGACGACCGAAGATCACGCTGCTGGTCGCGTTGCTGGTTTTTATCAGCGCACTATGGCCAATGTCGCGCTTGGGTGGCGAGTTTCTTCCGCCTTTGGACGAGGGCGACCTGCTCTATATGCCTTCGGCTCTGCCGGGATTGTCGGCGCAGAAAGCGGCGCAACTGCTGCAACAGACCGACCGCCTGATCAAGACCGTGCCGGAGGTCGAACATGTCTTTGGTAAAGCCGGTCGTGCTGAAACTGCCACCGACCCGGCGCCGTTGGAGATGTTCGAAACCACCATCCAGTTCAAGCCACAGGAGCAATGGCGCCCAGGTATGACTCAGGAAAAACTGGTGGAAGAGCTGGATCGAGTGGTGCGAGTTCCTGGGCTGACCAATATCTGGATACCACCGAT
>JABXJR010000029.1_pt1 | contig 27202 bp, 38 predicted proteins | sample 7431291 | NCBI WGS metagenome assembly JABXJR01 (sample SAMN14395756, study PRJNA613071) | wetland metagenome | isolation source: water samle H3 from high-altitude wetland | place: Chile: Salar de Huasco, high-altitude wetland | collected 2015-11-10 | reverse complement strand
GGAAGTGGTTGGTTTGGTCAACCTGCATTATTTCTTTAGGCTTGCCAATAGCATGCTCAAAAGCAAACTTGAGTAAAGATGGTTCTTCACTTTCCAGCAAATAACCTATACCTTCTTCCAATGAACCCCACCGGGCAATTATTGCCTTTTGGCAAATATCGCGCGCGGATATTTCATCATGCACCGGCTTGCGCCCCGCTCCTGGTCTTTTTCCTCCGTTTGCCAAAGTGATTTGTCTTTTTTATTCAGAATTAAAACATACTCATTTGAACGTTTGCAATTTGTCTTTTTTGCCCTCTTTCGGCAAACTTCTTGTAAAAGTAATCGATAAACCCGGCCCCGAACTTTGCCACAGCTTCGCTTTCGTCCTGATCCTGTACCGTGTCATGTAGCTTGTCGGCAATATGTAAGTAGGCTTCTTCCGGCTCAAAGTGCCTGCGAAAGCGTGTAAAGAAGGTGCTTTTCTCGCTGTGTAGCTGATTCCGAACCATACCAACAAAAAAAGCAAACATCTTGCCTTCCTGGTAAAGTGCTTCAATCTTGCCTGGATATTTAGCACTCATTCGGTAAATCTCCATCACACAATGATGCAATAGGTCTTGCCGTAGGTCGGCAGGTTCCTGTTTGCTTAGGAACTCATTAACCCGCCGGTCGCTGTAAACATTGGCTACTATGTCGTGAATTGTCACAAAGTCAAAGCTATGCTAACTAAATGTTAAAGTATTGTTAATGCTTATTAATGGTATTAAATATAATACTACATTTACATTCTAAACAAAAAGCAAAATGAAATATTTTAAAGGCAAAAACACCAATCAGTTTAAAAAAGTACTTCATGACGGAGTATTAATTTCCAAGCCATGCGATTATTTTCCTCAAAATTGTTTTTATACATCTGAAGATCCTAATAGCTGGGTAAATGATGACGATATGCCATCCACTGAGGCTGATTTTAATAAAGCATTTTTAAAAGTATCCGCGCAATTACTTAACAGGTCAGGCCTAATTTTTGACACCACATCAAACCCAGAATCATGATTATAAATAAAGTTTTAGCTGATAACATCCGCCGCATCCGGGAAAGCCATGGTTTAGGCCTAACCGGTGCCTGCAAAGAATCCGGCCTTACCCGCCGACAGTGGTGTGATCTGGAAGCGGCAAGAGGTAACCCTACGCTGCGGATATTGTCAGTAGTGGCGTATAGCCTTAATACTGACGTTGTAACACTACTTAAGCCCAATACTAAGGATGAAACCTATTAAAGCAGCCACGCGCCCCGCAATGGGCAACAATCGCATTTCTATTCATCACGCTATTGCAGCGTTAAAACAAAAACATCATGTTTCTATCCGCCGTACTATTGGCAGCCGTGTGCTGCATGCTATTAAAGGAGCTGTTCGACTGGGGTCGGGCACCTTATGATGACGAAGATTATTGAAAAGCCAACCACCTTAGCGGGTGGTTTTTTTATGTTGTTTATTGCAATTCCCACATTCCCGCTTATTTGCTCCTTTTCTTTACTATATATTTTTCCTGCTTATTTTACCCTATATTTTACCCTATATTCTCTTTTTCCTATTTAGTATATATATAAGTGGGAAAGTGGGAATAAAAGAATAATATAGTAATAATCAATTAGTTAGCGTTCCCACTTGTCTTAAAACAAATCATTTGCTAAATGGGGAAGTGGGAATTGACTTGTTTTTTTATTCCCACTTACAAGTCAATTCCCACTCTTTTTTTACCAATTCCCACTTCTAAAATGGCAAATCTTGGCTTCCAGTTTGCGGTGCTGCATAAGTCTGCACCTCACCACCCCATGAAATAATACGGTAATGCCTGCCACTATCTTGCGACCTTTTATAACTAAGATTGGCGGTAACTTTTCTAACCTCACACCATTTCTTCATCCATTGTGTTAGGATAGTTTGCGTTAATCCTTTGCGATTGCAAAGCCCCTGTACAATAGTAAGCAGGTCACCTTTGCTCAATACAAGGTAATAGTCCGGGTTATCAAGCGCGGCCATCACCTGCGCCACATTTACCGCGTTAGTAACTAATTTGCCGTTAATGGTAACCCGATCATTTTTTACTACTTCAGGAGCAAAGGCAAAAAAGTTGTTTTGCAACTGGTCATCCATCCACTCCACAAAGGCCTTATCAGTATTGCTTTGTAGGCTACGTTCAATGGTGTTTAAGGTCTGAACCGTTATCTTTTGCTTATCCTCTAATGCCAAATATTGCCGCGCGCAATCAACCATAAAATTGTCAAACCGCCTCCACTCATCCACAGGCCATTCACTAAAAAAAGCCCTTTTAAATTCGTCTTTTGGCTTGTATTTGCTGCTGAAATACTTAACCACCGGGAACTCAAATTTTCGGTCATAGGTGCTGTCATCCATTGAACCAACAGCAAAATTTGAGGTAATAATTATCTTTGGGCTGGCATTGTAAGGTATTATTTTCTTTGGTTTGTTCTTTGCGTTAACCTCCAAATCTTCCGTAATTTGGCTAAATAGCTTTTCAAACCTAAAAGACTTTTCAACATCATCAATATAAATAAAATTGGTATCAAGGTCAACGGCCTGCCAAAGAAAAGTATCTGCAAAGTTTATCGTTTTCCCGTTAACGTAGGCTTTACGCCGGAAGTGTTCAAGCATCTTTACCAACAACCCTTTCCCGCTTCGCCCCTGGCTTTCACCCTCATTTTCACTATCCACATCTTCCATTATAACCGTAGCTTTCGCAATTAGCGGGTCTTTGTACCTGCTTAAATTATAGCCAATAACCTGAAAAAGCATCGTGTAATTTTCGCCTCCTAATATCCTGCAAAACCTTTCAGCATCGCAGCCTTTAAAATCAGTAACTGAAAATTTACGATCTATAATATTGCGATCCCAAACATAACCGGGGACATCCTTGTAAAGCACACTTTCAAAATCTTGCCCGGTAACCTTAACCGCGTAATTGCTAAAAAAGAACCATGTGCAACTTTGTGTGTCCTGTATAAATTCCCCTTTAAGCTGTTCCATGTGCGCGGTAATAAGACCGCCACTTTCTGAAAAAATGGTTCCTATCTTTTCAGTAATATCGTCCTTTACATCGTCCTCAATTTCGCTAATAAAAGCCTTTGCCATGTCTGATATTTCGGCAAGACGCACGCGGTTTTGAATTACCTGCACCAGTTGCTTATCTATAAAATAATACCCGATTCCTTTCAGCCAGTTTGCTAATTCGGTATATTTTACCTTCAGCCGCTTACCTTCCTTTTTCCAAAAAAGCCCTTCATTATTTTGATGTGTACCAATGCCATCTTCAGCTAACTTTTTGCAGGCATTTACAAAATTTCCTTCGTGCTGAAAGTGGCAGTAAATATCAAATGGCGAATAGGGCCGCCCGGCCTCAATGTCTGACCCAGTTGAAAAAAGGTATAAAATATTGCTTTCCTTAAAAATGCAACCTGAATGTTTTGAAGTTGCGCCGGGCCTTTTTATCACAACCTTATCAGATAGACTCATCACTTCGCCCCATCCACTTTCTTTAATTACCTCTAAAGTGTATCTCCAATCGTGCATTTTATTAAAGACGTTCCATGGTGAATCTTCTCGGTTAACTTCCTTTTTTGGTGCCTTTGGTATAACCACCTGATTAAAAGAACGGCAAACCGAAACCAACCATTGACGCTCATCAACCGTTAACTTAACCATATTAAGCGGGGAACGCTGCTTAAAATAGTACCCGGCAGAAGGCGCGCACTTTATATATTTTTTATTACTTTCATCCAGTCGCTCAATAATAGCAGCCGGTGAAGGGCTACCATGTACGCGGGCAAGTACTTCATCGCCTCCGGTCATTTCAGACAAGTAATGGATATGGGCCCCCGCGCTTGGCGTTTCCTCAATAGCTAACTTTTCATACAATTCAGGCCACCCGGCGGCAATGGTGGAAAGAACTTTTTTTGTAATACCTGCCTGAGCCTTTTCGTCAATATCAATTACCTCGTAACCAGGTACAAAAATAATTGCCAGTTCTGAATCATCACGATCAAAATAATGTGAGTAGTTTTTTTTGTGTAACGGCCTCTTTACTATGTCATCAATCCTTTTAATTCCGCTAAATGGTCGCTTTTCACCTTTGGCAAGCGGGAGCACTAAAAACCCTGCATCAATTAGCTGCCCGGCGGCGGCAAAGATTGCGTTATCCTGCACCTCTCCTTGTTCTAAGTAGTCATAGATTGTCATGGTAGAATGTTTTATAATTTTTTTCGTTTACAAGATAAACGTCTACACCATGCTGGCGAATTTTATCATGGCGCAATGCCTGCAATAAATCAGGTTTTTTTGTCCCGGCCTTACATTCTATAAATACACATTTCCCGTTTTTTATAGCAATTAAATCAGGCCACCCGTTCAAGGTAGTTTGAATTAATTTGTTTACAAGCCATCCGTTATCTTCAAGTTTATCAATAACGCGGCGTTGAATTTTTGCCTCAGTTAGCTCCATATTGAACCTCCAATTCCTTTAATTTTTCCTTTACAATATTTTTGTGCTTCTTTTTTACCCCCAATGTTAGGGTAATTTTTTTCTCGTTTTCAGGCTTTTTTGGCCTGCCAATTGGATTTTTTTTCATAGTACTAAATTTCAGGCAAATATATTTTTTATTTATTAAAAGAAATATTTTTTTTATGAATAATATTTATACATTTGCTCTATTAATTCACAATTCAAATAAACATTTATGGGACTTGAAACAAACAGCAGCGCCGGTAAAACTTACCTTAGTATCGCTGACGGCAAATTTGTCCGCCAATTTAAAGAGGCAAACGCAAGCACTACGCAGCGCATTAACAAAAACGGCAAGGTAGTACATGAGCAGTTTTTTGATGCTTTGGTAATGACCGTTACCGGCATTGAAAAGCGCGAAAATGATTATGGTGTATTTTTAGAAATTATCGGGCATGATGGCAGCGACAATTTCCAAATTAGCACTCAGTTTTCTGGCAGGTATTCAGGCAGCTTTTTAAAGGCTCTGCCGTCTTGTGATGCCATGCAGCCAATACGAATTTTCCCCTGGTCAATGGTTGACAAAAACGACCCAACAAAAAAAGTAACTGGCATTACCTTGTACCAAAATGATGGCAATGGTTTTGTAAAAGTACAACCATTTTTTACCAAAGAAGACCCAAAAGGATTGCCACAAATGGTGCAGGTTACGGTTAAAGGTAAAACGGTTTGGGATGATACGGCGGCAATGGCATTTTTATTTGCAGCAGGTAAAAAGGCTTTACAGCCTGTACTTGTTGCCAATGTTTCTCAAGAGGACGCCCCTTTTTAATCACCTTTGCAGCCCCGTAAGGCTGCTACATTTACAAAAACAAAATGAATAATTTTGAAATACAAGGCAACCAAATTACTTTTACAGATAACCGTTTCTACTACCTCAACGGCCAATTTTACCCATCCGTTACAACTATCTTGCAAGCATACCCGAAAGACGCACACTTTTACAAATGGCTAAAAGAAGTAGGCAATGATGCGGACACTATTCGGGATGCAGCCGGCGAACGCGGGTCAACCGTTCACAAATTAACCGAATTATATGACGATGGCATGGAGGTTAGTTTGGTAAATGAAACCGGCAAACTAAATTTCTCAATGCAGGAATGGCAAATGTTTGAGCGTTATGTAGATTTCCGGCAACGGTTCCCGATGAAAATATTGGCTACTGAAATGCAGCTAATATCTGAAAAGTACGGCGAAGCAGGCACATTAGACCGCTATATCATTTTGAACGGCAAAAAATTGGTTTTGGATATTAAAACCTCCAATAATCTGTATGAACATTATTGGTTACAATTAGCAGCATACCGGCGAATGTTTGCCGACATATCCGGCGAACAGGTTGACGGAGTATGTATATTATGGCTAAATGCAAAGACCCGCAGCGATGGCAGCAAAGGAGCCATACAAGGCAAAGGTTGGCAGTTAGTTATCCGCGAAGATAGTACACACGACATTGAACTATATGAGGCAACAAAGGCCCTTTGGAAGCACCAAAATAAAGATGCAACTCCGAACAATGTAACTTATCAATTAACGCATAAAAAAGAAGTACGTGAAATTGCGTGAATACCAATTAACCAACGCTCAAACCTTAGCCGCTATTATTGCGGCCAATGGTTTAGCCTACTTTGCCGCCGAAGTAAGGACAGGCAAGACCTTAACCGCACTCCACACGGCTGCATTAATTGACGCTAAGAATATTTTATTTGTAACCAAAAAGAAAGCCATCAGCAGCATTGACAGCGATGCGGAATTATATTTTAAGCTTTACAAAAGCCTTGCCTTAACCGTGTGCAATTATGAACAATTGCACAAAGTTTTTAATACTTTTGATCTGCTGATAATTGATGAAGCGCACAGCTTGGGAGCGTTCCCAAAGCCATCAAACACGGCTGATGAACTAAAGCGAATTTGTAAGCCTGAAACAAAAGTACTATACCTTTCCGGCACGCCATCCCCTGAAAGCTACTCCCAATTTTACCACCAGTTTTACATAACTGAACAAAGCCCCTGGAACTCGTATGTAAATTTTTATAAATGGGCAAAGGATTATGTTACAGTTAAACCATTATATGTTTACAACCGCGAACTAAAAGACTACTCAATTGCTGACGAAGATAAAATCAGGCAGGACATTGAACCAATTTTTTTATCATTTACTCAGGAGGCCGCAGGCTTTGAGCAGTATGTAGATGATGTTGTTTTACAGGTACCAATGCCCGACAATGTGAAAAAAAGTATTGAGATATTAAAACGTGACCGGGTAATGATAACTAAATCCGGCCATGAAATTTTAGGGGATACGGCTGTAAAAATGATGAACAAAATACATCAAATTTGCAGTGGCACGGTAAAAGCGGAAGATGGCACGCCTCTACCATTTAATGACTTTAAAGCGCAATTTATAAAGCAGCATTTTGCAGGTCAAAAGATTGCAATTTTTTATAAATTTATAGCGGAAAAAATACATTTGATAAATGTGTTAGGGTTGGATGCCATTACCGAAAATCCTGAAGAATTTAACACCGGATCAAAAACTTTTATCAGTCAAATCCAATCAGGCAGAGAAGGGATAAACCTTGCTACCGCAGATGCCTTGGTAATGTTTAATATTGACTTTTCTGCGGTAAGTTATTGGCAGGCCCGCGCCAGGCTGCAAAGCAAAGACAGAACTGATCCGGCAAAGGTTTACTGGGTTATGTCTGACAGTGGTATTGAAAAAAAAATATATGAAGTTGTAAACAGTAAAAAAGATTTCACTTTAAAGCACTTCAATAAATTTTATGGAATTTAATATTTTTTCACATAACCGGCCGCTATGCTTGCCTGTTCAAAAGGCGGCATGCTGCCAATGCAATGTTATACGATGTCGTCCGGGGGCATTTCTCAAACCAAAAAAAAATTAAATAATGCAGGCTAATAAATGGAAAGGAGACAGGGTTTTGTTGAATAGGTTATTTGCAAGGTACAGCGGCAATTGCGCCAGGTGCGGTAAAAGCTGTTCAATGACATATAGTGGATTAACCGGGTCGCAAAAAGCCAATCAGGCAACCATTGGGCATATATACGATTGGCAAGAATAAAAGACATACATTTTATTACAATAATGTTCTACCAATGGCAAAGGAAAAATTGGATATAAAGGATTTTCTACTTTACAATAACACATTTTTAATTGAAGAAATTAAACGTCTGAAAAAGGAAAACGAAAAACTAAAGCAACAAATGCACCAAGGAGTAATCCCAAAAAATGATTTGACCGCAAAACTGAATAGTGTTATTAGCAACCAATCAGGTAAAATTAGAAAATTGACAAAAGAAAAGATTGAATATCAAAACAAGTATTTAGGAATGCTCCCAATAATAGAAAGGATATTGAAAGAATACGACACACTTCACACCGCCCCCGGCGATATTGTATAACTCCCATATTCACGCTACTCACTTACCTAACTAATTATAAACCAATGACTAAACTATACACGCATAAGGGCATAACCTTTCAGCATTTAGGCGGGTTGTGTATATGCTTACCTGGAAAGTTTATGCCATTAAAATTACAACTCAACAACGGATCACCGGGCTGGAGGTTAACCCGTAACATTTGGTTATCAATAAAACAATTAAAATGTATTCTGAAGGAAAGGTATTAGCCGAACCACGGCAAGATGTTGAGCGCGTAGATTACGAGCGTGAAGCTGTCATTAACCCCGTAAATGAAGATTGGCGGTGGTCATTCAGGCATGGAGCTGGTAATGAAATTAACACGGTTGTAGGCCGTGTAACGGTAGTTGATGGCTGGGGTAATGTAGTTACATCACGGAGCTTCGATAACAGGACAAAGCGCGGGGAACTGGTAAGAAAGTACATGGCTCGGTATTGGATGAAAAAACATTGGCAAATAAAAGTTACATTTACCTCACCCGAATAAACTCAAACTTTTTTTTCCTCCCATTGCAAACCGCGTAACCTGAGTACCCATATTCAAATACCAGCGTAATGTGCACGGTAACGGCCCCCACAGCCCCAACAAGGCGATAACTATCTGAAGTTACCCACTTAACCGCCAGCGTATCAATACGCCCGTTATGGTGTTCGTATTGCGTCGAATCGTTAGGGCGCTCAATTATCACGCCGTTGTCGCTCCAGGTGCCAGTGCGGAGCTGTGCGGATGCGAAGATTGGCAGAAGTGCAAATAGTAGTGTTTTCATAATAGCAACGCTTTTACCTCTTTTGCAAAAGCAACCAAATTTTCTTTATCCCCTTTTGCCTTGCTAATTGCGTCATTGATAATCTGCAAAGACTTTTGATTTCCTTGAAAGCGGTTATCATTTTTAATAACGCTTAAAATGTCATTAATTGAAATTTTCATTTTGTTTTTGTTTAATTAATTTTCGTATTCTGCAATTTTACCAAGCAATGCGGCCAGTTTGCTTTTTTCTGGGCGATCCTCATGTGTAAATTCCATGTAAATAGAATCTGAAATTAGTTCTTCCAATGTATCGCAGCAGCTAAGGCCTTTAAGCATTTGAGCCATAACCGGCTTTACTGCTTCTTCGCCTTTAATTTCTGTAATTGTTGCAATAATTTGTTGGCGGTTGTTTTTTAAAATTTCAAGTGTCATAATCTTTACTTTTATTACACAAAAATAGTACCTTTTATAATACCATACAACACTTTGACAATATTTATTTTTTAGGCTTGTCTAAAATTGGCAATTTAAACAGGCTGGCAGACTTAAGAACCCCTTGCCGGCTCTTATAAGTTTCCGATGTAGCGATCACCCGACCGTTTCGGCCAACGATGACAAAGTACCATTGAAGGTCAATGGACTGGTGTATTTTGATCTTCATAATCCAAGGTATAAGTCAAGGTTTACAATAAGTTCTTTTAGCGGAGCTGTCCACTTTTTAGGCAATAGCCAAAGCTCGGAAATGGCTACAAATTTTGCGCGGTTTTCGCGCCACCACGTCGGGAAAAATACTTTTTGTTTCATGGTCTGTTTTTTTTATGTAATCTTATAAATGAAAAGGTGTCCATTACCAAGCTATCTGTTCGGTAGTATGGCACGCCAAAGAAAGAGCCCTTTTGAATATGCGGCCCTAATTGCAAGTTAAGCGGCACCGGATGCTCGCACGGGCATTTTACCGTAATGCAAGAGCAACAACCCACAACCACTAAAAGCAGAAGTAAAATATAGGCAACCGCTAACTTAACCTTCATGGTCTTAAACTTTTTGGAATGTATAAAATTTGCCTGCGATTGGCCGGGCCAAAACTGACATGTACCCACGCCGGGTTATCCTTTGTCCCATATTCCCATATCAACTGGTCAAAGGGCAAACCTAAATTAATAATCTTTCTGAATATTTCCGCGTTGTTTGCCCCCTGAATATCAGCCGCCTGACCGAATAAATGTTGGCTTGTTGCAGCCCCGCCAACAATCTCATTTACCCGGCTTGACCGGTAACCGCTACTGATGTGTATAGGGATGTTAATAGCATCCCTTAGCGGCTGCAATATGTTTTCACATAGTGCCTTAAGATTAGCGATAACCTTATCGGGTGGATCAAATTGCGCGGCTATATTATGCCGTCTTGCCGCCTGGCTTTCCAGCATTTCAGCCAGGGTAAAATTATTGCTTAAATTCATCCTTTGCCTCCTGATATTCACCACCGTTACCGTAATTTTTGTTATTGGCGTTAAAGTAGTTATAGACTACCATGCAGGCAGCGAAGCCAGCCGCCCCGGCTACCTCCTTCCAGTTTACACCATATACGCCACCGTGCGCAATAATAACCCCCATCCCGGCGGTTATAGACAGCCTTAGCAAGCTGCTTAATATTGCAAAGATTTCTTTTTTCATGTTGGTATTTCCGGTTTAGGTGGTTTAGGTGGGTTTTGCTCAATTGGTTGGCCGCCCGGCCCTATAATCGGTAACGGCGTCACCGGTGGCCTTTCTTCGTTTTCGTTTGTCATAGTATTAATGATTAAAAAGTGATTCGATTAGTTTAACAAGACCGGCCCCGCCAATGCCACCGGCCCCAAGGAAAAACCAAAGTTGAGCCTGTTGGGCTTTTTCCAATTTTTCTACCCGCTGCTCCAATTTATCCACGGTATCAAGGTAGCCAGACTTTTTAAATTCGTTGCCAAGTAGCGCGGTTTCAATCTTTGATAGCGTTGCTTCAATCTTGTCCAATCTTCCGTTTAATGTATTGTTGCCAGCCGTCTCCATTTTGTAACTATTTTTTTATTATTCTTTCCACTTGCCAGGCTTAAGACCTGCCTGAATTATTAATTGGTTTATCGTTGCATTATTCGCCCCCGTCCCGCGGTTGGCAATTAACTTATAAAAATCTATTTCATACATAAACGGACCCTTGTATTCTGTGGTGTCAATCTGTACACCCTGCATATTCACGAAGGTAGTACGATCTGCAATCTGTTCAACGTCCTGATAATCCTTACCGAACAGGCTAACGGGCTCGCCTTGCTTTGTGTAGGTTATTCGCCAACGCAGGGCCAATGTTTGCGTCTCAAGGTTGTAAAAGAAACCCTTAAATGTAGCCGACCTGTCAAGGCCAAATTTTGGCTCCAATGAAACGACTATTGCTGTATCGTACAATAATAGCCGTGCGTCTGTGGTGTCCTGCCTAATTTGAGCGGTTGCCCCGGTGCTGATTAGTAGTAGTAAAATTAATATGTGTCTCATAGTTTTTAGTATAAGTCATTCCATGCACCGTTGTAGCCCTGATGCTTGCTTGTTGTTGTGTTATAGATAATCAACCCAGCCGCCGGGCTGCTTATAGCGTCCCTTTGTACCGTAGTCATACGCGGAGGTAAGAACCCCTTAGTTGTACTTGTAACGTCCAACACTGCGGACGCATCCGGTGTAGCCGCCGCGCCTATCGTTGTACTACCTGCAAGAGCGTTGCTTGCAGTTCCACTACCCCACAACCCACGGCCTGAATTATTTACCCATTCGATGCTTCGCCAATCCGCCGCCGCCGTAAGAACGGGGTCAACGAAAAGTCCCCTTGTTATACCACTTGCGCCGCCCGTTTGGTTTATAGTTTGGTTAATAGTAAACCCTGCATAAATTGCCGTTCCGCTTGTCGGGTTAAAGGTTTCACGCATTATAGCATGACCATTCGTTCCGCTTGTTGGTGATCTTGTCCCGGATTGACTCGTTAAGAATATTCCATGCCCAATATTCGCAGCCACAGCCCCACCCATATAGAACGCCGCGCCGCGTGATGTGCCTCCGCCGGTGTTTGGAGCCGCAGAACCGAACCCTGGAAACGCTCCGCCCGTTGTTCCAAAAATCATTGCCCCGTTTTGGGTTACGCTCAACTGTGGCAACCCGCCTACGCTCAATGTCATAAGCCGCGCCAAAACTCCGCTTGCCGTGTTGGTAACGTTGGCAGCAATTAATGTAGGTGTTCCGGTTGTGTTCCACGTTCCGGTAACGTCAATCAATGGTTGAGCGTTAGCCCCAGTCAATGAGTATCCAGTAGAGAGTATAGTTGATTGATTGGCCTGATTAACGATGTGTAAGGATGCGGTTGGTGTTACACCGATACCCACGTTACCGCCGGATGTTATGCGTACTTTTTCTGTGTTGTTCGTCCTCATTACGAAATCCTGTGCATCTGTTGTGCCAATGAATCTTGCAGTTGGGTTGGTTCCTGCATTCCCCGTTAACCGCCAGTAGGTACTATCTGCCCGCTCCCTGCTAAGTGCAATTGTGCTATCAATGCTGATTGTTCCTGTGGTTGTGATTGGCCCGCCTGTAAGGCCGTAGCCCGTTGCAATGCTTGTAACGGTTCCTGAACCACCGCTACCAGAAGCCCTAACGTTCTGCCATCCAGAAGCTGTGTATTGGAAATGACTGCTGCTATCGGTATCAAATACTAACAACCCCGTTGCGGGCGATGCTATCGCGTTACGTTGTACGGCTGTCATGCGAGGGAGTAGTGCACCCTGCGTTGTGCTTGTCATGTCAACAAGTGAGGATAAGGCTGGGTTGAGAGTGCCAAAACCAGAACGGCCTGCATTAATTATTATTCCCCAATTAGCGGTCGGGCTACCAGTCATTATCGGGTTGTAAATCATGGCAAAAGAAGTATCGCTGTGCGTGTGTGTCGGAGTCAATAAAATTGAACCGTAACGCCCCCATGCGGCTAAGTCATTATATGTACCTAAGTCTGCAAAACCTACAACTGTTCTGTTTTTGCCAGTAATTGCACCTCCTGATATTGTTTCATTTCGACTAAAACTCACACTGACTGATCCTATCGCGGGTGTTCCTAAAGACCTTGCGCCAGATGTTGCAAACCTATCACTTGCATTATATAGTGACCCATTATAATTAACTGCATTAATATTGTTTGTGTTTGAAAATGTAGCAGAGCCTCCGCCCAAAGAACTATACTCAAACCATTGAGTTCCGTTTTGTAAAAACCTTGTTTTATTAGTATAAGCATTTATATGTAATGCCGGATTTGTTACCGGGGTTGTAGGGTCTAAAAAGTTAAAGTACCCTGTTGCCCCATCCATTTGAAAGGTCTGTAAATTGTTTACCCTAAATCGTAACGGTACGTTATCGGCATTGCCGATAAAATTACTCCCTGTCATTCCTGTATTCCCCGTTGTACTCCATGCAAAACTATTAACTAACCGCCTTTGAACCCTATTACTAACCGTGTCATTCGTTAACACCCATGTGTCTGTTGTCGTAATCGGTACGCTGTCTTTGTTCACCGTCAACCCCTGAAAGTTATTCCGGTTGGTAAATGTGTTGTTACCGTTTAGTTTGGCAAAGTTGCTGCTGTCAATGGTAGGTATCTCCCCCCTAATATTCTGCTTTGCCGTATCAACCCTGTAATTAGTTGCGAAGGTTGCGCTGTCGGCCCCCGAACCACCACCGCCCGGCCAACTATCAAACCTATACACCTGCCCACCACTTGCCCCGATAACCAACGGTTTATATGTCGCCGAATCGCTTACCGTTGATGTGCTTTGAATCCTCAAATCAGCGCCAACGCTTACATCGCCAACGGTTGTAACACCGTCCAACGTGTATAGCCCGCCGCCCATAACAAGGCCTGCGTTGCCTGGTGTAAATGAGTAGGGATAATTGAGCCTTAAGACGGCGTTAACGCTGTCATAGACGAAATTATCAGAACCATAGATTTTGTTATTCACGGCGAATAATACCCGATAATACTTTTGGCCGGTGCTGTCAATAACAGGAATATAAACTGAGGTATCGCCTGTCAATGCACCATTACCGCCTAACTTGTTCCAACGTTGCCCGGCCTTCATCCATAGCGTTGTATCACTTGTACGCATAAATAACGCTCCATCCATTGACGCTTGCCATTTCGGATTGCTAAGTAAAGGCGTGTCAATTCCAGCAGGGACTACTAACATGCTATCTGCTTTTAGCCCACGAAACTGCATAGGCGTGTTTTGCTTCTGAAATATCTGGCCGTAACCAATCGAACTAATTAAAAGTAAAAGTAATACCCTCATATTATAAAAATTTCTATTTCGCCGGTAACCTGCAGCGAAACGTTTACCAAACCAATTTCATTATAATTAGCCGCCGTTGACAGGCTGCCAATGTAACACCGTCCTTGAATAACTTTTACCTGTGTTGGGCTAATATCATAGCTGATATTGAATAGTATTTCTTCCTGATCCTCCCACCATTGCGTTAAGTCGTCAAAATCCAAATACCCAGCGTCAGCAAGGTGCACCAAAATCATAGACGCCTCAATTGAGCAGCTTTTGTAAGTGGGTATGAAAGCTATACTTGCTGAATCCATCGGGGTTACCTCATTGAACTCATTTGCAAAGTTGAAGGTTAACCCCTGATTGCAGTACATTATCAATGCACCGGAATAAGAGGAGGTAACGGCCCCTAATTTTATGAATACGTCATTGCCTTGAATCTTGATAGCCATCGTAAATAAATAGGGTTAATTGTCAGGATCATCTTGCCCTTGTTGCAGCCACACCCTTTCCTGTGTAATTGTATTGCTCGTATCATAATCAATGTATGCAAGCAAAACGTTATACGTGTCATTCCTAATATCGTAATCATACGCCACAACGGCGAATAAATAAGGGGTTTCAAACCCTGGCACATCGACCTCGTAAACATCGCCAATGTAAAGCCCTTTACCAATTAAAGTAGCTTCTATGTATAATTGAGGTTTAGCAAGCAACCTCATATAAGTATTACAGGCAAATTCAGTAGGGCCCCACGGTTGGCTTGTTGGTGAATAATCACTAACAAAATTACCAGTCAATCTACTACCTAAACTATCATAAAAAAGACAAACATAATTATCAAAATTAGATGTAGCATTTGGATAAAATTCATTGTCAAAAGCCAATCCAATAGTTTCAAATATTTCGTTTTCTCTAACGCCTTTATTTCTTTTTACTCCTATTGATTTGAATAGTTTATAGTCGCTATCAACTGCACTTTTTCCAACTCCAAAATCAGCATAAGAATATCGAATATAAGACGTGCCAGAATTATAAGTTACGCCTAACCCTGGAACTTCAGGCCTGTATATCATTATAACAGGGCTACCATCTTCTGGCGCCTGAGTAGTAACGGACGCGGCATTTGCAATAGCGGCCTCGCCTGTCAATATAATTGGTGTTCCCGTAACCTGCCATTCATTGTCGGTATTTAAATAATATGTATTCGATGTGCCGTCAAATCTTAGTGCGATTCGCGGATCAACTTGCCCAACACCTGAAAATGTATTATTGTAATTTATGAATAATTTTAATGGCATGTTTTGGGTAATTGGTATGCCTGTTTGTGCATAATGGTCAGTACTATTCGCCACCCCAAAAACATAATTTCCCAATACGCCGAAGTAACTAATACCAGATATTATTACCTGGCTATATATAACGGTTGCAAGTGTTCCAAACTGCTCCCAGTTTACAAAACCCTGATTTGGGCCAACGGTAACATATTGGGTAAAATCTCTATTACTGATTGAATGCCTGGTGTTATAGTGGTAACTTTTTGCGGTTACTTTGCTTAGTGGGCTTTCAAATCTTACGGTTAACCCCCTACCAACTATTTTAAATGTGTCAAATAAAGATGCAGGGTAGGGCGCAAATGATTTATCGATAAGATTTTCGATTACCCAATTACCCTGCTTTTGGTAAATAGCAGATTGCAATAATCTTAATTCTTTGCTCAACAAATTATAGGCCATTTGCGGCTCAACCCCGTTGAAGTCAAGGCACATTATTTGCTCTAAATATGTAGTTTCTTGTATAGGATCTGTTTCATCATCATGTCTAACCGATGTGTTAAAAACATAAGGTAGGGAAATATCAGTATAACCTACCTGGCGTTCAATCATTTCCTGAATCGTTTGCAATGCAATAAAGGAAGATTCAAACACATTATCAGGCGTATTTTGAAGAGCGCCTAAATTATCACTAAATTGCAGTTGTAATTCCTTTAGCCCGTATGGTGTATAAAGCATTGAATTTTGCGGTTGCAACCACCCATACCATTCAAATCCATTTGTTCCGGTTACTTCGATATACCAATCCCGATTGCCTGCCAATATAAATTCCTGAATCTGCGAAGGCTGAAGGCTAACACTAACTGTCATTTGGCTGCCCCTTATTGGGTGCAAAATGTTAGCGTTATTCTTATCGTAACTAAGAACCAAAGGCGACCTACCTGGCAGGAACTCCAATGTTTCAACCGGCCCGGCATACCCTTCCTGCTTTATTGTAATTGTGAACTGCTCACTATCAATGAGGGAGAAAAAGGAGAAAGTATATCGGTTGCCTAATGCCATTGGTTATAAATAGGCCGGAAAAAATAAATTTGGCAGTATCGAAATAAATAATACCTTTGGGGTACAAAAACAAAATAATATGTCACTATTAAATCAATTTGGCTTAAAGCCAATCCAAAGAACCGGAACAAGAGGTGCAACATCAGACGCCTGTTATTTTTCAGCAAGTTTAGGAAAAGGGAAAACTTATACACTCTCTTTGCTTCCTCTTTTTAAAAGCGAATCTATTGATTGGGATGCTATCGACATTGCATTTTCAAAGCCACATGGTGGGCTTTTTATTGCCAAAGGAGAAACATTTAAGTTTCAAAAAACAGACCGCCCAGGAAGGATTGACAGCGTAGATATTTACAATACAATTTTTGGCGGTTTTTGCATTAAAAAGCCTAAAGCGAAAGCCCGCGTAATTTTAAGCTATTCTAAATTTTCTGAGGACGTTTATTTGTTCAAGGTTGACAAAATAGACTACAATTATTAACTAAAGGGCTTCGGCCCTTTTTTTTAACCAAAATTATTGCGCCGGTTGCTTTGCGCCTGATTAAGAATGAAAAGTAATTGGTTACCGCTTACCGCCGTTGTTAGCGTTCCGCCGCCCTGACCCATTGGCGTAATCACACCGGCGCCTGGTGTCATAATTTCCGGGCCATTTTCCCCAACTAAGTAAGGCGTGTTTGGCATGGTAGGGCCGCCTGTTGCACGGCCACCGCCAATGAATCCTTTTAGCAGGTTGAGGAACCCACCGCCAGACGCCGCCCCTGCACCGGGAGCAATAGCATTCATTATAGCCGACAATATAGCAGCCTGTACCACTGCTTTTATTAGCTGTACGATTAATTGCTTAATCGATTGCCCCAAAGCCTTTAGTGGGTCATCCCCGTTGGAAAGGGCATTAAACACGCCGTCAATGGCAGGGCTTAATAATGAGAAGGCCAGTTGCGCCTTTGCGCCTTGTTCTTCGAGTAGTTTTAATTGTGCTGTTTCCGCAGCCGTTGCCGCCGCCGCTTCCTGTACTACCTTTGCGGCTGCAAAACCTTTATTCGGGTCTATTATTTCAGGAGCCAACCCAGCACCAAATTTGCCTAATGCCTCAGCTTTGCGCTTTTCTTTAAGTGCCAAAGTTGCCCTTTCTATTTCGGCAGTAGTTGCCCTTTGAACGGTTAAATCTGCCTGCCTTAACGGTATAACAGATGCCAAAAAAGCAGCGTTTTCTTTTTCGGCTGCGGTTAATTCTTTTACGGCAATAGTTGACTTTGATAAGTCTTTTGTTGCCTTTGCAGCCCCTGTTACCTTTTCCCCCAACCTTGCCGTTGCCCCGCTTGCATCAGTTACAAATTTTGTGTAAAATGCAGCCTGTTTATTCAGCTTATCATACTCAATATTTATAACCCCTAATTTGGCCGCCTGCCCGGCTAATGCCTGTGCTTTCTTTTCCTCAGCGGTTACCGTTGTAGTCGAGGTGCCTGTTCCTGTGCTACTTCCGGTAAAGGTTATACTACCAGTTTTTGCGCCTGCAATTTTCTTTTCAGTTTCAGCCGCTAAAAGTGCTTTTTGCTCCTCAAGGGCTAATTGCTGACTGGCAATTTTACTAAGCACATCTTGTGCCGCCCTTGCCTTTGATGCTGCTATAATGTCAACCGTAAGGCGCTTGTATGCGTCGGCTGTTTGCCCGGCTAATATCTCCTCTTTTGAAAGGCTCCCAAAATATGCAGGATACTTTTTTTGCAGTTCATCAACAAAGAAAATCCTTTCTTTTTGGCTTGTATTTAGGTTACTAATACCGCCAATTAAGGCGTTAATGCTTGCCAAATCCTTGCCTGCCAAACTATTCGCCGCGCTGCTAAATTTGTCAGTTGCCTCGGTTAGCTCCTTCATACTTTCGGCAAAAGCAGTAGCGGCCTTTTCCGATTCACTTGTCTTTGCAAAGAAAGCCTTTATCTGAGGCCCGAAAGCGATTAATGCTGACGTTACGGCACTAACACCAATGGCAATACCGGCAGGGCCTAAGAACGCGCTACCAAGGGCCTTTAACGCGCTACCTGTGCCGCCTGATTGTTTGCTTAGTTGCTGAAAGGATGCAATTAACGGATCAATATTATTCGCTATACCGATTATCCCAAAAGGAGCATCCTGAATAACGCGCCCGAAATTGGTCAACGCGTTGGTTGCGTTTGGTGTTTGTTTGGCAATGGTAGTAACCCCGGCAGATGCAACGGTGGTAGATTTGCCAAAGGCAGCAATTGGGTTTTTTACCTGATTAAATGCGTCGTTTAATTGCTTTAAAGCGTTGGCATTTTTTATAAGGTCTTCAGGCGTTGTACTTGCCTTAGTTGTCTTTTCAAGTTGCTTTATAGCCGCCTCAAATTGAATAATAACGCTTTCACCTTTCTTTAAGTCAACCCCAACCGATTTGGCTAACGCTTCAATCTCCGCGGCGGCTTGCTTTACCTCCGCCTCAACTATTATACTAAGATTGTTTGTTGGCATACTTCTTTGGTTTAACCGCGTTACCGGCCTTCATTAATGCTTCAACCTTCGCCGCCTGTTCTTTGAATTTTCTAACCACTTCCTCCTTATCTATTGCCCCATCGCCATCAATCAACGGAATACTCATTATATCCTTTGGCCGCTTAACCTTAGCCCCTGCGCTTGACGCTACATAGAACGCTATAAACCGCGTTTGCTCCCATTGTTGGGCCTGTTTCATGGCATACCCCTCCATCATCAAGAGGAAGTCGGCAAAGGTGTAACTATAATATTCTTTTCGACTGATTCCGATTTGGCCGAAGGCAATGCGTTTAAGTTCTCCGAAATCAATTTCTCTGTTGCCTTCTGAATCTCCACTACTTTTTTTTTGATTGCTTTATGACTGATTGAATCTATCCATACCTGGTTAATCTTTTCCATTTCGGACGTGTCTCCATCATTCATATATAAGTCTTCCAAAAATGTGTTAACTTCCTGCGCGTCCGTTAACATTGGGCTATCATTAATCGTACACCAATTTTTGTGCCCAAAAAGGATCAACTGAAAGTTAGTGGAGTAGTTACCACTTTTCCCTTCCAGTTGTGCCTTTAATTGGAACTCCGCGCACTCCATACCAAAGTATAACGGGATCGTCTTGCCGTTAATCTTCACCTGTGTTAGACTCATAATTACAAGTTGTAAGTTACACCACCGGTGATCTTAATGGTAATGTCAGATGTTGCCGGGTCTTCCACGCCCCAGGATGAATCAACGCTAAAAATCTGCCCGGAAAATTCAATGTCCTCAATAGCGGGCGCAATCAACTGATCTGCAATTTTCCAATCAATAAGCGTGCCTGCATCGTAGGCCGCTTCAAGCTCCCTGATGCCAATGGTACCAATGGTTGCAGCCCCGACAAGGCGTTGTATAGTTGCCGTACATTCGTCTTCATCATTACCAACCAAAAAAGCCTGCCCGCACTTTGAAGATGCGTCAATTTCACTTTTAGAACGGCTCAATGAATGGTCTGTAATACAGGCCACCAGTTTGTAAGCACCACCGGTTAAGGTGTATTCGGATGCGTAAAGAAAGACGTCTTTACCAGCGTATGCAGTGTTTGCCATTTAATTGTATTTAATTTTCATTTAATGTATGTTGAATCCGTAAAACCCGCCTGAAAATTTGCACGCTACCGACCTCGATTATATCGTTAAAAGATGCAAGTAGTTTGATATTTACCACGCCGAAATTCTGTATTAATAAATAGGTTGAACTGCTATGGCCCGCCGCGTCTAAAATGTCCTGCGCTGTATCGTCAAGGTTTACGTTATTGCCATATTCCTGGTACTCGTCGAATATGGTAAATGTAACCGTGCTTACCCACCCTGGGCATTTACTAACCGCAGGTATGCTCTCAATTCCTGTGATGACAATGTAAGGCGGTAACGCGTCAGTTGGTGCCATGCCATCATAAACGCCAATGGGTGCAAGTGCATTCTTATAGGCAGCACGGATATATTTTTCTGGTAGTGTCATTTTATGTCTAATACTTTTTCGACCCGTTCAATAATTTGCGGATAAACAGCCACGGCCGCGCGGAAAAAAAAAGGCTGTGGCTTAATCCCGTTCTGCATTATCCTGATTGCCATCCAGTAAGCAGTATACCTATCGTTATCATTCTGCCGTCCGCGCGCGTTACCTGTTATGCCCTTACGCCTTACCCATTGCGTTAATGACTTAATGAAGTCGTCTTTACCACCGCGCCCGGCAGGGCCTTTGAACTGCAAAGCATATTGCGTTAAGTCAGATGGCACATTTACTTTTTTGCCTGTCCCAAATTCCACGTAAGGAGCGTAAAACACATCTGCCACAATCTCATGACGCCCCGGTTTATGGTCAACAATAATTTTATTCCGTAATTGCCCGGTAACACCAACTGGCGCAAGCGATACGGCAAGGCCCCTAATATCATCCGCGCCTGCCGATAGCTCAGCGTCAACCTCCGCCGGAAACTTGCCTGCGTACTTCTTAAGCAAATCGGTTAATCTGTCGGCTCCCTTTATCATTGCACCCAAAAAGTTAGTAATTCGTTTGAGTAGAAAATATCCCCTGGCAATAGTGTTACTGTCCCCGTCTCACTATCCCAATTCACTTGCAAGTTTTCCGTAGCATCCCCGTCGCGCGGCTCCCTGCCTATTCCGTCACGATCAAAGGCAATCAGGTCTTTCCCTACCCCCTGCGTTAACGTGTAGGCCGTTGCACCATCAACTCCGCGCCGGTAATAAATGCGTATTGCTCCACCCGTTGCGCCTGTCCCTGTCTCCGCTCCAATGGTGCCAATCATGGAAGCGTCTAATATCTGTGACCTCTTCCTAACGTCCTCCCTAATTCCTGTTATACTCATTGCCCCAAACCGGGTACTTAAGTACATATCCCGCGTAAAACTAAAACCTGTCTTTATGTTTGTTTCAACGCGGTAAAGAAACTCACTTGCCATCCTTTCACTTATCCGTACATCATCCCCACGCCGTTCTGTTATGTTTGCGAATACAGGAGCATCTGCCTGCAATTCAACAACCTCATTAAAGCCCGCGTAACTGTTAGGTACTTTAAGGAACTTGTAAACCGTTATGACTTCTTTCTTAGATGACATATTAACTTTTTCTTTTTCCCATTTACATACCGTTGCAGGCTCTTTTCTTTTGGTACACTAACTTTAATCAACTCAACACCTCCGATTAGTAACCGGCATTGGTTTGAGTGCTTAGTATTGCCTCTACTTGTTTGCTCCATCCGCTTACATTTGCTTCATCCCGTTGAGTGAATAAATATCCTACCTGCATGATTATTGCCTGTTTAAGCGCATCATTATCACTTGCCGCCGTTGTGTATTCAATCTGAAACAGGCCGCTTTCACTCATGTCAAGGTTATAATCTTCGTCAGCATTATAATCGTATGGTGCAATCTGTTCAACCCATTGCGCCGGACATTTTTTCCAAAGTACTGATGTAATGCCATCAACCGGGCCATAAGGTAACGTTATTGGGTAGGTGCTTGTATTGCTAATCTGAACCCGAATAGATTTAGGAACTAATGACGTGTTGCAATAAGCCTCTATCTGCCTCCTAACCGCCGTAATTGAAGGAGCCAAAATAGCATCATAGGCGGTGCCTTCTAATTGCAGGTATGTCTTAACCTCAGCTACCGTTACCGGCTCCGTAAGGTAGGTGTCTGCGTTATCCGTTAGCGTTTTTAAATTCCTAATCGTTGGTTTACCCATTGTATAAATTGACCGTTATCAGGCCTTTCATAATAAATAGGTTGGTAGTTTGCAGCAATTGATTTGATTGCAGATTCAAAGTCATTGGTAACTATTGCCCCGCTCTCCCTGTTTCCGGGAATATCCGATCCGATAACCGGAACGCCAAAACTCATAGCCTCCAGGTTAACCGTTGGCAATCCTTCTGAAAGTGAAGGGTTAAGTAAAATGTCAATGCTTTGGTAGAATGTAGTTAGGTCGGGGGTGAAGTCCTGAATCGTTACATTATAAAAAGGCTTTATTATTTGGCGGCCCCATGACATTACCCCTATAAACCGGTATTGCGGGAACTTTTCAGCCATCTCATATAACGTGTTACCGCCCTTCCTGTGGTATAGGTTGATTTGGCCTATCACGCCCCGAAATCCGGCCTTTCGTTCTGTCAATGGATACTTTACCATTGGATGCAAAACGTAGCTGCTTTGGCACGCGTAGGCCCATTTTCTGTGTAGGTGCTTCGCTACATAGATAATATGCCCGTCCTGCATGTTAGTCATTTCCTTTGCATCACTATGAATGATGAAGAACCGTAACCCGGTAACCCGGCGTAACGCGTCCGGCGTACCAATGTAGGCCGCCGCATGGATTGGCTTATCAGTACAAACAACTTCATGCCCGGCGCTGGTCAATAGGTCGGCTAAAGCCCGGTGATATGTCCCGCGCCCGGTTGGATCTTCCGTCGCTGTAATGGTTGTGCAAATGTTTATTAGCATTGTGTAAATTTACTATATTTGGGTATGACAAAAAAACAAATAGCAATTTTAAACAGCGATTACCGGCTTGCCTGCGTTAACTATGTTTGCGCCTTTGCCAAAAAACAGGGATTGGAATTTGACTATTTCATGAATGAAATGACCTGCGATATTGCCGTTATGTCAGATTATTACTTTGAGCTTCCGGATATTATTTATGACATTCAAACAAGCCAGCCGAAAGGGTTAATATTGAAATGGCAGAACGATGGTATTGAATATTTAATGAAGCACGGCTTCGGGTCAATCAATTACCAGTCTTATTGCGCCGGGTTACGTTATGAAGATTTAGGCTAACCTAAAAAATAAATATCCGGAAAGTGTCGTTGGTATTATAAAAGGTACTTACCTTTGTATTCTAAACAGAAACAAAAAAAGATGAAAACTTACTCAAGATTATGGTGCGGACAAAAGTTAGTTGCTAATGTTATATCAATTAATGAAGAAAAAGTAGTTTACTATTTTAATAATCCTAAAGAAATTATAATGGAGTACACGCCGCTTTTTTTATCAAAGTTTACCGCTGAATAACCCACGCCCTTCGGGGCTTTAAACTTTACTTTTATGAACTACCCACAAGGCTGTAACGAGGATATAGCCGCCCCCTGGAATGATTTTTACCAACCGCGCGAATTTATCAGCGTTGAGGTTGAAGTACATTATAAAGGCCCTGAAGATGAAAACTTCCAAACGGTTCTTTTCACCGTTGAGGTTGAAGACAAAAAAGCCGAAATTGCCCGCGAAGCAAAAGACTGGTGCAGGCATAAAGGGCTTGTCTATATTGATTGGTTTTTAACGGGTGTTAAGGAATAAAACAAAACCCCCGACCTGTGGAAACAGGCGGGGGACAAAAACAAAATAATTTAAAAACCAACTTTGCAAAGTTACAAAAAATTCTTTACCTTATCAAAAGCCTTTTTTACCCTCCTTTCATTTTCATCAGTTTCTACCCAATTTGAACCTTTTACGATGTGCAAAAAAGCATTATCATAGACCTCATATAATGGCATGTATTGGATATTCATTTGCTTTACATTGTGGTAAACCTCATGCAGTTGCCCGGCGGTGTCCATCCCTTCACATGGCATAAAATCAACTACCATATTTGAACGCATAAACATGCAACAAGGGTTTGGATATACTTTCCCGGCCCTTACCTGGTTGCTCGAATAAAAGTCATGGCCTTTAATTATATCAAGAATATTCAATGGTTTGATCGGGAAACAATCATGATCTAATATTCCAATTATGCCCGCGTTTTGGCGGTTAAATGAATAGGCCAAATTAAGCGCCAAAGCGTGCGATTGGCTAAAATCTTTGGTGCCTGTTGTTAATGCAGTGTATCTGCAATCATATTGTTCCGCAATCTCCTTTGCGCCGTTGTTTCCGTCACCGGTATTTACTATGTGAATGCTATCAGGCGCAAGGTTTTTGAGCATCAAAGGTATCTGAACCTCTAAGAAGTCGGGGCGGTTGTAATTAACCGATATTAGTATCATTGGTTTTCATGTTCCTTTAAAAATGTGTAAACTTTATCCATAATTTCAGCCCATTCTTTTTCATCCTGCACCAACGGAGGCCCATTCTGAATGTTGGCAAGTTCGCGGAGCAAAATCAACGCCTTATTAAAAAAATCCTGATTTGCCATAATATCATAATTTAGTTAAATACGTTATTCGCGTTTCTTCGACCATTGTAATGCTGTACTTTTTCTTTCCAACCCCGTCAATTATCCCATTCATTACCTCCTCAATATCGCTATCATGATAAATGACTAATTTAGGCTTGCATTTTAATACGGCCTTTGTTTCATGAAGGACATTTTTATAAGTATGCTCTCCATCAATGTAGTAAGCCTCACAGGGATATTTGCCGAAATCAAACGTCATGCTATTGCCTCTAAGCTGCGTAAACGGAAACTTACAAAGGCTCCCTACCTTATCGCCTTTGCCTTCGCTAATCGGGTGCTGGAGGCTTATGTGTGCATCTTCGGTTGGTAGATCAAGGCTGAATACTTTTGCATTTGGTACGGCATTGCAGATTATTTCCGTGCCCCTGCCCATGTTGGTACCAATCTCAAAAATGGTCTTAGGGTTGTGCTTCCTTAACAGGCAATGAATGACTAAGTAGTCCTTCCTAAAACCTGGAAATTCATTGTTAATGATGGCAGAGAACCCCATATCAGGGGTAACAATTTCATCGAATGTAATGGTAATCATTTTTGATATTTTTTGTGATCTTTACTTAGTGCTATAATCTTTGGTTCAAGCCAGTCAATATCCCATGCTTTGCGCTTTTCCACCTCCTCAACCATGCAGTATCCAGGATTAAGTACGGTGAAGTCAAACGTTAGACCGCTGTAAAATTGGTTCCAATGGCTTTCATCATGCCAAACGGCTGTAATGCCATTTTCCTTGTCCTGTGCTACATTGGCGGCAAGGTCCTTAATTGCATTGCCATACATCGAACCACCCTGAAACCCACCGGATAAATATACGCTCCTTTTTGATTCTTTAACATACGCTAAACTCTCTTTTCGTGTTTCCCATGCCCCGCCGCCTTTCATGTAGTATCCAGGGTGGTGAACCCCGATTAATGGCTTGAGAATCTCATCTCCAACCGGTGCCACGAATAACATATCAGCATCAATGTAGTAAACAAAATCATAACGAGAAAGGTTTAATTGCTGCATCATTTCATACCGCTTTAGTGTCATTGCAGGCCACGGTTCATGATCTGTGTAAACCTTATAAAACCTTCTTGATGAAATTAATGGCATGTTAATTTCATCAGTAAATAAAATATATTCCACCTCATGACCATTTAAAAAATACTTATCAGCACTTTCTAAAAGTGGTGGTACAAAGTCAATGTATTTCTGTGTTGCAATAATGCAGAGTGCTATTTTAGCCATGTTTAAATATATTTAAGCCTCGGAAAATTATTTTTATGATTGCCGTTTAACTTATTTTTCAGCGTTGAATAATTTATGCTGTGGGCCTTTGCTGCATCTTTTGCACAATCGTAAAATATCCCTGTATAAAAGTCAATTACTACTTTTGAATTTGGGTTACCGCCCCCATTTGGGTTTGATAACCCTGCCTTTATGCTGTGGTGTAAATTCTCTTTTGCAGTACACCATTCTAAGTTGCTTACATGATTGTTTTTCCGGTTGCTGTCAATATGGTTTACCATTGGCTTGCTGTCATGATTATTTAAAAATGCAGAGGCAACAAGCCTGTGGACCTTTTTAGTAACTTGTTTTTTGTTTTGCCTTAAAGAAACAACCATGTAACCGTCACAATCAGGACACGGGCTCATTAGCCTTTTATGTGACTTTACATTTCCAAAGTTGCTTATTTGGTAATTTCCTTCAAATCCTGCAATGTCAGCCCATTGTTCCATTTTGGATGCTTTATTAATTTTTGTAATTGATCTTTATTGAATGTGCTTTGAATCTTCCACGCCTCCATATTGTTTAATCCATTCCTATGATTAAAGCTGCTATCATTGCCGCGCCAATGGTTGAAATGATATAATGCACCTTTAATTCTTTCGACATTTACCCCTAACCCGTTTAACCTGTGCCATCTTTCCTGATCTTCTGCTGAGTAGCTTACATGCATCTCATTTTCCCCACCAACCTTCAAGAACGCATCTTTATTGTACCCGTAGGCCCCACCGTAACTGTTCGGGTCTTTTGCGCTTGCCCCGGAACGCGGGAACGTTTTACCAATAAGACTATCGAGCGTGTTAAGGTTGTTGGGTATGTCCTTTCGAGGTACCATGTAAAAAGTGCCATCATAAGGGTAAACCACTTCTACCCCGTCCCGCAGCCTCTTAACGGCCTTGTAAATCTGATATGGTGGAACTACTACATCAGCGTCCCAATTGAACACAAACGGGGTATTAGCTGCCTCCGTTAGCATGTTTACAACCTTTGTTCGGTGAAAGTCTTTCATCTTAAGCCGCGTTGCAATATCAACGGCTTCGGTGTTTACCTCTCCGATCAAAATGTTTGTATCAAAATGCAATGTCAAAAACTCATAAACCTTGTAAAGATTAGCCAGCCTGTCGGGGTGGTCAATTGTCACCGGGATAATAAATGTAACGTCCTTCAGGTCGTACTTTACTGCGGTTTCCAATGTAAACCAATCAGCGGGCCAAAAGTCTTCAGTGGTGCATCGTTTAGCAAGTTCGCCGGCAAAGTATTTATCAGGCCTGATAACCGGGCCGTCACCCAGGTAAGC
>JABXJR010000027.1_pt1 | contig 27718 bp, 18 predicted proteins | sample 7431291 | NCBI WGS metagenome assembly JABXJR01 (sample SAMN14395756, study PRJNA613071) | wetland metagenome | isolation source: water samle H3 from high-altitude wetland | place: Chile: Salar de Huasco, high-altitude wetland | collected 2015-11-10 | reverse complement strand
CGGCCAAGTATTTACATGTAACGTCATGGGAAGATGCGGAATAGGCGTAGGATCCCAGTTACCTCGCCGGTGAACCAGTCGATCATCCACGAACCACCTTATTTCAGTAGAGTCCCATTCAATTGCATACCTGTGAATAGCGTCTGCAGCATCGAAACCAAGAGCAATGCTGCTGGGAGCCCCCCTATATCCGTAGTCGAACTTCGCTCCGTCCCCTCCTGGGTTGTAAAAAACGTTAACTAAGAGATGGTCCGACCGATTCCCTACTATCTCGATATCAATCTCCTGTCGAGGCGAATCACGGTGCAAGAAAAAACCAGTAACCAAACCAGGAACTCTGGTTGCTTGCATTGCAACCTCAAACCGTCCAAAAAGAAACCTTTGACAGCTTGAAATAGCTGCCGCGCTGAAGCTTCGAACGCCGAGCGATTCCTCTTTAACCGTTAAGCTGATACCAATACCGGTTTGTAAATTTATATTCGCAGGGCGAAACAACCCCAAATTTCCAGAAAAAGTATCGTCTCGAAGCATCCAGCGCTCTATATCAATGTTCTCTAATGAATCATTGAACCTCACGTGTAAATCTGGGTTTTGTTCCGGCGGCAAGACTGATCTCGATAGAATTCCCGCCCAATCGAACCTTGGATCAACTACCCAAGGAGAAGAGTCACGCTGAAGATTTTTTCCTTTTTTAAACGGTTTTGGTTCTGAATTATGGTGTAAAAGCTCTTGTTGCCCAAGATCTTTGATCTCGGGATACGGGCATATTGGCGGCGCACACATCAGGTGCTCGCAAATGACTCGCCATTTTCGTTCTTCACCGGTATTTAATATGACTATATCTGAGCCTTTGAGGCTTTTTTGCACCGCGCGGATATCGGTATTGATCTGGGTAAATGCGTTCGTAGTAACGATAAATTTGGCCTTCGGGTATATAGCTCTCAGTGTAGCTATATGCTCAATCAAGCCACCAACGTTAACGTAAGCATTGAAAACGCGATTTTCGGCTCCAGACAGTAAACTCTCGAGTTCACCACTTGGCAACTGATCAAGATCGCTGCAGCAGCGATATCCGAGCATAGATAGCGCCATGCCGAGCGATGAGGCTCCCGACCCAACTGAACAAAAAGCAAAGACTGGATATTTTCTTGGTCGATCTTTGAACAGTGCAGCACCTTCACAATCTATAACCCCTATTTTAGTCAAAGATGGAAGAATAGAGTAGGAGTTGGTTGAGTTTAGGTCGCGTCGTTGGCTAATTATAGATCGACGAATCGCCCTTACATCAAGGCTACTAAACTGGTGATTTATCCAAAGGTCGATTGGGCCGCGACATGGTAGAAGCTCAAGTAGTTTTCGCGCGCCTTTACGCGAAAGCACGTATCCCGAAAAGTACCAGAGCCCACGCTCTGGTCGGAACACGCTATCAGAAATAAAGTGTTTTCGAGCACCGTGCTTCACTTCTTTGTACGACAAGTAGAGCATATCAAATTTAGGCTCCCCTTGGTCAGCAGCCTCCATTTCATGCCACGCTGTATCTAGAAGACCACTGAAGCCGCGCTCGATCAAAATATCGTCCTCTAGGACGAGCGCATACGAATGAGGGCCTTCAGCAATACGCTTCCAGGTGTCAATATGCGATTGGGCGACCGCTATCTCAGCGGGGCTCATTCGAATAGGTCGATCAAGCTCAAATTCATCGGGTAGAGCATTCGGTTGAGGTTCTACAAATAACTGATCGCCTAGGGTATAGAACGGGTATACCTTAGCGTCGGAAGGAGTAACCTCTGAATATATCCTTGCGTCCACAGCGGAACATCTTGTTGTTTGCTTCGCGATTTCTACGCCGGAAGCATCTATTACATGATTTAGCTCGCGAGTGACGTCGGTCCACCGCACCGATTCTCTATCTAGATTTATGACATAGACTTGCCCAATGCGACCTCTATCTACGAAATGTGATGAAGTGAATGTATGGGAACGCTGCCGCGGCATAAGAAAACGACTGCGCAGATAGGCGGCATAGAAGAAATTTGTTAAAGCACGAAGAGGTTTGACTAGGTTCATTCTGATTCTCGCCCTTCATTTTTGAGTTGTTTTTGATTTGATAGCCTCCAGTTTCTCGAATCATGCCTGTAACTAAGATCCCATTTCGTAGTCGCGATATTTTCCCAGTCTGAAAGAACATGTAAAATCGATTTGAGTTGAACATAGTTTATATCCAACTCAAAGATAGATTTCGTAAGATTTCCTGGCCCGGTCGTTGACTGAATTTCAGGAAGCACCTCGCCACTTGAATACTCCAAAAACAAGGTTGCCTGCGTTAGTGCTTTATCAATTATAGGATGGCGCGCAGGGGCGATTATAGGGTTATTATTGAAGTAGAAGATCCACTTAGGAGAGTGAGCTCCTAACGTGGTAAATATTGAAGGCTTTACCATTAGCCCCGTGGCTATGTCATAGCACAGAGGTTGAATTTTTAGCCGCCCATCCATAAATAGATGATCGATTTCTATTTCGCGGTAAACATCGTCCGCATCGACATAGAAACCACCATTTATGTATATGTAGCAGAGCCTGAAATAGTCTGACTGCATAGCTGGGTGATAGCACTTATCGAACGCTCTACTGTGACGTTCCCCTAGTTTGTTACTAATAAATAATTTGGCTTCTTCTTGATTGAAAAGAAGATGTTTATATCCCCGCACCTCTAGAGCCTTCCAAGTTCCTATGCAGTCCTCTACGTCCGTTGGAAGTTGGTAGCTATTATCCCAGAACTGGACGATTGTTTTTGGAATTCCGTTGGGGTGTCCAACTAGCGGCGTCTCTTTCCCGGTAGAGCTTTGAACCAATCTCTTAACAAACCTAGACCGTCTTTTATGATCCTCCGGAGTATCTTCCTTTGGCTCCATGATGACTGATCCCTCCTGGACAACGTGCTGGTACTATTATTGCTAGCCCGTGAATGATATTAGTTCGTCTAGAAAAATCGCAACATAGAATTAAGCAATGCACCTCAAAGGCAGACCTTTAAGGCACATTTCTCGTTATGCTGACAGATTTTGCGGCAGCATCCCAATAGATGCCTGGGTCAACCCAGCGCGCTTGAACTTATATCGCATATATGTCGACACTTCCATTTCATGACTCGACAACAATATCTGACGATCTGAAAGTTCCACCCTTAATAAATCACTTAGAGAAGCAATGTTAATCTCATCCATTGACTGCACCGGGTCATCAATCAGGATGAACGGATTCAGCGCGTACACTCTATTCAACGTTAGAAAAAAGGCCAAGCCTAAAGAAGCTATTTGCCCACTGCTCATAGATAGAATCGCATCGTGATCCGACTTTTCTGCAGTATTGAACTTTAATATATCTCCTTTACCGCTCATAATAAACAGCCCCAAACCACGCTGATAATTCTGTATAAGCCTCCCACTATAAACATGAAACAGCAATTCTATATCAGCAATAGTTTTCTTCGCGTACTGCTTTGCAGTTTTATCCAACTCTTTCCTGAGCTTAACAATTTTGGCTTTTATTTTTTCACCAGCAGCGATTTTAATAGTCAGCTTATCAAGCTCTGTCGCCGTAGTTTTGTATTCTTCGCTTTTAAACTTTGAATAAGCGACCCTGAGATAAGATTCCTTACCCTCAAAATCCGAGACACTTAGCAAGGTTATATCTGACGCATTTAAGAAAGCCACCTCTAAAATAGACGACCAATTCAAAGGTAGAACGTCACTTTCTGGCTGTTTAACCGCCGCGATCATGTCCTTAGTTTCGTTGTATCTCAAAAGTAAAGTAGCTTCATCAGCCGTAAACTTAAGCTCTGGCAATACACCATAACCTGCCAACTGCGAAGCCACTTCACTGATGATGGAAAACTTAGCCTGCACAGCTGTAAGGGCCTTAAAAAGACCACTATCAAAATCCTTTAAAATTAGATCACGTCGCTGCGTGAATGCTGTTATCTGAAAATTGAGAGAGTCCTGTAATGACTTGATTGTTTCCTCTAATTTCTTTGCTGACACATCTATTTCTGCTCTGATTCTTTCCGCGTTACTTTTAGCGGCATCCTCTAGTGCGGAGTAGGTCTCCCATGAAAGCCCACAGAATGGACAGTCGGACATATCCAAGCTATCGCATTCTTTGTGTCGCTGTAACAGTTCCGCATGAGCATTTAGCAAATTAACAAGCTTAGTGTTTTTTTCCGAACTATCAGTCTGAATTACATCCCGCGCCTCAATAAGAATTTTAATGCCGACTACATCCACAGTATTCTTGAGACTCTCCAGATCTGTTTCTTTTATCTCTGAAGCTGGCTTTTTGAATATCAAAACATCATGATCTAAGCCAATTACTGATGAATCCTTAACCTTCAGCTCTTCGTATCCAGCTATTCCGCCCCCTAACTGGAGAGCTAATTTTATTTCTGTTTCTTTTTTTAAAAACTCATCAATTTTTCTGTTTGCCTCTCTAATCAAAACCTCATCAAAATTTTGATAAACTCTAAACATATCCCGTAAGTCACGTATTAGTGTTTCAATATCAATATCATTTGCAGCTGATAGCGGCTGCTCAACATCCCAACTGGGTGGTGGGAGTGCAGTGCTTAAACGTTTAAAGTCAACTGTATTTTCAGTATCTTGAAATTGACCACTAAGCTGCTTAACTTTTTCAACCAGTTCCGCCTTAAGATCAGTATGCTCTTTTCCAGTATAAGATAGCGTAATAATCTTTTCCAACTCAGCACAATAAGCTATTTGACTTGTTAGCTTATCGGTATTGATTAAATGTTCAATCCCCCGTTTCCTTTCAGTCGCATCAGTAGAGTAAAGATATCTGTTCTGTCCCTGCTCAAGGTAGTTCAACAGAGAGAAATTTTTTAGGAAATTATCACCAAGTACATCTTCTAATGCTTGAGAATCAAGACTCTTACCAAACTCATTGGAGTCGAGACTATTTATTTCGTAAAGCTTAAAAATAGAAAAATTATCAGGTGCATTATTATCTGGATTCGATAAGTCGGCCACGCTAGCAACACGAGCCAGAAAAATTGACTCTCCCGAGTCTTGATTTATAAGCTCCGCTCTAATCGCGATATCACCTTCTTTTTTTCTGTTCCAGTATATATTTTCTTCAAACTGTCTTTTGCGGGATCTTTTTGCCACTGTTGCTTCATTTGTATTTATAATTCGCTGTATGATGCCAGTAAACAAAAGCTCCAAAGCATCAAATATGCTAGTTTTTCCAAAACCATTAGGACCATCCAAGGTGATCATGGAGGCAGTTCGAAAATCGATCGATGTATTTTCGAATGGTTTGAAGTTTTCAATCTTAAGACTGGATATTTTCCACTTCTTCATGAATCAGACTCTCGATTAATTTGGCGGCATCAATCCCAGCTGCAGAATCATTAAAAATTCTGACATGAAGATCGGTCAATTTTTTCTCGGCAAGTGCTTCATCTACATAAATATCAAGCGGCTTCAGCGAACTTTCCTTAACCGGAACCTTTACAAAAGGAAGTTTTATAAAAATCCTCGCCGCGACACTATAAATAGTGGGCAACAACGGTTCATCTCGATAATCTGCAAACATCCTATCATCGACAACCACCGCTGAAATGCTGTCAAAACTGTGCCCCTCTAACAACCTAAGTTCTTCTTCACTATAATACAAAAAATATTTTTTAAAATAATATGGATTCTCTTCAATACCAAACACCTTACCCTCTATTTCATTAAAGTCAGCTCGGCGCTTCAGCTTATACAACACAATGAGATCGGTGTTTTTATCAAAAGCGGGATCAGACTTAAAAACTTCAGGAGCATGTAATAGCACTAATTTGTTCAGTACCTGCGGTGATGGAACAGTCGTACACTCGACCACAGCGAGGAATCGTTTCCTATCTCCACTGTGTTGGCTAAAATAAGTTAAAGACTCATATCCGATACCCTCAAGACTAGCTGCAATTCCTCCTGCCGAGTAATCTATGGCGTCATTCGGAATGTTAGAATCATCGTCGTTGTCAAATACAGTAAATTCGTGCCCTAAGGCAGCCTGTAGAACAATATCCTTAATCATTCAACTTCACCTTCGCTTCTTCCCTTGAAATAATTGTTGCATCAAAGGCCTTAGTAATTTTATTACGATCCTTACCCATCAACGAAAACTCTTCTTCTACCGCATCCCGCGAAGCTCCAGTAGCTGTACAAAAGCGCTCGGCGGGTGAAAAAATATTTGCTCTGGCTGCGATCAACCATTGATATTCAACTAATATATCTATCAATTCTGGATCGCTTTTTAGCTGTTCCATGAGATCTTCAGCAAACCTACTCTCCCGTCGAGCATTGTCCGCCGAAATTGCTGTCGGCAAATAAAAATCTCCAGCGGAGCACCTATAGTAAGGGGGTTTCTGCTCACTCAGTGGTGCTCTATCTATCTCGTAGATCACATCAACATAATCATACACACTGTTCTCACTTACAATCATTGTGGAGGACCCAAGACATAACGACTTCCACAGCCATGTAAATGGAGTATCACCCAATTCTTTAATTTGATCGTAAACAGCCGCAACTTTTCGGATAGCAGTCTTATCGGCTGTTTTTTCCATTGAATTGGTATACCCATACAACGATTTACAAACAGCCATCCGCGCCTGAAACATTTTGTATACAAGGTCGTCTTCATGGGTAGCGGAAAGACATAGTAGTTCAACGATTTTCGCGCTTTTCAACGTTTGAGTGAACGCTGCCTCGGCGGCGGTCATTAACCCATCCTGATTGCACGCATGTATATATATTACTTGAGCAGCGATATGGCTTTGCAGAGCTTCGAACTTTAACTTTATTAAAAAGTCACTACAAGGCAAGCCTACAGAGACCAAGTAATTCTCAATTTTCGATTTTATTTTTAATTCGACATCTTGAAGATGACAGTACGGAAGCCCATCGTAAGTATAAAATTTGACAACGTGCCCATTACCACCAATAAAGTCAGCGGCGTCATCAAGACGTACGGATGTATGAAAGTATCTTTGGGTAGTGTTATCACACAACTTAGAAGTGGACGCAGCTTTTTCTAGAGCCTCCTTATAGGCAGCTCTTTTATTATCTGCCAGTGCTTTTACCTGATGCGTGGAAACTGCGACGCCATTTTCAATTATCGCAAAATCATCAATGCTATCAATTTGCAATTCAAACGACATTTTATTAAGCAAGCATTCTATGGAATGGTAGAGAGCTAAATGCCCCTGGTAAATAAACCCACTCCATGTAGGCGCAGCTGTATGAGGGTGAGAGGCAGCCAATTCCGACATTTAATATGTCCCAGGCAAATTGATAGATAGAGTCAGAAGTTATTCTCTGACCTAATAAAATAAATCATATAGATTCTGTATCCGATGTTCGGACTTTTGTCGCGTGCGCCCAGCGGCGTTGTGAGAACGTCCTTAATTGTCATTTTTATTCATTCCTTTGTGCAATATCACTATGATATCACCAAATCTAACATACCTATCGGACAGAACAGAAGGGTAGGCCAAACTTCCGCACGGGGCTGCAGCATTTTCCTAGGTTCTGTACGTAAACCCAAGAAATACGATTTTCTGTAAAATACACCGCCATTAAAGCCAGGAGGCCAAGATGGCAAAGCGGTATGAACTCCCCGACGCAGCCTGGGATCTGGTTGCAGATATCTTCACCAAAAATCAGCGCACCGGGCGCCCTCGGGCCGATGATCGCCTGATGCTAAACGGTATTCTCTGGGTGCTTTGCTCTGGCGCAGCCTGGCGAGACATGCCCGAACGATTCGGCCCTTGGTCAACGATCTATCAACGGTTCCGGGGATGGCGTGATTGCGGAGCTTTTGATCAGATGCTCAAGCGTCTTCATATCCGATTGAATGAGCAGGGTTTGATTGACTTGGAAACATGGATGATCGACTCCACTGCCGTACGAGCAACCCGGGCCTCATCAGGTGCCGGGAAAAAAGGGGATTTGAAGAACCGCAAGACCACGCGCTCGGGCGCAGCCGGGGTGGCCTGACGACCAAGATTCACATGCTGTGCGACGCCAATGGTGTGCCTCTGCGTTTCCTGTTGTCAGGCGGACAAGCCAGCGATATAGCCTATGCCCAACCGCTACTCGATCAGGCTTGCATACCCAGCCTGCGCGGTCGCCCACGCAAGCGTTGCCGTTGGTTGCTGGCTGACAAGGGTTACGACGCTGAAGCGCTGCGCCAGTATTGTGATCGTTATCGCATGCAGCCAGTCATTCCGTTGCGAAGCATGAAGCGCAAAACCAAGCCAGGATTGCCTCGACTTTTTGATCGCCCCAAATATCGGCAGCGCAACATCATCGAACGCATGTTTGGCTGGCTGAAGGAGAACCGTCGCATCGTGACGCGCTTCGACAAGCTCGCAACAAGTTTTGCGGCGATGGTCTCATTGGCCTGCGCTATGCGGTGCTTGCGACAATACTTTACGTACAGAGCCTAGGTTGGGCTTACGCCCCTAAAATCGCGACTTTAAGGCCGTACCTCACAAGGCCTACTTCAGCGCACGGTCCCTGCCGAGCATGTTAATAAACTCTGAAGCAACAAGTATTGGAGTGGAGCCCCTCTTCCAATTCCCACGCTCTACGGGGATAGAGTTAGAGGTAGAGAGCTAAAAACCTATAACAAAACTTCATATTAAACATATAGTTGACTCATGATTCGACTCCTGGTGCCGGCACCATATAAGACGAAGCCCCTGCAGAAATGCAGGGGCTTTGTTGTTTCTGGGGTATTCACCCTCAATCCGCACGGCCCTCCCCTCCCGACTTTCTAAAGCGGTTGTCTCTGCGCTCAAAATTCACGTTTCGATCTTTATGCTAAATTATGTACAGGCAATAATTATGGCGTATCCATAAAAAGGGATAATTGCATGAGCAGCATATTTCAGCGCCCCGAACTGGCTGAATCGATGGCCAACCAGCTTCTCAATCCCGGCGTGCTCGACGAGGGCCTACGCTCAGGTTTGTTTCTGTCAGGCCTGCGCCGCACTGGTAAAACGACATTTCTGAGAAACGACCTCATTCCTGCCCTGGAAGAAGCAGGCGCTCTAGTAATCTATGTCGACCTCTGGAGCGACACGCTGGCCAATCCCGCGACCCTCGTGCACAACGCCATCTGCAAAACCCTCAAAGAACTACAAACACCAGGCTCCTCCGTCCTGGAAATGCTCAAGCGTGCCAGTAACATTGACGTCGGTGCAGCCGGATTCAAATTCGGATTCAAACTCGACAGTATTGGAAACGCTGACGGACCAACACTGGCCCAAGCACTTACAGAAGTTGTCGACCAGGCGAAAACCAATCTCGTGCTGATCATCGACGAAGTGCAACAGGCCATATCCTCAGATGATGGCAACCAGTTGCTCCTGGCCCTCAAGGCCGCCCGCGATGCAATCAACCCGCGACCCAATACGCCTGGCTACTTCCTATTCATCGGCACCGGATCTCACAGAGCCCAAGTGAGCGAGCTGACGGCAAAACGCAACCAAGCGTTTTCCGGCGCTACATCAGCGGCTTACCCCCTTCTTAAGGGTGACTATGTTGAGTTCCTGCTCAACCGCTTGGCGATGACCGTAAAGAAAGAAAAACTACCCTCCATTGAAGCCGCTATCGAAGCGTTCAACACCCTTGGAAATCGACCAGAGGAGATGCTCAAGGCGCTGCGCCAACTGTTGCAACAAGACGGTGAGCCAGACGTTTTCCTCCCGGTGATCGCCAGCACATTGCGCTCGGCAGCCGCGAGCATCGAGTTGGAGAAGGTTGAACAGCTGGGGAGTCTGGCTCAAGCAATCTTCAATAAAATCGCATCAGCCGAAGCGGATGCCAGGGGAGTTTTTTCTATCGATGCTGCGGCGGAGTATTCGAAGACAGTGGGGCGGGAGGTACGGGTTGAAGAAATTCAACCGGTGGTGATTGCGCTGGTGGCTGAGAACATCATCATGCGGCGTGGGCATGGGATTTATGCGATCACGGATCAGTTTGTTCAGGAGATTTGGTTGGAGGAACGGGCGTTAATTGAGGGAAGGTAAGAATTCGTCTCATGCTATTGAGCAACTGATTACAAGCCAGTAGGTCCAGGCTAACCACCGCAACACCAACAAAAAAGGCACTTACCCAAATCGGGTAAGTGCCTTTTTCACATCCATGACCAGCCAATCACCGCGCCAGCATAAACGTCTCATACTCCAAATCTTCCAGCGTCGACGACAACCGCGCCAGTCCCAGCAACACACACACCAGCAGCGACAACGTAAACCCATACCCAAAGAAACTCGGCCCCAGGTGCATGCTGAGCAGTGTCAGGGCGCCGTTGAGTACGGCGAACAGTACGCACAGTTCCAGCACTACGCGGCGTTTGTCGAGGTAGAAGAAAACGTTGAGCAATGCCATGAACACAACCTGGATGCTCACGCCGATCAGGTCGATGTAGAACAGGGGCAGGTAGTAGCTGGAGATGCCGATCCATTCCAGCAGGCGCGGGGCGAAGAGGAACAGTAGCACCACGGTGAGGCCCTGGACCTTGCAGATTTCCAGCAGGCCTTGGCGGATCGACAGGGTCATTTCGGTTTTCAGCGAGCCGATGTGCTGCAAGGTTTCGCCGTCGCGAATGGCGCGGAACAGTCGGTCGTACCATTCGGCAAAGTCGGTCTCGATACGCACCAAGAACACGGCCATGCCAGGGATGATCGCCAGGTAGGCGATGAAGATGGGCATGTCGTACAGGATCGAGGCGCGCAGCGGGCCGATGACGGCGTTGGAGGTGCCCGGGTTGAACCAGAACAGGATCTTGTCGACCCAGATGCCGAAGTTGTAGAAGAACCCGGTTACCAGCAGGCTGAGGAAGACGTTGCGACGATTGAGGAAATCGAAGGCAATCATCTTCTCGGCACGGTATTCGCGCAGGATGTCGTACAGGTACAGGAACAGCAGGCTACCGTGCCCGATCAGCAATGCCAGCAACAGGCCGGGCATCTTCAGGAAGCTCAGCGCGTAGGCGCTTGCGACCATCAGCGCGTAGCCCACCACCATGACCATGAGGATGCGGTTATATTTTTTCATCCCCGACAGGAAGATGATCACCAGCCACAGGTTGCACAGCACCACGAAGTTCGACAGCACCAGCACGCGGTAGATCAGCGGCTGATCGAACAGCAGCGCCAACACAATGACCCCCAGCACGCCGGCGCCAATGGTGACCAGCAGCAACACGCCCAACAGGTTGGGCAGGATCTGCTCGTACTTGTGTTCAAACAATTGGTCGGACACAAACCGGGTGAAGAACAATTGCAGGCCACCCGTCAGGATCAACGAGCTGGCCATCAGGTACGTCACCGTGACCAGGAACTGCCCCACCAGTGAGTTGGGCAACAACAGGCCCAGGCTGATGATGCCCACCAGCATCACGCTGATGATCGACAGCACCCACGGCCCGGAGCTGATCAAGCCGGCGTACACATACGCGTGCAGGGTGGCGGTGTATGAGTCGCGCGAGAGGATCTTGCGCAGTTCGAAGCCAATACCGGCCATTTAATTGTTCTCCATGGCTGCTTGGTACAGGTCGCGATAGCGCTGCAGCATCAAGGCTTCGGTGTAGTAACGGTTGACCCGCAACAAGCCGCTGGCCTGTGCGGCCTTCCAGCGCTCGGGGCTGCGCAGCAGTTCGAGGATGGCGGCGGAGGTGGCTTGTGGGTCGGCAATCGCCACCACCTTGCCTGCAACGCCCAGGTCGCGGTCTTCGGCGCTGCCGCCTTCGATCAATTCACGGCACGAGCCGACGTCGCTGCTGATGACCGGCGTACCGGCGGCCCAAGCTTCGAGGATCACCAGCGGTTGCGCCTCGCTGATCGAGGTCAGCACCATCAGGCCCAGTTTCGGCAGGATGTCCTGGATGCGTTGGAAGCCCAGGAAGTGCACCCGGCCTTCAAGCCCAAGGCTCGCCATCAAGCTGCGGCATTCGCTGACGTATTCCGGGTCTTCCTCTTCCGGGCCAACAATCCAGCCCTCGGCGTGCGGCATGGCGCTGATCACGCCGCGCATGGCACGCAGGAAGGTCTTCACGTCTTTGATCGGCACCACACGCCCGATCAACCCGACCACGGGCGCGATGCCCGGCTCACGGGTTTCCATGGCGCTGGCCCACTGCGACAGGTCGATGCCGTTGGCGATCAACTGCGTGCGAGCGGGGTCGGCACCGTCTTTGATCTGGCGCTGACGGTTGCCGTCATACAAGGCAATGATGTTGTCGGCACTGTTGTAGGCCAACTGGCCGATCCGTTCGAAGTAGCGCACCCACAGGGTACGGATATACCCCGAGCCACCGTCGAGGCTGCGGTTCAGCGCCTGGCCGGAGCTTTCGGCGATCCACGTGGCCTGGGCCAGGTCGATCTTGCGCTCCTTGGTGTAGATGCCGTGTTCGCTCAGCAGGTACGTGCACTTCCAGCGATGCTTGAGGATGCACCCCAGCAGCCCGGCGTAACCGGTGGAAATCGAGTGCAACACCCGCGCTGGCGGCATCTTGCGTGAGGCTTCGGCGAGCATCAGCAAAGGCGACTGCAGCGAGCGCAGGGTCCAGAAATAGTTGACGAAAGAAGGGTCGGCGCAGTGCTGACGGTAACCTTCGCTGAGGGTTTCCCAACTGGCGCGGCTGCGCAGTACGTCATCGAGGGTCATGTGGCCCTCGGCGATGCAATTGAGCATGCGCTCACCCAGTTCCCGCTCGGGCTGGTCCGGGTGATGCAAAAAGCGATACAGGTCGGCCAACTGTTGCGGGTCGGCATCACGCGGCGTGCCGCGGGTGTCGGTGGGGTGCGTCGCGTCTTCGAGGAACACTTCCTCGATGTGCAATACGTTCGCCGGGATTTCATAGCGCCGCGAGGTATAGGCCGAGCGCTGGCCGCCGATGAACATCACCGAAAAGGTCAGTTCCGGCAGGCCGAGGATCATCTGGTGAATCCAGCTCGATACGCCGCCACGCACGTACGGCCAGGTGCCTTCCAGCAACAGGCAGATATCGGCCGTCGGTGTCGCTTCCTTATGATTCATTCCAGCTCCTCACCAACTCAGCGAAGGGTGGCCGCTGGCGGGTTTTTTCCGGAAGGCTGGCGAGCAACCCGGGGATTTCGTGATAGCGACCCGACTCAAAGGCCAGTTCGGCATGGAAGGGCAGCAATTGCGCAGCACCAAGACCGTTCCTCTCCGCTTCGTGCAAGAGCGCTTCGGCTCGCTCATTCTCACCGCGCTCCAAGGCAATACGGCCCGCCAGCAACAGCAACTCACCACCCTCGCCCGCCGCCAGGCCCTGCTCGGCGTGTTCACTGGCTTGGTTCAAAACGTGCTCAAGCACACTGCCTTGGGCAAGGCCCAGGTAGGCCAACTCCCAATACCAGCGCGCCAACATGCTGTGCACCGGGCCCGCGGCTCGCGGGCTGACGCCGGCCAATTGTTCGAGGGCCATCTGGATGTGCAGGTTGATGTCGCTTTCCTGCTTGTCGAGCATCGAGTACGCCAAGAGGCGCACGTCATCGCTGGGGTCACCCAAGGCCAACTTGAGGATGGGCACGGCGTCCTTGCCCGGCATGCGTCGAGTTGCCAACAAAGCGGCCAGACGTTGATCGGGGTTCGGCGCGTGACGCAGCACATCCTGCAAACCGCCGTCGGCGAAGATCGGCGTGCGGGTCTGGGCCTGCGCGCGGAACGGCAGGTCTGGGATGCCAACGGCCTGCCAGGCTTGCTGGTCGCGTTTGCGCGGCAGGTACAGCGCCGGGAAGATCGACGCCACCACGCCCAGGGTACCGATGACCGGCACGAAGAACGCCAGGCTGAAAATGAACAACGGGCTCCACGGCAGCGGCGCACGGTAGCGCGCCGGCAGCAACAGCCAGACCGCGCCGCTGAGCATCACGCAGGCGAGGCCGTGACTGAAGGTGAACACCAACAGTTGGTGCAACTGCGGCGCGTCGAGCCACAAACTGGCCCAACTGCCCGCCTCTAGCAACACGGCGCCGCTAAACAGCCACTTGCTGATCATTCAGGCCACACTCGTTGTAAAGGAAGTTACGCAGCCCGTTGCGATCACAGCCAGGCTCCAGGTTGAAAGGCATGACCCGCACACCCAAGCTGTCCAAATCGGTGTCGATGCCAAAGTGTTCGTGCAACAACAGGCCGATACGCGCGAGGTAGCCTTGGGTGCCTTCCGGACTGGTCAACGGCAACAACACCAACAGCAGATGGTGGTCGCGGTTGTTGCGCACCGGCAGGTGCAGGTCCAGGCCACGCTGGCTGCGTTCCATCAAGCGCGTCAGTTCGTCGTTGGCACGCGTCATCTCGAACGCGAACAACCCGGCCGGCAAGGTGTGCTGCTCCACATCCACCAGCGAACGCTTGAGCTGCAACGTGAATTGCTGGGCATCCGCATCGGGCAGGCTCAGCACTTGCGGGTCGCGGCGCAGTAGGTCGGCAATATGGCCGGCCAGCAACGACAAGAGGCTCAACGTGCGGTCCTGGAACGCGAAGAACGGCATCTGCCGCACCGCCAGAATCGCCAGCAAACGCCCTTCCGCGTCGATCAACGGGATACAGGCCTGCAACGATGAGAACTGCGCGGAGTTACCCGAGTCGATCAGTTCCTGACGCACGCTGACCAGTTCGCCACGCTCCAGGCACAGCTTGATCAAACCGTCGTCGGTGCCCAACGGGCCCATGACGCCGATCATGGCCAAGGCCTGCGGCAGAACATTCTTTTCGCTCTCGTCGACGCGGTACAGGCCCGCCACGCGCAAGGCGCCGTACTGGCCCAGCATCGCCACGATCGGTTCTGCCAGTTCGTTCAGCGCATCGCCTTCGACCGACATGCCGCGAAGTTTTTCTCGCAGACCCAGCAAGGAGCTGCGCAGGCTCTGGTCGCTGCCGGCGACACGCTGCTCCAACAGGTCGTGGGACACCCGCAAGATCTGGTGGGCACGGGTAAATTCGTCGAGACGGTACTGACGGTATTCGTTGGCCATCTGCAGACGCTCCAGACGGCGTACCCACAAGTCGCGAACCTCACCGACCAGCATCCCGCACACCAGCACACCCACGATGAAAGACGGCTCCAGTTGGGTGTAGCCCTCATGCCCGCTGTAGCGCAGCGCGAACAACGCGGCCACTAGCAAAGCGGCGCTGAACAGACCGCGCACAAAACCGTAACGCACACCCAACAGCAGCGGCGCCAGAATCGGCCAGGGGAAACCACCGTGCATCTGCAACGGGTCTTCGGGGGTCAGCCAGAAGCCAAGACCAATGGCCAACCCCGTCACCAGAAGCGTTTCCAGCCAAGACACCGGCCCGCTGGCGCGAGGCGCCAGGCTGTAATCCATGTGTGGAGAATTCATTGCGTTCACTCGAACCGAAGGGCGCCAACAAGTTTGTCGATAACCGTCTGAGCATTGCCCGCCAGGCTTTCACGGGACCAGCCGGCGCGCGCGCCACTTTTGCTCCAGAGCACGCGACCGCTGTTGGCTTCCAATACCCGCAGGCTGATGCCGACTGCCGGCTCGCCGTCCAGGCCGTTCTTGTACTGCCACTCTTCCACGCTACCGGCGACCACGTAATCGAGCTTCTGCTCACGTGCCCATTCAAGGGCGCCGTTCAGGCGCTCGTTGTCGTCCATCAGCGCTTGCTCGCCCTGGGTGCTGGTTGGGTACACGCGCGGTTGCAGGCCGTGGCTGCTGAGCACACTGAGCAGAATCTGCTCGCTGCGCTCACCGGCTTGCGGGGTCTGGGAATAGTTGACCATCGGCACGATGCCCCACTGCGCGTTGCGCGGCAGGTTCGGGCTGTTTTCACTGGTGAAGCTTGAGCAACCGGCGACGAACAGTACTGTCAGAGCCAAGCTCAGGTTACGAATTGCTTGCATAGGTTTTTCTCCCGTAGATTCTGTAATCAGCGCCCGAAACGCACGCCGTAGCTCATACCCAGTGTGCCGCCGGACTTGCCATCCCCGCCCTGTGGCGCAGATTGGTAACCGAAGGTGAGGGCCAGTTCGTCATCACCCAGCACTTCGAAGCCGACCCCGGTGTTGATGCCGTAGTTAAAGGTTTGGTCCGTCCATTGCCAGCCTGCCGTCATGTCCACCAACCAGGTGTATTGCGGCTTGCTGCGCACCAGGGCGCCCGGTATGCCACGACGCCAGGTGGTGCCGACGTAGAGTTGGCCGTAGCGGCTTTGCAACAGGTCGCCAGCGGTAACGGTTTCCACGTCGAGCGGGTCCGGCAGGTTAGTGTCCGGGTCAATCGACTGAGGCGTGATCTTGATCGGGCCACCATTACGACTGGAGAGGTAGTCCAGGTCACGATCCTTCACGTTGTTCTTCTGGTAATCCACACCGCTGCGCACGGTCCAGTTAGGCCCGGCGAATTCCAGCGTGTGGTTCAACTCCAGCTTCACGGCCTGACCGGTGCCCAGGGAATCCCCGGCACGGGTCGAGAACGAGCGCTGCGCCACTTCCCAGCTCAACTGGTCACGTGCGGTCAAACCATGACGCCCACCGACCCAGGCCCGGTCCTGCTCGCCAAAGGCGCGCATGTAGCCGCTGTCATCGCTCTTGCGATGCCAGTCCAGGCCGGTCTCGATCTGGTGGCTGGAACCCAGTTGCCACATGCGTGACAGGCCCAAGCCGTTGCGGTCGTCGTCCTTGCGCTGGCTGGTATCGGCAAATAATTTCCAACTGCCGTTTTCCACCGAGCGAACCAGGGTCAGGGCGGCGTTGCTCTCGTCACCGATTTTCGATGAGATCACATCGTCGCCTTTGTAGTTACCGTGTTCCACTTCAAGGTCCGCGTACCATTTTTCACCCAGGTTATGGGCGATTTCCAGGCGCGGCGAATCAAACGAGAGGCCACCAAAGTCTTGCTTCTGATACGACAACAGCGCGCCTTGCGGTGTGCTTTCGTGAATCTCCACGGCCTGGCGACGCAGTTGCTCGCGCACCGCCTCAGGCTGATCGTCACCGAGTGCAGACAGGTTGGTTTCCAGGGCCTCGTTGTTACGTCCCAAACGGCTGAGTGCCTGGGCACGTTGCGCCGGGTTCAAGTCGCTGCTGGCCAACAGGGTTTCGACCTGGGCTTTATTGCGGCTGCGCAGGGCTTCCTGGATCTGCTCGTAACGGTCGACCTTGAGGCCTTGGGTACGCGCCCAGGCCAGCCAGTCATCTTTCTGTGCTTGCTGGTTGGTTGCATCCAGGCGAGCGACCAGGCGTTCGAACCACAGTTGCTTCATCGACGGCGAACCGTCTTTCCACTTCAGCAGTTCTTGCTGGGCTTTTTGCGGCGAGTAGCTGCTGGACATCAAGCGCAGCCAGATCGCGTAGCGCTGCGACGACGGTTGCAGGTTCTCGGCCTCAGGGCTGCGCAGCAACTTCAAGCGCAAACGCTGAGCGGCGTCCTGGTAGCCGGAGGTGTCCAATGCGTCGGCATACGCGGCCTGCACCAGCCAGTCGTTCGGGCTGAGCTTGAGGTACATGCGGTACCAGGCCAACGCCTCGGTATCACGCCCCAATAGTTGGCTGGCACTGGCGAACGGCAGCCACAGCAGGCGGTCTTCCCGTGCGTAGGGGCGCCATTTGGCCAGCAACGGCTTGAGCTTCGCCGTATCGGCCTGGTCGACGTACAGCCAGGTCAGGCGCTCGCGAAACAGGTTGTCATCGGGGAACCGCGACAGCCCCAGCAGATACAAACGCTCGGCCTCGGTGGTGTCGCCCTGCTCCACCGCCAACGCGCCGCGCACCGCCAGAACCTGGGCTTGCTCGTAGGCATCCGGGTATTTCTTGGCGTCTTCCAACAAGGCGACGACCTGGTCCCACTCCTGCAGTTCCTGAGCCAGTTGCAGCGCTTCGACCAACCGCTGCGGGTCTTGGGCGCGGTGCCAACTGTCAACCATCAGCTTCAGGGCGCGCTGCGGGTCACTGGTGCGATACAGGGTGATCAACTGGCTCTCATCGCCACTGGTCAGCTTGCCGTTAAGGGACAGCAGCTTCTCCAGCGAGACGCGCAAGTCTTCATCACGCTCCAGGTCCCAAGCGAGGGCTGCGCGGGTGCGCCAGTATTCCGGGTCATCAATGGCAGGGTTATCCGACTTCACCACTTCCCAAGCGGCTTGCTCATCAAACAGCTTCATTTCGGTGCTGGCCCAATCGACCAGTTCTTCGGTGGTCAGCTTGTAGCTTTTTGCATAGTCCTTGTAGACCTTGCCCTTGGCCGCGAATTGCCCGGTGTTTTCCAGGTTTTGCAGCAGGCGTGTCCAGGCCAGACGATGCGACGGGTATTTACGCAAGTAGCCGCGCAACCAGGCTTCGGCTTCGACGGGGGTACCGCGCGATTCGTGACCGTAGATCAACGCATCCAGTTCGATGTTCGTGAGCGCACGCTGTTGCATGATCTCAGCGAGCAGCGGGATCGAGCGGTCAAAGTCGAATTGCTGGCTGGCGAGACGCCAGGCATGTTCGCGGGTTTTCGGGTCTTCCTTGAGCTTGAGCAAGCGGATCCAGTAGCTCAGCGCCGCTTCGTTGTCGCCGCGCCATTCACCGAGCTTGGCCATTTGCTCGAGCAATTCGGTGTCATCCGGGTAATCGACCACCAGTTCCTGGCCGGTCTCCCACGCACCCGCCAGGTCATTGATGGCCAGGCGTACCTGGAACTCCTTCACGAGGATTTTGCGGTTGTCGGGCTCCAGGTCATGCCACTGCTGGAGCACACGCTGGGCAAGCTCAAATTGCTTGGTCGCAACGGCGATATCAACGCCCTGCTCCAGCCATGCCACATCGGTTTTTGCGTTCGTCAGCGTGGGCAATTCGTCAGCCAACACCTTAGCGGCCTGCTCGTCACGGCCGGCCGAAAGCAGGCTATTGAACGCCAGCTGCGCGTACTCGCGCTGCTCGCCTGGCTGCTGGGCGTCACGCTTGAGTTGCAGGTAGATGTCGGCCGCACGCGCCGGTTGCTCACCCGCCAGGTACCACTGCGCTGCCGATTTAAGGGCCTCGGTATGTTGCGCCGGGTCACGCCCTGCGATTTCTTCGAACACCGTGGCGGCAAACGCCGGCGCCTGCAGGGTCAGCGCCAGCTTGGCCAGGCTTTGCAGTTGGGCCACCGGCAACTTGCGATGATCAAAGCTTTGCAAACGCTCGACCAGCGCATGCTGCGCGATCAGATCGTTGCCATTGGCGGCGATCAGCGCGTCCAGTTCCAGGCGGTAGTAGGCCTGGATCTCCGGCTGCGGCTTGGGCCAGGCATCCACGTGCTCACGTGCCTTGGCGTAGTCACCCAGGCGAATCAGCAAGTCGACCAATTGCAGGCGCAAGCGGTCGTCCTCGGGGTGCGCTGTCAGCAACAGCTCGGCGTAGTTGGCCGATACCGCATCGGGCTCGCGCCCGTCGGGCTGGAACACTTCTTCACGCTGGAAGGTCGCCCACAGCAAACCTCCCACGGCAACCGCGACTACCGCCAGTGCCCAAGGATTGAGCAGGCGGTTATTTTTAGTTGCAGAGGAGTTGACCATTACTCACCTGCTTCATAGGTAGTTGAAAAGTCCAAAGGCCGGCCGAAGCCTTGCCCGCAAATCGCTGCCCATCGACTTCTACGCGGCAGGCTGTAGCCGAGCGCACGGAGAAGGTCAGGTCAAACTGACCGGCAAACGCGAAACTCACGCGACGATCATCCAGGTAGCGCCAATCGAGCAAAGGCACGTTAGCCTCCTCCAACGCAGGGCGAGGATCCCTGTCCGAACGCAGCACCAACAGCGCTTTGTCGCTGCTCAGGGCCACGTAACGGCCTTGCGGCAAGTCGCGCACGCCGGCGATATTTTGTGATTTGACCAAGTCCGGCCAACCCATTTGTGCATCCAGGCGCACGGTACGCAGTGCGTCCATCCCACGGATCTGCCAGGCGCCATCGGCGGTACGCGCCAAGCTCGACTGGTACAGGCCATGCAGGCGGTCGACGTAGTCGCTCATCCACAACGACATCGGCTGTTGATCACGCATGTAGCCGTAGATCTCGTGCATGGCCTTGATCGAGGCTTGCTTGGTGCTGGAATAGAAGTGGTAGTAGAGGTGCAGGCCGCGCAGGCGACGCGGGCTGTCGGTCAGCTGGAAGGTGTCGATCAACTCGCGGAAGCCGTAATACGGACCTTTCCACAGGTTGGTGTAGAGGTTTTCGTTGATGATCGGCGCGTAGTACTGCAGGCCACCCGGGGTTGGGCGCAGCAACGGGTTCAGGCCCGTCAGCGATGGGTTGGCCTTGGTCATGATGGTTTCGGCGCCATTGACGTTTTTCAGGCCGGCGTCATAGGCCAACTTGATGGTGTCGGAAGACGGCAGCGCGTCGCCCGGCCAGAACACCATTTTCACCGGCTTCTGCGGGGTGGTCAGGTTCTGGTTGATGTAGTCACGCGAACCAAAGATCTCGCGACGGAAATCGATTTTGTTGTAGCCGGCGATCTTCATGTTCAAGCCGTATTCCGGGTTGAAGTTCTCGCGCTTCTTGGCTTTGTCCGGCTGCATGAAAAACGGGTGGCTGAACGTGTGCGTCGCCACTTCGACTTTCGGGTTGGCAAAGATCTCGCGGGCAATCGGCTCAAGCTCACGGGCCAGGAACGGGAACGCACCACGCGGCGAAATCTCACCTTCGATGATCGAGACCGAGGTCAGGAACGGGTTGGGCTTGATGTAGTCGTCCAGGGTGTGGCGACCCGCGTACGGCGTGCCCCGCACTTCGGCGCGGGATGGGAAGCCATCACCGTCGATGTGCACGGTCGCGATGCGACGGCCATTTTCGGTGGTGGTGTCCGGGCGTGGCTGGTCCGGCAGGCGCAGGCTGGCGGTCAGGAAGGCGAACGGATCGAGAATCCACCGGCTGCGCTCGTTGTTGATCTCAAGGATATAAGGCGCCAGTGCCAGGCCACCCCATTTGCCGACCACTACCGGGTTGAAAACAGCGCCATTGGCACCGCTCAGGGACAACGCCGGGGTTGGGCCGTTAGGCAACACCGAGACGGATGCCAGGTCGCGGGAGCGCGGTACAATCGGCGCTTCAAATGAGCCCAGCAATGCCTTGTCCTGGTGAGTGATGGTCAGCACTTGGGTGGCTGGCGGCGCATCACGCTTCAGGCCCAGGCGCTTGAGCAGCAACTTGTCTTCAACCGGCAGGCCACTGAAAAACACCACCGGGACGTTTTCGTCCAGGCGCGCGTTGAGAAAACGATTGAACGCGGGCGTGTCCTGCGGCGGGCCGCTGGTCATCCAGGTGACCACACCTGCGTACAAACCGCTGAAGCCGTATTGCGGCAGGTCACTGTTGGCGGGCAGGTAATCGACGCGATAGCCGAGGTATTCCAGCAGGCCGCCCAGGTTGCTATGGCCAGCAGCATCTTCGAGCGCGCCTTCACGCGGGTCGTAGATCATTGCGATACGGCGCGGCTGAACCTCGATGCTGCTGATGCCCAGGGTGTTGAGATCCGGAGTGCTGATGTACGGAATGAAGCCCTCGTCACGCAAACGCTTGGCGAGCTTGCGCGCTTCTTCGCGGCGTTCAGGTGGCAGGTAGTCGATGGCAACCAGCGGGATGCCCTTGGCGCGCAGCGGTTGCAGGTGCGTCTCGAGCCACTGGCGGTCGGACTCGGACACCGGACGATAGCGCTTGGCGGAAGCATCCCAGCCCGCATGAATCGACTCGACGGCGACTGCGGCCGCCACGCCATCCAGCTCTGGCAGCACTTCGAAGCCGCGGTTGAAGAACAGCTTCAAGTTAGGCTGACGCTTGTGCAACTCACGCAGCAAGCTGGCCAAGCCAACGCGCTGTGCTTCACGGGAGGCTTGTGGCAGCAGTTGGAAGCTGTCGAGGGTGTCCAGAAACAGGCCGGCATAACCTTGCGCTTCGAGGGCCTTGGCGCGACCGAACAGGTGCTCACGCCAGGCCGTCGAGGTGAGGTCCATCACCTGACTGTTCCAAGAGTCGTTGCGCACCGGGGAAATCGCTTTGCTCAGCCCGGCTTTCTCGACTTCGGCCTTGTTGCCATCGAACTCACCGATGGACAAATAGGCAAACGGCTGGCTTCCCAGTGCCCGCAAGGTTTTCACATCGCCCGGTGTCATATGGCCCGGCTCGACCACGGCCCAATCGAACTGCGACAGTTCTGGCAGTGGTGGTTGGTCGGCGTACCAGAACGCCACGCTGGCCGGTTGAGGCAAAGCAGCAGCGTGGGCAACTGGCCCTGCAACGAACAATGCTAGAGCAGCGAGTAGCCGCTCGGCGATCGCGCGCAAACGCGTCCTGCGGAAAACGATTTCCATAATTCACTCTTGAAAATGACTGGGCCGATACTGCGTTAACGTCGGGCGAAGTGACCGTCGAATTACAAACTACGCAAGAGCTGTGCTAGACCCTGGCCGATTGAAGTCGGTTCCGGGAGAGCAAAGCGTTCCAGCAAACGGGCGTTGTTGGCGCGCGAATGGCGAATATCGCCTTGGCGTGGCGCTTGGTAGGTCACGTTCAACGGGGTGCCCGTGGCATCGCCCAGTTCAGCGATAAGATCGTTGAGGCTGGTGGCGCGGTTAAGTCCGACGTTGATGGCCCCTAGGGCCGGCTCGTTGGTCTCTACCGCCTGGACAAGAATGCTCACCAAATCTTGCACAAATACGAAGTCGCGGGTTTGCTCGCCGTCACCAAATACGGTGATGGGCTTACGGGCCAGTGCGCGCTCGGTGAAGATGCTGATCACGCCGGAGTAAGGCGAGGAAGGGTCTTGGCGTGGGCCAAAAATATTGAAGAAGCGGAAGATCACCGGCTCCAGGCCATGCTCGCGGCGATAGAAGTCCAGGTAATACTCACTCGACAACTTGTCGCTGGCATACGGCGTCAGCGGGGACTTGGGAGTGTCTTCATCAATGGCGGTGCCTTCGCCGTTGTTGCCGTAAGTGGCAGCGCTGGACGCAAATACCACACGCACCACACCGGCTTTCAACATGCTTTGGCAAACGTTGAGTGTGCCGACAAAGTTGGCTTGGTGAGTGGCGACCGGATCGTCTACCGAGGCCTGGACCGACGCGACGGCTGCCAAGTGCACGACCGCGCTGCAATCTCGCATGGCGCGCTCGACGACGGTGCTGTCTGCAACATCACCCACCACCAGTTCCAGGTCGGCATTGTCCATTGGCAGGTTAGTCACCTTGCCGGTGGACAAGTTATCCAGCACGCGAATCTTGTAGCCCTTGCCCAACAAGGCATCGACCAGATGTGAACCGATGAAACCTGCACCACCTGTAACCAGAACGCGTCCTACGACCATGAAGTTTTCTTCCTAAAGACTCTACTGCAGACGTGAATCAAAGAGCCTGCGAACAAGGTAATTGTGTTTAATGGGTACCCCGACTGACGCCACTTGGCCATCAGGGTCCAAGCCGCAACATCCCGACCTCTTTAAGAACAACAGCATGGGACGAATCTGCGCCATTAATGTCATTTTAATGGCTTAGAGCCATCAAAACCGTCGCAAATAATGTTGGATCCATTTGGAACTGTCAACGTTTTGTCTTGTCTGCCGCCAAACGGTCACTCCAGGCTCGATTCACGCCATTTATTTGACAGCGTAAAACCAGCAAAGCCACTTCCGCCGCCTGTTGGACGCCCGCTGATTCGGTCATCCCACCGCACAAAAGCCTCTTGCATAAAACCACGCCATCACAATAATGAGAGCAATTACCATTTACACATCGGTAGCACGCTCATGTCGGCCCTTGATCATTCAGCGCTTCATCAGTTGTACAGCGACCACAACAGTTGGCTTAAAGGCTGGCTGCGGGTACGGCTGGGGAACGCGGCGGATGCGTCTGACCTGGCGCAGGACACTTTCCTGCGCGTGATGACGGCTCGCAACAGCGCGCCGATCCGTGAGCCGCGTGGCTACCTGAGTGCGATCGCACGTTCGTTACTGATCGATAAATCCCGCCGTCGCGCCATCGAGCAGGCTTATCTGCAGGCGCTGGCGCTGCGGCCGGAGCCGGTGGAAGTGTCGCCGGAGGTGCGTTTGTCGATCATCGAAATGCTGGTGTCCATCGACAGCCTGCTGGATGACTTGGGGGTGCGCACGCGAGAGATTTTCCTGGCGGTGCAGCTTGAGGGCTTGAACTACGTCGCCGCCGGTGAACGCTTTGGGGTGTCGGTGACCACGGTGAAGAACCATCTGATCCGCGCCATGACGCAATGCCTGTTGCTGGTCGAGAGCTGATGAAGCCGTCCCTGGATTTAAAGACGCTTGAAGCCGCCGCCACCTGGTACGTGCAGTTGAATGACGGCGAGGCTGACGAGGCACGCACACACGCTTGGCAGGCCTGGTTGCAGGCCTGCCCACAGCACGCAGCGGCGTGGGGGCGAGTCGAGGCGCTGCAACAGCAATGGGCAAGGATGCCTCAGCAAGCCGCCCTCTCCGGCCTCGGCGCCGCCCAGAAACAACGCCGTGAGGTGTTGAAGATCCTGAGCATGCTGATGGCCGTCGGCGCGTGTTCGTGGCTGGCGGTGGAGCAGGTTCCGTACCGCGCCATGCTGGCCGAGCAACGTACCGGTACCCGTGAACGTCGATCACTGCGCCTGGATGATGGCACGCAATTGGAGCTGAACGCCGACACGTCGCTGGACATTCTTTTCGACGCCAACCAACGACTGATCCGGCTCTATCAGGGTGAAATCCGAGTGCAAACCGCCAAGGATCCAGCCCTGCGGCCGTTCATCGTCACCACAGGCGACGGCAGCATCAAAGCGCTCGGTACGCAGTTCAGTGTTCGCCAGTTCGACGATCACACCCAGGTCGGTGTGCTGGAGTCCGCGGTTGAAATACGCCCGCGCCGACAACCCGGCCATGTGCTGCGTTTGGAGAGCGGCCAGCAGGTCGCGTTCGACCGTGATGCCATCCAGAACCCCTCGGCCTTGCCAGCAGGCTCCACCGCTTGGGTGCATGGCATGTTGAGTGTGGACGACTGGCGCCTGGGGGATTTCATTACCGAGCTCAGCCGCTATCGCCCTGGCGTACTGCGCTGCGACCCGGCGGTGCAAGGCTTGAGCATCTCGGGCGCGTTCCGTATCGACGACACCGACACCGTGCTGGAAAACCTGGGCAAATCCCTGCCGGTGAAGGTGCGGTATGTCACCCGCTACTGGGCCACTGTCGAACCCGCGTGAAAATTGTTGTCGGGCAACCTTGCTGATTTTGATTCTCATCCGTCAATGACACAAACCGCTATTGCAGCGACTTTCTGCCAGCTCAACGGAAGGATCACCGAATGCCCCCGCTTCCTCTCTTCGCCAACACGTCCATGACGCGCGCCGTGCGTCTGGCGCTGTTTGGCTTGACCCTCGCCAGCCTGCCCGGCCTGGCGTTGATGCCAACCCCTGCGTTGGCACAAACCCAGGCAGCCTACGCCATTCCAGCGGGGCCGCTGGGTAAGGCACTGACGCAATTTGGCGTGCAGGCGGGCGTGACGATTTCGTTCGACACCGACCAGGCTCGACACCTCACCAGCACCGGTCTGAACGGTTCGTACACCGTTGAAGACGGTCTGGCACGTTTGCTGGCCAACAGCGGCATGCACGCCGAACGCCAGAGCAATGGCGGCTACATACTGGTCGCAAATGCCGAGCAGAGTGCCTTGCAGTTGGGCGCCACGCAGGTGACCACCAACCAACTCGGCACGGTGACCGAAGGCACGGGCTCCTATACCCCCGGTACCATCGCCACGGCCACGCGCCTGGTGCTGACGCCGCGCGAAACGCCGCAGTCGATTTCCGTCGTCACGCGCCAAGCCATGGACGACTTCGGCCTCAATTCGATCGACGACGTGATGCGCCACACCCCCGGCATCACCGTGTCGACCTATGACAGCGAGCGCACCAACTATTACTCGCGCGGTTTCTCCATCAACACTTTCCAGTACGACGGCATCCCGACCCTGCGTGACGCCCAGTATTCCGCCGGCCAGACCCTCACCGACATGGCGCTGTACGACCGCATCGAAGTGCTCAAGGGCGCCACCGGCCTGCTCACCGGCGCTGGCGGCGTGGGCGGCACGCTCAACCTGATCCGTAAAAAACCGACTGCCGACTTCCAGGGCAGCATCGAGTTGGGCGCCGGCTCCTGGGACAACTACCGCTCGCAGATCGACGTCAGCGGCCCGTTGACCGAAACCGGCAACATCCGAGGCCGTGCGGTCGCGGCCTACAACGACAAGCACTCGTTCCTCGACCACTACTCGCGCAAGACCAGCGTGTTCTACGGGATTCTTGAGGCCGACCTGGACGAAGACACCTTGCTGACCGTCGGCGCCGACTATCAGGACAGCGATCCAAAAGGTTCCAGCTGGACCGGCAGCCGCATGATCTTCGACGCCGAGGGTAAAGAACTGGACTTGCCACGCTCGTTCAACAACGGCCCGAAATGGGGGTCATGGGCGCAATACACACGCACCGCCTTCGCCACCTTGGAACACAGTTTCAGCAATGGCTGGGTCGCCAAAGGCCAGTACAACCACCAGATCAACGCCTATCACGCGCCGCTGGGCGCCCTGTCCCAGGACTCGGGCAACCAGAGTTCGCTGTTTGCACGTAAATACGTGGGTGAAACCACCAGCGACAGCCTCGACGCCTACGCCACCGGGCCGTTTGAACTGTTTGGCCGCGAACACGAACTGGTGCTCGGTCAGTCGGTGGCCATCAGCACATGGAAGAACAAGGCCTACAACGCCCTGTTTGCAAGCGGCACCAACTCGGCTGATTTCTACACGTGGGATGGCGACATTCCGGAGCCGGCGTGGGTTAAATATCGCGACTTCGACCAGACCACTCGCCAGACCGGCAGCTACCTCACCAGCCGCTTTAGCGTGACCGACGAAATGCACCTGTTGCTCGGCGCTCGCTTGGCCAACTATCAAGTCACCGGCAACAGCAAATCCAAGGAAAGCGGCAAAGTCGTGCCTTATGCCGGCCTGACTTACGACCTGAACGACAACTTCACCGCCTACACCAGCTACACCGAAATCTTCCAGCCGCAGACCGACTACCGCGACCGCAACGACAAAATGCTCGAACCGGACGAAGGCAAAAACTACGAAGTGGGCATCAAGGGTGAGTTCTTCAACGGCGCCCTGAACACCAGCCTCGCCTACTTTGAAGTGCACGAGACCAACCGCCCGGAACTCGACACCTCACCTGGCGCCGCCCTGATCAACGACTCGCCCTACTACGGCACCAAGTCCAAGACCAAAGGCTACGAAGCGGAAATCTCCGGCGAACTGGCCACCGGTTGGCAGTTGCAAGCGGGCTACACCCACAAGATCGCGCGCGACGACAACGGCAAAAAAATCGCCACGTGGGAGCCGGAAGATCAGATCAACCTATACACCACCTACAAGCTGACGGGTTCGCTGGACAAACTCACCCTTGGCGGTGGCGCGCGCTGGCAGAGCGAAGGCTGGAAGTCGATCAGCAATGCCGGCCTGCGCCGTTCCGAAGTGCTCACCCAGGACGCGTACTGGTTGGTGGACCTGATGGCGCGCTACCAGATCACCGAGAACCTGTCGGCGACCCTGAACGTCAACAACGTGTTCGACAAGAATTACTACACCAACATCG
>JABXJR010000024.1_pt1 | contig 28962 bp, 23 predicted proteins | sample 7431291 | NCBI WGS metagenome assembly JABXJR01 (sample SAMN14395756, study PRJNA613071) | wetland metagenome | isolation source: water samle H3 from high-altitude wetland | place: Chile: Salar de Huasco, high-altitude wetland | collected 2015-11-10 | reverse complement strand
ATCACGATCACGGCAGATGCGGCGTATCAAGGCGCCAGTGGCGGTGAGCCGCGCAATGTCGACAAGCCGGCCTCACGCATCGAGGACATCCATGGCATGGCCGACTTCATCGCCAATTATCCCGGTGCCGACGCTTCGCGCCTGGGCCTGTTGGGGATCTGTGGCGGCGGTGGATATTCCTTGGCGGCCGCGCGCACCGACAAGCGTTTTGCGTCGATTGCTACCGTGAGCATGTTCAACTCGGGGTTGGTGCGCCGCAATGGCTACCAGGACTCACAAGTGGACACGATCCAACAGCGCTTGCAGCAGGCGTCGGCAGCACGTGCGCAGGAAGCTGCGGGTGGCGCGGTGGTGTACACCGGCGATGTGCAGCTGACTGATGAACAGGTCGCCAAGCTGCCGTTCGACCTGTATCGCCAGGGCTTTGAGTACTACGGCAAGACCCACGCCCACCCGAATTCCACCTTCAAGTACACCCTGAGCAGCCTGCTGGATTTGATGAGCTTTGACGCCACCGACCAGATCGAACTGATCGATAAACCGTTGCTGATGATCGCTGGCAGCAAGGCCGACAGCCTCTACATGAGCGAGCAGGCCTTCGCCAAGGCAACCGGTACCCAGGACAAGCAGTTGTTCAAGATCGACGGCGCAACGCACATCGAGACGTATTGGGTGCCCGCGTATGTGGATATTGCCATCGCGCAACTGAGCGCCTTCTACGCCAGAACCCTTTGATTCGGAGAGCCCGCACCATGAATAAGACCCTTCTTGGCCTCGCGATGTGCGCGACGGCACCGTTTGCCGCAGGCGCAGACAGCGTTGCCGAATCCCAGCAGATTCGCCGTGCCAACAGCCAGGCTTCGGTGGCCGGCCCCGAGGACTATTTCTCTGGGCAGGTGCGCGTCGATCCACTGTTTCCGGCCACGGATGAGCTGAGTGCCTCAGGTGCCTACGTCAGCTTCGAGCCGGGCGCACGTTCGGCCTGGCACACGCACCCGGCGGGTCAGCGGCTGGTGGTGATGTCGGGCGTTGGGCTGACTCAGGAGTGGGGCAAGCCGGTGCAACGGATCTTGCCGGGCGACGTCATCGTTTGCCCGCCAGGCGTCAAGCACTGGCACGGCGCGGCGCCGAACAGCGCGATGACGCACCTGGCGGTGACCGGGACGGTGGACGGTAAAAACGTCGACTGGCTGGAGAAAGTCACCGACGCCGAGTACGGCGCCTCGCTAAACAGACCCGCCAGCAGCGAGACCGCGCTGTCGGCCAAGCAACAGTCGATACCCTTGATTGCTGCAGCGATGGCCACCAGCAATCTGCCCGCACTTAATACGGCACTGAATCAAGGTCTGGACGCTGGGTTGTCCATCAGCGAGGCGAAGGAAATTCTGGTGCAGCTTTACGCCTACGTCGGCTTCCCTCGCAGCCTGAACGCGCTGGGTGAGTTGATGCGGGTAGTAGAGGCGCGCAAGCAACGGGGGATCAAGGATGAGCAGGGGCGCGAGCCGATGGCGGTTATTCCCGTCGGCGAGCAGTTGCTGGTGCTGGGCAAGGCCAACCAAACGAAAATCGCCGGCGTAGAGGTGAAGGGCCCGTTGTTCGATTTCGCCCCGGTGATCAATCAATACCTGCAGGCGCATCTGTTCGGCGACATCTTTGCCCGAGACAACCTCGACTGGCAGAGCCGCGAGTTGGCGACGGTTGCCGCGTTGGCCGCCACACCGGGTGTAGAGTCGCAGTTACGTTCCCACGTCGCCGCCAGCCTGCGGGTGGGGGTGACGCTGGAGCAATTGCGCCAACTGGTGCGATTGCTCGAAGAGCAGGGCAGCGTCGAAGCGGCCCGACGTGCCAGCGCAATGCTGGAATAGTTATTCCGGTAGTTTGTAGTGAGCGGGCTTGCCCCGCGCTGGGGGGCGAAGCCGCCCTAAACCCAGACACCTCGGTTTTTCTGAATCACCGTGGTGGCTTTGTTGGGGCGGCTTCGCCCCCCAGCGCGGGGCAAGCCCGCTCACTACAACCCCGGCATTAGTGACGGGGGATAGCGCAAGGTCTCGCGCAGCAAGGTGAATGCCGGTGAGCTCTGGCGCCGGCTCGGGTAGTACAAGTGGTACCCCGAGAACGGCTCGCACCAGTCTTCCAGCACCCGCACCAGACGGCCCTGCGCCACATGTTCCAGCACCAGGTCCTCGGGCATATACGCCAAGCCCAAGCCCTGCAGCGCTGCTTCCATGCGCATGGCGATGGTGTTGAACACCAGTTGGCCTTCGACGCGTACGTTCAATTCCTGTCCGTTCTTTTCAAACTCCCATACATACAAGCTGCCATGGGTCGGCATGCGCAGGGTGATGCAGTTGTGGGTCATCAAGTCGTTGGGAATTGTCGGCAGCGGGTAGCGGGCGAAATACGCTGGCGAGCCGACCACCGCCATGCGCATGTCCGGGCCGATGCGCATCGCGATCATGTCCTTGGCCACTTGCTCCCCCAATCGCACGCCTGCATCGAAACCTTGCGCCACGATATCGGTGAAGCCGTAGTCGACGATGATCTCGATATTGAGGTCGGGATTGTCCGGAAGCAGCTTGGCCAGCACTGGATGCAGCACGCTGATTGCACAATGTTCGCCTGCCGTGATGCGCAGCTTGCCCATCGGCTTGTCGCGGTATTCGCTGAGAGAGGCCAGCTCGCTGTCGATCTCCTCGAACCGCGGCGCGATCACCCGCAGCAGATGCTCACCGGCCTCGGTCGCCGACACGCTGCGCGTGGTGCGGGCCAGCAAGCGCACGCCGAGGCGCTCCTCGAGCTGGCGCATGGCGCGGCTCAAGGCGGGCTGCGACATGCCTAGCCGAGCGGCCGCGCGGGTGAAGCTGCGCTCCTGGGCCACGATGGCGAAGAGTGCCAGTTGGTCGTAGCGTTCGGTGGTCATTGATGCGTCTCTGGTATGAACAGAGTGTGATTATGCCTGTTGTAGCGAGGTGCTCTCACAATTTGTAGGCCTTGGGTCACTCGGCGGACGAGCCTTCCTTCAACATCACCAGCGCCCCCACGATCAGGGCCTGCATCCCTTGTTCCAGCTCAATTTCCATCTCCGCTTCTTCGGTAGCACGATCCGTTTCCACCACGGGCTCCCGTTGGGTGACCGTATACACCGTGTCGGCCACGGCCATGCAGTGGAACGCCACCGTGGCAAGCAGCCAGCGCGCCTGATCCTGGCTGACGCCAAATGCCTGGGCGATAAGCGCTTGGTGGCCGTGGATCTTGGCCAGCATCGGCTCAGTCGCGGCCGCCCTGCGGATGACGAAAGGCGTGAGCCCCGGGTGCGCCTTGACGAACTCCCGGACCGAGGTGGCGAACACGATCAGGTACTCGCGCAAGCCACCGTCCTTGTCGCCGCAATCCTGGGGAATCTGCCAGCGCGTGAAGATTTCCTCGGCGACCAGCGCTTTGAGCGCCTCGAGGTTGGCCACGTGTTTATACAGCGCCATATGGCTCACACCCAGCGCCGCCGCGAGGCCGACGAAGGTGATGTTGGGCAGGCCCATCTCTATACCGGCTTCGACGATTCGCTCCCGTGTGATGCTCGGCGGGCGTCCGCGGGTGGCCGGTTTTTTTGCGGGTTCCATAGGTATTCCTTAATCACTGAACACAAGGTTGTAGCTGTCTTGTCGGGTTTACGCAAATTAGTTTATAGTCATGCAACTAAATATGATTCTGATTCTCAAACGGACCTTTTCTCGCAATGGACTCTCCTGACTCGGCCTCGGCCAACCCCACTGTCGAAGGCACGCTTAGCCGGGTATTGGCACCTATCCGTGGGCGCCTGGTGATTGCCGCGCTGTTGGCCGCCGTCGGTGCGATGCTGACCCTGGTGCCCCTGGCCGGTATCGCCCATATCGCTCGACGCTTGCTCGGCGATGCTGGCAGCGTATCCAGTGAACTGTGGTGGGTGGCGGGCTTGAGCATCGCGAGCCTGTTTGTGGGTATGGCGCTGATTTTTGCGGGTGAACTGCTGGCCCACCTGGCCGACAACCGCCTCACACACCACTTGCGCCAAGCCATCACGCAACGCCTGAGCCGGGTGCCGCTGGGCTGGTTCAGCAGTCGCGCGTCGGGCGAAATCAAGCGGGCGGTGCAGGACGACATCAACACCCTGCACAGCCTCACCGCGCACTTCTATACCACCACCGGGCGAGCAGGCGGCGCCGTACTGATCTCGATGGTCTACCTGTTCGCCATGGACTGGCGCCTGGCGCTGATTGCACTGCTGCCATTCGCCGGTTATTTCCTGTTCCTTAAACGGGCCATGCGCGCCAGCGGCGCGAGTATGCAGCAATTTATCGGCGGCATGGACCGCATCAGCAATGCGGTGGAGGAGTTCGTCAAAGGCATTCCGGTGGTCAAGGCCTTCGGTGTCAGTGGCAAGGCGCACAGCGCTTACCGCCAAGCGATCGATGCGTTCGCCGAAGCGTTCATCGACTTTACCCGCCCGCTGGTGGCTTCGATGGCGAATGCCAACGCGATGATTGCGCCGGTCACCGTGCTCTGCGTGGTGCTGGTGGCGGGCACGCTGTTTGTCAGCCTGGGTTGGATGATGCCGCTGGATCTGCTGCCGTTTGTGTTGGTGGCGCCAGGCTTGAGTGCGCCGTTGTTGCTGTTGCACTACATCACCCACGACCTCAACAACGCCACGGGCGCTGCCCAGCGTGTGCATGCTCTGCTCGACACGCCAACCCTGTCGCAGCCATCGGTGCACACCCAGCAACTGCCGAGGGGCAGCGAGATTCGCTTCGAGCAAGTCGGTTATGGCTATGGGCCCGACAATCCGGTGCTGACAGATATCAGCTTCACGCTGCAACCGGGTACCACCACAGCGATTGTCGGGCCGTCGGGTGCCGGCAAGTCGACGCTGGCGCGCCTGCTGCTGCGTTTCTTCGACCCCGGCACCGGGCGTATCACCCTCGGTGGCGTGGACCTGCGAAACATCGAGACCGAGCGGCTTTACCAACGCATCGGGTTCGTGTTGCAGGAGGTACGCCTGATCAACGCCAGCGTGCGCGACAACATCGCCCTCGGCAGGCCGTCAGCTACAGCGCAAGACATCGAAGACGCCGCACGCACCGCGAATATCCACGAGCGCATCCTGTCTCTGCCCCGGGGCTATGACTCGGTAATGGGCGAAGACGCTCAGCTTTCCGGCGGCGAGCAGCAGCGCGTGAGCATCGCCCGTGCGGTGCTGGTGAACCCGCCGGTGCTGGTCCTCGATGAGGCCACTGCCGCTGCGGATGCCGAGAACGAAGTGGCGATCCAGCAAGCCCTGTCGCGCTTCGCCCAGGGCCGCACGTTGTTGGTCATCGCCCATCGGCTCGACACCGTGATGCACGCCGACCAGATTCTGGTCGTTGATCAAGGCCGCGTGGTTGAGCAGGGGCGGCATGCCGACTTGCTGGCTCGTGAAGGGCTCTACGCACGCCTTTGGCACCTGGGCGACTACGCCCGCGACGAACAACCGGTGGTGCAACCATGCTGAAGACGTTTGTGCGCCTGCTGGGCGAAGACGCCCCGACCTTGCGTCGCTATGCCTGGATGGCGGCGTTCTATGGCCTGCTCTGCGGGCTGACCATTACCGCGCTGGTGCCGGTGATCAGCCGCCTGCTGCGCGGCGATGTACGCGGCGCCGCGTGTTGGCTGGTTGCGCTGCTGGTGGGCATGCTTGCCTGTGGCATATGGCGGCGCAGCGTGGACAAGGCGGGTGTGGCGGTCGGCGTCGCAGTGCTGCAAGGCGCACGCCAGCGTATCGGTGATCACGTTGCGCGCCTGCCCATCGGCTGGTTTACCCCACAAAACAGCGCTCAGCTCAGCCATGTGATTACCCAGGGCATGATGGCGGTGGCCCAGTTACCGGCCCACGTGTTCACCCCGGTGATCAGTGGCGCGGTGACGCCGTTGGTGATCGTCGTCGCACTGTTTACGCTGCACTGGACGTTGGGGCTAGTCGCATTGCTGGCACTGCCGGTCCTGGTCGGCGCGATGTTACTCACGGCCCGTCTGGGCCAAGCGACCGACGCCACTTATCAGCAGCACTTCGCCCACACCAGTCAGCGTATGGTCGAGTTCGCCCAGGCCCAATCGGTGTTGCGCGCCTTCAATGGCGAGGGCGGTGGCCTGCGGCTGCTGGGGCAAGCCATCGACCAACAGCGCCAATCCGGCATGCGCTTGATCTATCAGTCGTCATTGTCGGCGGTGCTCAACGCGTGGGTGGTGCAGGCGATTTTCTGTGCGCTGTTGGTGGCCGTGGCGCTGTGGGCCGAGCTGCTTGAGCAGGACGCCGCGATTGCTGCCTGTGTCGCGCTGGTGCTGGTGTGTCGCTATATCGAACCGTTGCTCGACGTGGCCAGTTATGGCGAAATCCTGCGCAGCGCCAACGGTCAGCTTGACGCGGTCCAGAGCATCCTGGCGGTGCAGCCCTTGCCAGTGATGGAGCCAGCGCAAACGCCGGCGGACAACACGGTGGAACTGCGCAGCGTGAGCTTTCGTTATGCGCCCGACGCGCCCCAGGTGCTGCGCGGTGTGAACCTTGAAATCGCTGCGGGTAGCATGACGGCATTGATCGGTGCGTCCGGCTCGGGCAAGACCACGCTGGTGCGTTTGCTCGCGCGTTTTTTCGATGCAAGCCGGGGCAGTGTGCTGATCGGTGGCGTGGACGTGCGGCAACTGTCCGAGGCGGATCTTGCGGCGCAGGTCAGCCAGATTTTCCAGGACACCTACCTGTTCCAGGGCAGCATTGCCGACAACATCCGCCTCGGCAAGCCGACCGCCACTGAGGCTGAACTGGTTGAGGCGGCGCGCCAGGCCGGTGTGGCCGAGATCGTCGCACGCTTGCCCCAAGGCCTGGACACGCCGGTGGGCGAGGGCGGTGCGCGGCTATCGGGTGGCGAGCGGCAACGCATCGCCATTGCTCGTGCCTTGCTCAAGGGCGCACCGATTTTGCTGGTGGACGAAGCCACCGCCGCGCTGGACGCGGAAAACCAGGCGGCCGTTGCCGAGGCGTTGGCCAGGCTGCGCGGCCAATGCACGTTGATTGTGATTGCACATCAGCTGTCCACTGTGGCCATGGCCGACCAGATCGTGGTGCTCGATGAGGGCCAGATCGTTGAGCAAGGTGCCCCGGCGAGCTTGGCGGCCAGTGGCGGGCGTTACGCGCAGTTCCTGGCTCAACGGCAGGCGGCCACGGGCTGGCGCATTGCATGATGCGCTTAGCTTGGAGTGGGCTGTTTGCGGTGCTGTGCGGGGTTTCGCTACTGGTCGGTGCGCGTGAAATCGACGTGTGGACATTCTCCGGCGACGCCTGGCTGACGCTGACCGCCAGCCGCTTGCCGCGCCTGGCCGCGCTGATATTGACCGGCGTGGGGTTGGCGGTGTGCGGGGTGATCCTGCAGCACATCCTGCGCAACAAGTTTGTCGAGCCGGGTACCACGGGCGGGCTGGACGCGGCCAAGCTCGGCATCCTCGTGTCGCTGGTGCTGATGCCCGCCGCCAGCCCAATGACGCGCATGCTGTTTGCATTGGTGTGCTGTTTCGCCGCGAGCCTGGGGTTCCTGGCGATCATCCGGCGCATTCGCTTTCAGAACACGCTGCTGGTGCCGGTCATTGGCCTGATGTACGGCGGGGTACTCAGTGCCATCGCCGAGTTCTTTGCCTACCGCCACAATATCCTGCAAAGCATGCAGGGCTGGTTGCTGGGTGACTTTTCCAAGGTGGTGCAGGGCAATTACGAAATCATCTATTTGATCTTGCCCATCGTTGCACTGACCTACCTCTACGCCCATCGCTTCACGGTGCTGGGCATGGGCGAGGGCATGGCCACCAGCTTGGGGCTGAACTACGCGGCGACTGCCGCGCTGGGGTTGTTACTGGTGGCGGTGACGGTGGCTGCGACGGTCATCACCGTCGGTTCGATTGCGTTTGTCGGGCTGGTGATCCCTAACCTGGTGGCGCTGCACTACGGCGAAAACCTGAGCCGTACGCTGCCCATCGTCGCCATGGGCGGTGCCGCATTGCTGCTGGTCTGCGACATTCTTGGCCGGCTGTTGATCTTTCCGTTCGAAGTGCCGATTGGCCTGACCGCCGGCATCGTCGGTGGGGTGCTGTTCCTGGCGCTGATCGTCTGGAGGCACCGATGAAGCGTCTGTGGGCTTTGGTGCTCGGCTTGGCCGTGGCGTTTGTGCTGTATGGCTCGGGCCTGGACTTCGACTACGTGATCCCCAAGCGTCTTGTCCGGCTCTCGGCCATGTGCATTGGCGGGGTATGCGTGGCGTGGTCGTCGATCATCTTCCAGACCCTCACCGGCAACCGCATCCTGACGCCGGCAATCATGGGCTACGAAGCGGTTTACCTGTTGTTCCAGGCGCTGCTGGTGCTGGTGCTCGGCACCGCCAGCCTTGTGTTGCTGGGCAGCCAGGGCAACTTTGTACTGTCGGTGTTGTTGATGCTGGGTTACTCCTGGGCGATTCATCGCTGGTTGCTGCGCGACGGCAAGAACAACGTGTATTTCCTGCTGCTGTTGGGCTTGGTGTTGAGCATGGTGATCGGCACCATCACGCAGTTCGTACAGCTCAAGGCCAGCCCCGGCGAGTTCTCGATTTTGCTCGGGTTCAGCCAGGCTTCGTTTGGCCGCGTGCAACCCCAGCAACTGGTGTATTCGGGCCTGCTGGTGGCGCTGTTGTGCCTGGCGTTTGCGCGTACGTTGCCAACCTTGGATGTGCTTGCGTTGGGTCGCGATCAAGCGGTGTCCCTGGGTGTGGACTACCCGCGCACCGTGCGCCTGCAACTGGCCCTGGTCGCCACGCTGGTGGCGGTGTCCACTGCGTTGCTGGGGCCGACGGCATTCATGGGCGTGTTCGTCGCCAACACCACGTATGCGCTGGCGCGTACGTTTCGCCATCGGGTCACGTTGCCGATGGGCAGCGCGGTGGCCATCGCCATTTTCATCACGGCCCAGCTGCTGGTGGAGCACGTCTTCAACTACAAGACCACCGTCGGCATTCTCGTGAATCTGCTGTGCGGCGCGTATTTCCTCGCACTGATGCTGCGTACCCGAGGCACCCCATGATCACTGTGCAAAACCTCAGCAAGGCGTACGGCGCCAAGACCGTGCTGTCCAGCGTGAGCACTGGCTTTCCCGCGCAGCGGCTGACGTCGTTGATCGGCCCCAATGGCGCGGGCAAAACCACGCTGTTGATGATGATCGCGCGGCTGATGCAACCCTGCGGTGGCGACATCTTGCTCGACGGTCGCAGGGTGGGTGACATCCCCATTCGTGACTACGCCAAGCGCGTGGCCACCTTGCGCCAGGCGCCGGATTTCAACCTGCGGCTCACCGTCGAGGAACTGGTCGCCTTCGGGCGCTTCCCCTATAGCCGTGGCGCGCTCACGGCAGAGGACCAACGCGTTATCGACGAAGCCCTGACGTTCCTGGAACTGCAACCGCTGCGCCACGCCTACCTTGAGGAACTCAGTGGCGGGCAGCGCCAGATGGCGTTCCTGGCCATGACCGTCGCCCAGCAAACCGAGTGCCTGTTGCTGGATGAGCCGCTCAACAACCTCGATATCAAGCATGCCGTGCACATCATGCGTGCGCTGCGAAGGCTGTGTGACGAGCAGGGCCGCACGGTGATCCTGGTGGTGCATGACATCAATTTTGCCGCCCATTACTCGGACCACATCGTCGCCATGAAAGCGGGCGCAGTGCACTGCACCGGCAGCGTGGCCGAGGTGGTCACCGAAGCGCGCTTGCGCGAACTGTACGACCTCGACTTCCAGATCACCCACAGCGCGCGCGGGCGCCTGTGCAACTACTTCAATCCCGCATGAGAGAACCCATGAAACGTCATCACACCCCCTGGGCGTTTGCCCTGTTGCTGAGCGTGTTCGTCACGGGGCAGGCAGCCGCTGCGGCGCCAATCAGCGTGACCCACGCGCTGGGCACCACACAGATCCAGCCACCGGTGCAGCGCGTGGTTGCCCTGGACATGAATGAAGTCGATTTCCTCGACCAATTGGGCGTGCCCGTGGCTGGTATGCCCAAGGACTTCGTGCCGCAGTTCCTGCAGCGCTACAAGGACGATGCGGCGGTGGTCGACACCGGTGCCATCGTGCAACCGAACCTGGAGCGGGTGCACGCGGCCAGGCCGGACCTGATCCTCATCACCTCGTTGCAGGCCCAGCATTACGGCGAACTGAGCGAGATTGCGCCGACCGTGCATTTTGACGTGGATTACCGCGACAGCGAGGCGCGGCATATTGAGGTGATCAAAAACCACCTGCTGACGTTGGGGCAGGTCTTCGACAAGCAGGCACTCGCGCGCCAGCAGGTCGCCGCGCTTGACGCAAAAGTCGAGCAGGCGCGGCGTATCACCCAGGCGCGGCCCGAGCGCGCACTGGTGGTGCTGCATAACAACGGCGCGTTCAGCTCGTTTGGCGTGCAGTCACGCTACGGCTTTGTGTTCACCGACCTGGGCGTGAAACCGGCAAGCCCGACCGCCGAGACCGGCTTGCATGGGCAACCGATTTCCAGCGAGTTCATCCAACAAGCCAACCCGGACATCCTCTACGTGGTGGACCGCACCGCCGTGATGGAGCGCCGACCGGCGCTGGACGCGCAAAGCCTGGGCAACCCGTTGTTGCGCCAGACCAATGCCTGGAAGAACGGGCGCGTGGTGTTCGTCGATGCCCAGGCCTGGTACGTCATGGCCGCCAGCCCGACGTCGATCAAGCGCGTGATCGACGATGTGATCAAAGGTTATCAGCCCTGATTCCAGGCGTTTAACCCGCTACACACTGCCAACACTAAAAAATACACACACCCTTACGGAGCCTTCCATGACTCACCGTACACGTACCCCTGTGCCCGCTCGTCCAGGCTTTGCCCTCAAACGCAGTGCCGCTGCCGTACAGATTGCCTTGCTGGGGCTGGCGATCAGTGCCGCGCCGGTGTTCGCCGAAGAGGCGGAACGCACTGAAGAAAAAACCGTCTCCACCTTGCCTTCCATCCAAGTGGACGGCGAAATAGCCACCGCCGAATTGCCGCCCACCTATGCCGGTGACCAGGTGGCGTATGGCAGTCGTATCGGTCTGCTGGGCAACAAAGACTTTATGGAAACGCCGTTCAGCACCATCAGCTACACGGAAAAATTCATTGCCGACCGCCAGGCCCAAACCGTCACCGATGTGATCGCGGCCACCGATCCGGCGGTGTTCAGCAATGGTTTGAAAGGCACCTACAGCGAGAACTATTCCATCCGTGGTTTTGCCACCAGCATCAGTGACGTGACCATCGGCGGGCTGTTCGGCGTTGCGCCGTACTACCGCATCTCGCCGGAAATGTACGAGCGCATCGAAGTGCTCAAGGGCCCATCGGCGTTGCTCAACGGCATGCCTCCCGGTGGCTCGGTAGGCGGCACAGTCAACCTGGTGCCCAAGCGTGCCGGTGCCGAGCCGCTGACCCGTTTCACCACCACCTACAACTCCGATGCGCAATACGGCGGCCACCTCGATGTGGGGCGTCGGTTTGGCGAAGAGCAGCAGTTTGGTGTGCGGTTCAACGGCGTTTATCGCGACGGCGATACGGCCACCGATCACCAACAACAGAAAGCCCAGTTGAATGCCCTCGGCCTGGATTGGCGTGGCGAACGTGCACGGTTGTCGGTGGACCTCTACAACAGCGAGGACCGCGTGCGCGGGCAGAACCGTGGGATCAGCCTGGCGCCTAACGTGTCGGTGCCCAAGCCACCCAAGTCCGACACCTTGCTGAACCCGGACTGGGCGTTTGTCGAGACCAAGGACAAAGGCGCGATTGTGCGCGGCGAGTTCGACTTGAGCGACCAGTTACTGGCCTACGCGGCGTTTGGTGCCAGCGAGACCCACTATCGCTACAGCGGGGCGATGTCGGCGACGGTCATCAATAACGCGGGCGATTTAAGCACCACCATGGGCCAATTGAAGATGGATATCGAAAAGACCTCAGGCGAGGCCGGGCTCCGTTGGCAATTGCAAACCGGGCCGGTGGCACACCAGTGGGTGGTGAACGCCACGCGCTATGCGGACAAACAGAAAGACTACGGTCGTCGTTCGGTGCCAGGCGCCAATTGGGTCACCAATATCTATCACCCGACCTGGGGGCCGCAGGCGGCACAAAGCTTCCCGGCAGTGGCTCACACTGAATCCGAGCTGACCAGTTATGGCGTGGCCGACACCCTGTCGATCCTAGACGACAAGGTGCAGCTGACCCTTGGCGTGCGTCGCCAAAACGTTGTCACCGACACGTTCAGCGTCACCACCGGCGCCCGCAACAAACCCGGTTATGACGAGGGCGCCACCACTCCGGCTGCCGCGTTGGTGGTCAAGGTCACAGAGCAGGTGTCGGTGTACGCCAACTACATCGAGGGCTTGAGCAAGGGTGCCATGGCGCCGATGACAGCGGCCAACTACGGTGACGTGTTTGCGCCGTACAAAACCAAGCAAAAGGAAGTGGGCCTCAAGCTGGACCTTGGCACGTTCACCCACACCCTCAGCCTGTACCAGATCGAACGCCCCGGCAGCTTCACCGACCCGGTCACCAACGTGTTTTCGTTTGGTGGCGAGCAACGTAACCGTGGGATTGAGTGGGGCTTCTTCGGTTCGCCGCTGGATGATGTGCGCTTGATGGGCGGCGTGGCCCATGTCGACCCCAAAGTGACCAAGTCGGTCGGTGGCCGCTACGACGGCAACACAGCAACTGGCGAGCCCAAGCTGCAAGGCAAGCTCGGCGCCGAGTGGGACACACCAGTCCTGCGGGGGTTGACCTTGACCGCCAACGCCACCGCGATCTCGCGGCAATACATCGATGCCGACAACACACAGACCATTCCCGGCTATACCTTGTTTGACGTCGGCACGCGCTATGCCACGCAAATCGCCAGTCGCCCGGTGACCCTGCGCGGCACGGTGACCAACGTGACGAACAAGGCCTATTGGGGCATGCCGTTGACGTCGAGCCTGGGCCTGGGAGCGCCACGTACGTTTGAGCTGTCGGCGACGGTGGACTTCTGAGGGCTGGGCGGGTCGCTATAGTTGTTTTTACACACCGCCTCGTTTAATCATGCGCGGCGTTTCCTAACCTATAAGTCAAGAAAGGAGCTCCTCCCATGAAAGTCAGTGCCCGCAACGTGTTCAAAGGCCAGGTAAGCCAGGTACAGGAAGGTTCCGTCAACGCCGAAGTCGTCCTGACATTGCCAGGTGGCGAGCAGTTGGTTGCCGTGGTGACCCTGGAAAGCGTGCGCAACCTGGGCATTGCCGTGGGCAAGGAGGCTGTGGCGTTGATCAAGGCGCCGTGGGTAATGTTGATGACTGAATCCAGCGACATTCGCTTGTCGGCGCGTAATTGCCTGGAAGGTAAGGTGCTCAGCGTGAATGACGGTGCGGTGAATGCCGAAGTGGTGATCGAGTTAGCCGGTGGTTCGAAGGTGTACTCCATCGTTACCCGCGATGCCGTGGCCGAGTTGGGCCTGGTGCCGGGTGTCAGCGCTACTGCGGTGATCAAGGCATCGCACATTATCCTGGGTGTGCCAGCCTGATAAAAAACGCGGTGGTCCGGTTACTCCCGGACCACCGCGCTAGGTTTGAAACGTTGTTCCAGCCAGCGAATACCCTTCCAGTACAGCCATGCGCTGAGCATCAAGAAGCACGCTCCGCCCAAGGTCGGCACCAACAGGAACGTCCAGCCCGGTTGTGTCATGAACACAATCACCGGGTTACCGCCTGCTGGTGGATGCACAGTCCGCGTGACCACCATCAATACCGTCGCCAGCCCTCCCGCAAACGCCATGGGCAGCAGGCCAGGGCCCAATACCTGCAAACAGCAAAGCCCCACCAGTGAGGTCAGCACATGCCCACCCACCACGTTGCGTACCTGGGAAAACGGTCCTTGCGGGTAGGCAAACAGCAGCACGCCGCTGGCGCCAAACGAACCGATTACCCAAGGTTGCCCGCTACCCTTGGCAATGGCACCCAACCCAACCAGTGCCAGAAAAGCCCCAAGCCCGATCCATACCAAGGACAAGGCCCGCAGCCGCCGAAGTGGGCCAGTTGCCTGGCCCGTCTGCGCTGGGCTCTGTTTCATTTCTTGAAGCGCGCCGCTTCTTCCGAACCTTTGGTGGCGTTGCCCGCGCTGTAGGAGTGCGCGCCCACGCCGGCCAAAGCGCCACCCTGCACGATGAGGTATTCATCGCGGATCGGTCGGTTGTCGAAATAACATTCGAGAATTTCCCGCGTACCCGCCGCATAACGCGCCTGGGCCGACAGGCTGGTGCCGGAGATATGCGGGGTCATGCCGTGGTGCGGCATGCTGCGCCATGGGTGGTCTTCCGGCGCGGGTTGCGGGAACCACACGTCACCGGCGTACCCGGCGAGTTGGCCGCTTTTGAGTGCTGCAGCGATTGCATCCCGGTCGCACAACTTGCCGCGCGCGGTATTGATCAGGTACGCGCCGCGCTTGAAGTGCTTGAGCGAATCGGCGTTGATCATGTGCTCGGTTTCAGGGTGTAGCGGGCAGTTCAACGTCACCACATCGCAGACCTTGGCGAGGCTTTCGAGGGTTTCGTGGTAGGTCAGGTTCAGCTCTTTTTCCACCGCTTCCGGCAGGCGGTGACGGTCCATGTAGTGCAGGTGCATGTCGAACGGCTTGAGCAGGCGCAGTACACGCAGGCCGATGCGCCCGGCAGCCACAGTGCCCACGTGCATGCCTTCGACATCGTAGGAGCGTGCCACGCAGTCAGCGATGTTCCAACCGCCATTGAGCACCCATTGGTGCGACGGCAGGTAGTTACGTACCAGCGCCAACACGCTCATCACCACGTGCTCGGCCACGCTGTTGCTGTTGCAGTAGGTGACCTCGGCCACGGTGATGCCGCGGTCCATCGCGCCCTGCAAGTCGGTGTGGTCTGAACCAATGCCTGCGGTGACGATCATCTTCAGCTTCGGCGCCTTGTCCATGCGCTCGGCGGTCATATAGGCCGGCCAGAACGGCTGGGAGATGACGATTTCAGCGTCGTGCAGCTCGCGCTCCAGCACGCTGTCGGCGCCGTCCTTGCTGGAGGTCACCACCAATTGATGGCCGTTGGATTCCAGGTACTTGCGCAGGCCCAGCTCGCCGGAAACGCTGCCGAGCAAGGTGCCGGGCTGGAAATCGACGGCCTTGGGCGTGGGCAGGGTCTGGCCATCGGGGTAGCGCTCGAGATGAGGCAGGTCATCGCGGGCATAGGTTTCGGGTTGTCCAGTGATGGGGTCGTCGTAGAGCACACAGATAATCTTCGCCATGGGACCTTCCTTCTTATTGGATTGAGGCAGATCTGTACTGCCTGATCCGCATATTCCAGCGTCGGGAAAGCCACGGCCAATCGCTTGGGCTGATCTATAGATCAGTTGCGGTTATCAGCAGTGCAGGAAGGCGTCGACCCGGCGTTGCAGGTCCAATGTGCTGAAAATCGCCAGGGCGCTGGCCAGCAGCAACGGTTGCGGATTGCGCTTGAGCATCACCAGGCCGATCTCTCGTTGCAGCTCCGGCACGATCGGCACAGCGGTAATCTCCTGGCGCATTTCGATCAGTGACAACGCGCTATGGGGCACCACGCTGCACAGTCCCGAACAGCGCACGTGGGCGTAGAGCACGGTCATCGAGTCGGTTTCCACCCGGGGCGAGATGCGTACGCCAGCCTTGGCGAACGCCGCGTCGATCCCTTGGCGGCACTGCATATTGGCAGTGAGCAGGCACAAGGGCAGGGCGGCGACGTCTTCCCAGGTCAGCTCGGTGGCGCCTTGCAGCAGGCTGTCGTCGCGGGTGATCAGCACGTAGCGTTCCTTAAACAGCGGCAACGTCTGGAACTCGCGTAGACGACCGTCCGACAGGTAGGTCATGCCCAGGTCCAGCTCGAAATTGGAGATTTTCTGCAGCATCTGCGAGGTGGCCAGGGTGTAGACCTCGTGGCGCATGTCTGGGTACGGGCGCAGGCAATAGTCCGTGAGCATTGGCACCATCGACAGGGTCGTGGGAATTGCGCCGAAACGCAGCACACCGCTGGGGTGCTGCTCGCCAGTGCCGACCTCTTGGCGCATCGAATCGCAGTCCGACAGGATGCGCCGCGCCCACGCCAGCACCCGCTCTCCGTCGGCTGTGAACCCTTCGAAGCGCCGGCTGCGCTGGACCACACACACGCCCAATTCCTGCTCAAGGCTGCGGATGGCACCCGACAGCGCCGGTTGGGAGATATTGCAGCGTTCGGCGGCACGCCCAAAGTGTTGCTCCTGGGCCAGGGTCACGAGGTAGTTGAGTTGGCGCAGCAGCATGGGCATCGGGCTCCTTCGGCGGGGAGCCCTAAGCTACGCAATTGATCGCTATGTAGTAAAGGGTATAGCGATGCGCTCACAAATGATCCGCATCAATCACTGCCTTCGCGAACGCTGCAGGTGCTTCCTGCGGCAGGTTGTGGCCGATGCCGCCATTGATCTGGCGGAACTGGTATTTGCCGGTGAAGCGTTTGGCGTAGTCCTCGGGCAAAGGGTGCGGCGCGCCGTTGGCGTCGCCCTCCAAGGTGATGGTCGGTACACGAATGGCCGGCGCCTGGGCGAGTTTCTGCTCCAGCGGCGCGTAGTGGGGTTCGCCTTGGACCAGGCCCAGGCGCCAGCGATAGTTGAACACCGTGATGGCGACGTGATCCGGGTTCTGTAGGCCCTTGGCGCTGCGCTCGAAGGTGGCGTCGTCGAATTTCCATTGAGGCGAGGCGGTTTGCCAGATCAGCTTGGCAAAGTCATGGGTGTTTTTCTGGTAACCGGCGGCGCCCCGCTCGGTGGCGAAGTAGAACTGGTACCACCATTGCCGCTCGGCCTCTGGCGGCAGTGGATTTTTACCTGCGGCCTGGTTGCCGATCAGGTAGCCGCTGACGGACACCAGCGCCTTGACCCGCTCCGGCCACAGTGCCGAGACAATGTCCGCCGAGCGCGCGCCCCAGTCGTAGCCGCCGAGCACCGCTTGCTTGATCTTCAGCGCGTCCATGAAGTCGATCACGTCACTGGCCAATGCCGCCGGTTGCCCATTGCGCAGAGTCTTGTCCGAGAGGAAATGCGTGTCGCCATAACCCCGTGCATAGGGGATCAGCACGCGATAACCCTTGGCTGCCAGCAACGGCGCAACCTGGGCGTAGCTATCGATATCGTAGGGCCAACCATGCAGAAGGATCACCGCCTGGCCGCTCGCCGGGCCGACTTCGGCGTAGGCCACATCCATCAAGCCGGCCTTGACGTGCTTGAGCGCGCCGAAGGCCGATTGGGTGACGGGGGCGGGGATGTTGATCTCCGGCATTTCGGCGCTGGCCCTGCCGATGATGCCCAATTGCAATAGCGCAAAGGCCAGGAAGAGGAGACGTTTGGAGCGGCGATTCAACTGAGCGTGCATGGCGAGCCTCCTGCGGCTTGATGTGTGCCTGGCCGTCAGTTGAACGCGGTGCTGTGTCTGCTCTGTTTCAAAAAAACGCGAGAGTTAAAGGCTCTGTATCGCAATGGTCTGCGTACACACTGCGATACAGACGGGGTGTCAAAACTCCATTCGCAACCCCACTGTGCCCTGGCGACCGTTGAAGGTATTGCTGTCCAGGTTGCGGTTGTAGCCGACTTCGCCGTACAGGCTGATACCGGATGCCACTTTAAGATTGGCGCCAAGACTGACCCCCATCGTGGTGGATTTCTGCTCGGTCACGATGTCTGTAACGTCTGCAAACGTCACCGTATTTTGCCCACCTTTTGTATGCCAGACGTTGGCACGCGCATAGGGTTGCAGGAGCATGCCACTGAGTGGGTAGTCGCCGCTCAGGCGCACGCCCAGCCGGGAGGTCACCAGAGTGTCGGCGTCGTAGGACACGTCGGAGATGCCGTCGTTTTGGCTATCCAGTTTGGTCTTGCTGACGATTACCTGGGCCTGGGGCTCGATCATCCATTGTTGTGTGAGCAGCAGCGGCCAACCCACCTCAGCCGAAGCGGCCACGTTATGGCCACGCGTCTTCATTTTTACACCACGGTCTGACTCGTTGTGACCGTCGAAGCGGGTACCCATCACGACCAGGTCCAGGTAGGCCCGGTTGGGGTTGATCAGCGTCCAATACACGCCCAGGCTATCGCCGCGCAAGGTGGTGCTGCCAGCGTCCTTGTTTTGCCAGCCGCCGTTGAAACCCTTGATGTCACCGGTTAAACGGCTATGGCCGACGAAGAACCCGACGTGTTGGGTCAGGCCGTTGCCCAGGGTGTTGGCAAACACGTCACCGCCCACCTGAAACCCGGTCATCGAGCTGTCCAGCGTGGGGTTGGCCGTGCCTGCAAAGCTTTGCCGGCTATTGCTGCCATACACCCGTCCCCAGCCCGCCGTGAGAGGGCTTGTCTGTAGCTGTTGGCCCTGGTCGCCCATGCGTTCATGGTAAGTCCCCAGCATGGCCTGGACGACTTGCTGTGCGGCCGGGAACAGCGCCGCGTAGATCGGAACTTCCGGGCGGTAGATTGGAAGCGGTGTGACGCCCGGGTTCGGTGGCAACGGCGGCGTTCCCTCTACGGGCGTCGGCAGTGGCACGATAATCGTAGGGTCAGGGTTGGGCGGCGGGACGACAGGCACGGTGGAGCGCAAGTAGTAGTTTTCTGCGGTACCGGCAGTGACTCCGCCCTTAAACAGGTAGTAATCAAACGCACCGGCCGAGGCGGGTGCCGCCAGGGTGAAGGCGCTTGTGCCACCGGTAGCACCGTTGGTGGCGAGCACGACTTGAATACCGTCCTGAAGCGTCGCCGCCCCAGTGCCCCCGAGGTTAGTGATAGTAATCCCTGTATTGCCTTGGATCGTGCCTTGGCTGACCACCAGTTTGTCGCTGGCCGAACCATCGGCGCCCAGCACCGTTTGCAAGGCAAGCGTGCCGCCGGTGCCGTTGTAGTTGCCATTGACGGTCAGCGTATCGGCAGCGGTGGAACTGCCGGTGGTCATGTCGATGGTGCCGCTGTTGTTCAGCGTCACCAATTGCCCAGCGGTGTAAGCGCTAAGAATGCCGGTGTCGACCAGCAATTTACTGCTGCCGCCAAGCGTCATGGTGCCCGTGCCTGTGCCTGGGTCACCGAGCACAAAGGTGCCTCCAAGTTTGAAGCTGGCGTTGTTTTGCAGCGTCACTTGCTCCCACTGGGTATAACGTCCCGGTGTATCAGCCTGGGTATTGTCGAGTATGAGCGTGTCGATACCCAAGCCGCCGTCAATCAGCGGCGTCGTGGACAGTTGGGTTGCATTCAGGTTCTGGAGAAGCGCGGTGTCAGTACCGTCGCCCATCAAGATAAGGCCCCGGATGACACCACCGCCGATCCAATTGAACTGGTCGTTACCGGTGCTGGCAAGGATCTGCCCCCCGATAGTGCCACCCGTGACGGTGATAACGTCGTTGCCACCACTGGTGCTGACGTTCCCGACGATAAGGCTGGTGCCCGAGATCAGAATCGTATCGTCGTCAAAGCCGGTCACCAGGTTGCCGAGGATCGTCCCGCCGCGCATATCGAACAGGTTTTTATCCAGCCTCATGTCGACGCGGCCAATGGTGCCGCCAGTCATCAAGGCGTCATCCCCATTCAGGAAGGCCCCGGTGATGGTGCCCGCGTTCATGACAAACGTGTCGTGGGCGTCGCCCTGGTCCAGCAAAGCAATGGTGCCCCCGCTCATGGAAAAGCTGTCCCTGCCGTCTCCCTGAAACACGTCGCCAATTTGCCCGCCACTGATCTGCACAATATCCGCGCCCGAACCCTGTGTTAGCGATCCGCTGATCGAGCCGTTGTTCATCTGAAAAATGTTGTTTCCGTTACCCTGGTTCAGGGAACCGTTGATGTGCATGCCTGTGCTGTTGGCGTCAAGGAAGGTCACGACGTCGATACCTGCACCAAACGTGACATTTCCCGCGATGGCCCCGGTTCCCGACATGCTCAGCGTATTGTTGCCGCCATTGTCAGTGAACCCGGCAGCGATGCCACTGTTGCACGTATAAGTGTCATCCCCGGCGGTGGGGACGATAATACAGGCACCCTGGCTGATAGCAGGCCAAATGAAAATGGCTACCGAACAGGCGAAATACAGGGAGAGAGAGGGTGTTGTCCGTGCGCGCATGATCCGTCCTTGTTCAAGGGGGATGTGTCCTGACCTGCATAAGCAGGGCTCGGACCAGACCATGACAACGTTATGCGCAGTACGGATCAGGGACAGCGGGTTACCTGTTTCGGAAAACAGCGGCCAATGCAAAGGGTTGGCATGGATTTCTCGACTGCACATCAACCAGTGCAGGGCTTTTTGCACCTTAGACGCAGTTCGATAAGGTCGCTACTGTCAGAAGTAACAGGTACAGACGAGTGGGAGCGTTCTACGAAAGCACAATCTCGTAAGGTTCGCGCATCCGCTCCAGCAGCACCTGCGCCAACATCGGTGCGAGGCCGATTTGCGGGTCACCCACCAGTTGGCTGGCGTATGCATGCACCGCGTGAAGCTTGCGTGCCACGCTCCAGGTGTCCAGGCGCACTTTACGCGCGCGTTGCCAGGGGATCACCGCGCCTTCACGGGCCGGCCAGTGCCAGGCCCAGATCGGCAGCTCATAGAGTTGTGCGCCCACCAGGCTACAGGCTTTGGCACTGGCCCGGCCCACGGCGTCGTGGTCTTCATTGCCGTCATCGCGCCAAGTGGAAAACACCACATCGCCGGGTTGCAGGTAACGCGCAATGAACTGGCTGAGCTGCGGCTCACGAGCGGCCAGGGCGTTGTCGCAAAAACCGCCACGAATCCACTTCAAACTGTGCAACGGCATACCCAGGCGGCGCAGTGCTTCGGCACTTTCCTGTGGGCGTACCACGCTCAGCCGGCTGACCGGCCACACCTGGGAGCCCGGATGGCTGGCGCTGCCGTCAGTGATGGAGATCAGTTGCAGAGGGTGTTCCAGGGTACTGAGCAGTTGTAGCAAACCGCCGCAGGCCAGCACTTCATCACCGGGGTGGGGAGCGATAATCACCACGCGCGCACCGGGCGGTACCAGTGAGGAAGTCGAGATAGGGGGGATTTGCGCCAACTGCGGGGCGCTGTTCCAGATTTGCGCCGGGCCGCGGCGGCCTTCGCTTAACGAGGCAGGCTTCATGGGTGTCACATCCTTGTCGATTGATGCGGGGTCGTGCCCCGTTGACGGGACGACTCTCTTTTTTCCACTACAGGCTCCGCTGCGGTGGTTGCGTGGCACTCCAACCCTGGATTACCAGCAAGGCGTTGTCAGCATAGACAAGGTTCCGTTGCTTTTACATGACGTAACGTCGTTTTTTTACGACGCCTGCACCAGGCTCTTCAAATAATCACCAAACCCACCTTGGGCCCGCGCCTCCAGCCGCGCGCTGGTAACGACCTGCGGGCTATGGCTCCAGGCGATCAGTGCGCCGCAGCGTTCGAGATCGCGCACCAATTGCACATCTTCATGGCACGCTAACGGTTCAAAGCCACCGGCACGTATATAAGCACCCGCGCTGATACCGAGGTTGGCGCCGTGGATGTGGCGATGACCATCACACGCTTGATAGCCCTGCAGGTAACGGATCTGCGCTGCCGAGTCGAAGCCTTCGCTCCACGTATCGACGGTGACGGTTCCGCACACGGCGTCGGCGTTCAGTGCAAGCTGCGCTACCAGCCAGTCCGGCGCCACGCGGCTGTCGGCGTCGGTGCAGGAGATCCAGCGCGCCCCCTGGTTAAGCAGATGCCGCGCACCCACACCACGCACGTGCCCGACATTGCGCGCCTGTACTTCCAGGCGCTGAACGGCAAAGGTTTGGGCAATTGCGCCGCTGGCGTCGCTGCAACTGTCGAGCACCACCAGGATCTGCACCGATTCGCCCAACAGTCCCGGATGGCGGGCGGCGATCAGCGCTGCCTCAAGGCATTCGCCCAACAACGCTTCTTCGTTATGTACCGGGATCAGTATGCCGATCATCGCAAGCCCTCAAGGGTGGCAACCGAAGTGCCGTCACGGCCCCACAGGTCGAGAAGAAAATCAGCTTCGTGATGGCGGGCTAACAGTGGCATTTCGAGCCGCTCCTGAAGTAACCCGTGCACGTGTTCGCCGGTTTGCGGACAACCCGCAATGGCGGGGCGCCAATGGCAGGCGAGCAATTGGCCGTCGTCGGTCAAGCTGTCGAGGGCGCGGTCGATCAATACGTTCAAGTCGTCTGGGTCGAGGTAGTAGCAGAGTTCGCTTAATACGATCAGGTCGAAGCGGCCCGCTGGCCATTGCGCCGGCAAGTAGCCTTGCTGCACCTCGGCATGGGGGAAACCCAGGAGGCGGCCGCGCGCCAACGCGACGGCTGCGCAGGCCGTGTCACAACACACCAAACGATCACAGCGTGGCGCCAGTTCAAAGCTCAACTCGCCATTGGCGCAACCCGGCTCAAACACCGACGTATAGCGGGGACGGGTCAGCATCGCCATGGTCAACGCACGCTTGCGGCGCTCATACCAACGTTGGCGAAAAGCCCAAGGGTCGTCGTTATCGGCAAACAGTTGGTCGAAGTAGGGCGTGGCCACGCTCATACAAACACCACTTCGAAAGGTTGCAAAAGGCGCTCCACCACATAGGGCGCCAGCACGGGCGGCAGGCCGACCTGCGGGTCCCCCTCCAGTTGGCTGGCAAAGGCATGGATGGCATGACGCTTGCGCGCCACGGCGTCGCAACTCAGTGGGATTTTCCGCGCGCGGTGCCAGGGCACAAGGCTGTCCTCGGGGGTCGCCCAATGCCACGTCCACACGGGCAGTTCATACAGCGCGGCGCCTGCCGCCAGAGCAGCCTGCGCACTCGCGCGACCGACGGCTTCATGATCACAGTGACCGTCTTCGCGCCAGGTGGTGAATACCACGTCGGTGGGCTTGAGGTAGCGTTGGATAAATGCGGCTAACTCTTGCTCTCGAGCGGCGACCTGGCTGTCGGCAAACCCCGCCCGCAACCATTTCAATCGGTTCATTGGCACACCAAGACGGTGCAGGGCCTGGGCCGACTCCTGCGGGCGCACCACGCTCAAGCGCTCCACCGGCCAACGTTGCGAACCGGGATGGCTGGCGCTGCCATCGGTGACCGAGATCAGCTGAATCGGCCGGCCCAGCGCCGTAAGGCCTTGCATCAGGCCGCCGCAACCCAGCACTTCATCATCCGGGTGCGGCGCAATGATCACCGCCCGATGGCCTTCAGGTACCAACTGCTCAATGCTGATGGGGGCCAGTTCGGCGATCAGTGCCGAGGCCTGCCAGCGATGCAACGGCGTGCCCTGGCCCACAATTGGATTGGGTTTCATAGCTGCCACCTCCCTGTGGAATCGTCGGCGACCTGTTCGCCCAAGGCGGCCAAGTCGCGTTCGGCGTGACTCTGGCGCACATACACCGGCAGGTCCGCCATCAACTGCGCAAAGTGCGGATCCTTGCAATAGGGACCGGCGCCCACGGCACGGCCGACATGGCGCATCACTTGCTCGACCGTGTCTTCAATGCTGGCGCGCGCCTGCTGGGCCAGTTGCCCGGCATCGGCCTTGGGGTCGCGGTCGATGTGTTCTGCACTTGCCCGCAACACACAGGCAGCGCTGTTCAACGCACTGTCGACAGCCCCCAGGTGGGCGAGGGCATGGGGCTCAGGACGCTTGCTGCATTGTTCGCGCAATACCTCTGCCAGGCGCTGCGCCGCGCCGTACCAGCAGGCTGCGATGCCGATGCCGCCTTGCCAGAATCCGGGTCGCGCCAGGTAATCACCCGGTGCGCCCACTGCAATTGCACTCACACCCTCGAATACCACCTCGACGCTGCCGGTGGCGGCCATGCCCACGGCATTCCAACCCATGTTGGTAACGGTGATGCCCGCTTGATCCATCTGCACCGCCATCAGTTGCTGGCGATCCTGCTCATCCCATGCGGTCAACAAACCATGGCTGACCACTGCCGCGCCGGAGCACCAGGCTTTGCGTCCGTCGAGGATCCACCGATGGCCGTCGTGTCGCACCCGCACCTTGGCATTTGGCGGCTCGGCGGCCCACATGCCCCAAGTGCTGCCCAGCGGCGGCAGCGGACTATGGAGCTCGGCGATGATCGCCAGCGCGTCGGTGTGACCTTCGAACAATTTGCACAAGCGCAAGTCGTGCCCGGCGACCTGGGCCAGGCCACTGAAGCGTTCCAACGTCTGGCCGCTGCCGGGCAACGGCAGTTGGTCCAGGCCTTCTTCCTGAAGCGCCTTCAGGGCCTCGCCTAGGGCCTGCGTGTCCGCGTAGCCCCGGTAGCCTTGAAGGAATCCATGCAGTGCCATGTCACACCTCTTCCTCGTATTGCAGTTCAAACAGCAACAGTGAGCGGCCGGTGACCGCGTACTCGTGATCGAACTCAAAGCGCTCCTGGCCACGTACCGACGGTTGATTGGTGTCGAGCATGCAGGTCCAGAAACCACCCTCAGGCACCGGCGGCAGACGGAAATTGACCATGTCATGGTGGGCGTTCACCACCAACAACAAGGTTGCATCGGCGCCTGGGCGGCGAATCCCGGTTTCCTGGGCGCGGCCATCCATCAGCATGCCCAGGCAACGTCCGTGACTGTCTTCCCATTGTTCAGTTGTCATCTCGTCGCCCGCGGGTGACAGCCAGGTGACGTCTTTTACACCGATATCCTCGTTATAGTCGCCAACCAGGAAACGGCCACGACGCAGGATCGGGTAAGCCAGGCGCAGCTTGATCAGGCGCTTCACAAACTTGAGCAGCGCTTTGCCGTCATCGTCCAGGTCCCAGTTGACCCAACCGATCTCGCTGTCCTGGCAATAGGCGTTGTTATTGCCGTGCTGGGTGCGAGCGAATTCATCACCCGCAACGATCATCGGCGTGCCTTGAGCCAGCAACAGGGTGGCGAAAAAGTTACGCATCTGGCGCAGGCGCAGCGCATTGATTTCCGGGTCGTCAGTGGGGCCTTCAACGCCGTGGTTCCAGGACAGGTTGTTGTTGCTGCCGTCCTGGTTGTTTTCGTCGTTGGCTTCGTTGTGCTTGTCGTTGTACGAAACCAGGTCGTGCAGGGTGAAACCGTCGTGGGCGGTGATGAAGTTCACCGAGCTGTAGGGCCGACGGCCACGGTGGTTGAACATCTCGCCCGACGCGGTCATGCGCCCGGCAAAGTCCGCAAGCTGACCATCGTCGCCTTTCCAGAAGGCCCGTACGGTATCGCGGAAGCGGTCGTTCCATTCCACCCAACCCGGTGGGAAGTTACCGACCTGGTAGCCTCCAGGGCCGCAATCCCAAGGCTCGGCGATCAGTTTGAGCTGGCGCAACACCGGGTCCTGGCGGCAGGCAACGAGAAAGCTGTGGCGCTCGTCGAAACCGTCGCGGTAGCGGCCGAGAATGGTCGCCAGGTCGAAGCGGAAGCCGTCGACGTGCATCTCGTTGGCCCAGTAACGCAGAGAGTCGGTGACCATTTGCAACACGCAGGGGTGGCTCAGGTCCAGGGTGTTCCCGGTGCCGGAGTCATTGATGTAGAAGCGCTTGTCGTCAGGCATGAGCCGGTAGTACGAGGCATTGTCGATGCCGCGCATGGACAGGGTCGGCCCGCGCTCGTTGCCTTCGGCGGTGTGGTTGTAAACCACGTCCAGGATCACTTCGAGCTTCTGCTCATGCAGGTGCGCGACCATCTCCTTGAACTCGGCGATCTTGCCGCTGGCCAGGTAGCGCGGGTCGGGAGCAAAAAACGCGATGCTGTTGTAGCCCCAATAGTTGGTCATGCCTTTTTGCAGCAGGTGCTGGTCGTTGACGAAGGCATGCACGGGCAACAGCTCAACGGATGACACGCCGAGCTGGCGGATATGCTTGAGCACATCATCTTCCATCAAGCCGGCACAGGTGCCGCGCACCGACTCACCCACCGAAGGGTGACGCATGCTAATGCCGCGCAGGTGGGTTTCGTAAATGATCGTGCGATCCCACGGCACGCGCACCGGTTGGTCATTGCCCCAGGTGTGGGCAGGGTCGATCACCTTGCACTTGGGCACGAAAGGCGCGCTGTCACGTTCGTCGAAGCTCAGGTCGTCATCGGGGTGGCCGATGGTGTAGCCAAAGAGCGCCTCGGACCACTTGAGCTCACCGACCAGTTGCTTGGCATAGGGGTCGATCAGCAATTTGTTGTGGTTAAAGCGGTGACCATTGGCCGGGTCATAGGGACCGTACACACGGTAGCCGTAGATCAGCCCTGGGTGGGCGTCGGGCAAGTAGCCGTGGAAGGTCTCGTCGGTGTACTCGGGCAGCTCGATACGCTCCAGTTCCACTTCGCCGGAGTCGTCGAACAGGCACAGTTCAACTTTGGTGGCGTTGGCCGAGAACAGTACGAAGTTGACGCCCAGGCCATCCCAAGTGGCGCCGAGAGGGAAGGGCAAACCTTCACGAATCCGCGACGGCTCGTTGCTCGGCGTCGCTTGGTTTTTGTCGGGTTTGCTCATTGAAGTGCTCCTGCAAGGGTGTTTTTTCGGGCCGAACGCGGCCGTGCCGACTGAGTGTCAGTGAATGATCTAGTTCGGATTGCGATACCCCTGTGGGAGCGGGCTTGCTCGCGAAGGCGGTGTATCAGTCAGCGCATGTGGTAGCTGACCCACCGTATTCGCGAGCAAGCCCGCTCCCACAGGAGAGAAGTGTTCAGCTAGCAGGCTTGCGTGGGGCCTTGGGCTTTTTCTCGGCGGCCGGCTTGGCGGGCGCTGGCTTGGGCTTCGGCGCGGCCTTGGGCTTGGTCGGTGCCTTCGGTTTACTCGGCGTCAGCGCCTCGGCCTCCGCCAATTTACGCGCCATCTCCCAGTGACGCGCATCCTCACCATGAGGTTTACCCTCAGACTCCCAGATCTGATGCGCCAACTCGCGTATACGTTTGTCTTCAGTGCTCATCACAATGCTCCTCACAGAAAATTTCAGCTTTCTTGATCATCAGGATTGATAAAGACATTGACCGGGAAATCCCCCAGGGCAGTGCTGACCAACAGCTCCTTGTTTGGTGTGACTGCGGCCGTATGAAAAAGTCCCTTCCAGTTTTGTGTTGGCACGGCGAACGGTAATTTCACCCGTGTATCGCCCCAAACCTGCGCATTGATCTGGGGGTACACACCGTTTTCCAGCAAGTGATGGGGCCAGCGCGGCACCACCACCCATAGCGTTTTGCCTTGGTACTCGCGACTGAACGCGACCACCCGTTCCGCGTGTTTGCCAACCACTTGCAGTGGTGTGTAGGTACCGCTGTGGAACACCCCGGGATGGGCCTTGCGCAAGGCCAACACCTGGGCAAGCAATGCCTGCTTAATACGCCCGTCACGCCAGTTGAACAACAGTTCACCGATATCCGGCGGGGTATTCAATGCCTGTTGCCGCGCGTTGAAGTCCACCGGACGACGGTTGTCCGGGTCGACCAGGCTGAAGTCCCAGAACTCATCACCCTGGTACAGGTCTGGCACACCCGGCACAGTGTTACGAAGCAAGGTTTGCGCCAGGCTGTTGAGCGCACCTGCTGGGGCGATGATTTGAGCCGCGCTGCCAATAGCCGTGCGCAGTGCGTCGCCTTCTTCACTGAGCAACAGGCTCGACAGGAAGCGCTCGACACCTCTCTCGTAAACATCGTTGGGCGCGCTCCAGCTACTCTGCAACTTGGCTTCACGCAGGGCTTTTTGTTGCCACTGCCAGAGGCGCTGTTGGTAGCCGTCGAAGTCGTCTGTCTGGTCCAGCGGCCAACTGCCCAACAGCACTTGATACAGGATCAATTCATCGCCGGCCGAGGGGCTGCCTTCGGCGCGCAACGGTTCGGCAAGGGTGCGCCAATGCTCCACCTGCTCGACAAACCACGGTGCACATTCACTGAGCACCGCCAGGCGTGCACGGGTGTCTTCGCCGCGTTTGTGGTCGTGGGTGGCAGTGGCCAGCAGGTTGTCCGGGAAGGTCTGCAAACGCTGTTGATTGACCGCGTGAAAATCCGCCAACGGCGCGCTGAACTGTTCGGTGCTGAACCCCACATCGTTACGCGACAACAGTACCGCCGAGCGATAGAACGCAGTGTCCTCCACGGCCTTGGCGGCGGCGGGCGAAGTCAGCTGCTGGAAGCGTACGCAGGCATGCTTGAGGATCTTGCGCTCGCGGCCCACCGGGCGATTGCGCCAGGGTTGGCCACCCAGCCAATTCGCCAGGTGGTCGAGCACCGGCCAGTCGCCTTCGCCCAGGGTGCTGCGTGCACCTTCCATGGCTTGCTGGAACAGTGCGTCGTCGGCGGCGCCGCGGCCACGGGCACTGATATAAGTGCGATACACCGGGAAGTGCACGATCAGTTCCTGCAACGCCCGACGGATCGCGCCCAACGTTAGATCGCGGGTCATCACGTCGTCGCGGGCCACTTGCAGCAGGGCTTGGGCGACGCTTTCAAAGTCGCCACCGAGGGAGCCATTGAGGATTTGCTGACGGGCCAACCGGGCCTCTTCGATAAACGCCGAGGGGCGTTCGCTGTGGCGTGTCCATAAGTCGGCCAGTGGTTCGAAGCCATCCGGATGATGTTGCAGCAACGACAGCTGGTTCATGAATTCGTAGCCGGTGGTACCGTCCACTTGCCAGTCTTCACGCAGGGTTTCGCCTTCGCCAAGGATCTTCTCGACGAAGATCGGCAGGTGGCGGTCCGGCGCCAGCGAATCCACGCGGCGGCGCAATTTGCGGCAATACCCACGCGGGTCGGCCAGTCCGTCGATGTGGTCGATGCGCAGGCCATCCACCAGGCCTTCGCTGATCAATTCGAAGATCTTGCCGTGGGTGGCTTCGAACACCGCGCTGCGCTCCACGCGCAGGCCGCCCAGTTCGTTGACGTCGAAGAAGCGCCGCCAGTTGATATCGTC
>JABXJR010000022.1_pt1 | contig 29914 bp, 19 predicted proteins | sample 7431291 | NCBI WGS metagenome assembly JABXJR01 (sample SAMN14395756, study PRJNA613071) | wetland metagenome | isolation source: water samle H3 from high-altitude wetland | place: Chile: Salar de Huasco, high-altitude wetland | collected 2015-11-10 | reverse complement strand
GCGATGCCGAGCATCACCGGCACGCTCAGGACGGGGTAGGGCGCCGACCAGCCCCTTGAAGGTGCCTTGTTGCACCACGTAGGCCACTTCGGCGTCCCGCTCCCATTCCTTGACCTTGGTCGAGGACTTGCCGTCGTTACCGCTCAAGTAGCGGGTGGAGAACGTCAGGCCCGGCACGCCGAGGGCGGCAAAGTTATAGCCGTAGCTCAGCATCCAGGTCTTTTCATCTTCCTCGATGAACTTGCCTATCCCGGCATTGCTGAACGAATAAACGGTGGCGCCACTGATATAGGGCAAACCGGCGTCGCCCCTGAGGGCCTGGTACCCGCCGCCGAAGGTGTGACCTGAAATGGCGTAAGACATCAACGGGAAGTTCTTGAACCGTGAAATGGTCGAAGCGGGAAAAAACGACACCCACTTCGTCACGTATTCAGGTGGGGTCGTCAACACCGATAAAGTCGTGCCCAAGCTCGCTTACAGTTTTTATTTGCCCAAGTGGGACATGGTCGTCGTCACCGCGATCAACCTGGACAGTATTGAAGTTCAGGTGGCCAAGGTGCGCGCCGCCGTTGACCAGCGCATCAGCAACCTGATGTACAGCATTGTGCTTATCGCCGTCGCGCTGATTGGCATTATCGGGGCGCTGGCGCTCGTGCTGGTCAAACGCAGTCTAGGCCCCTTGACCTTGATTCGGGCGCACCTTGACGAAATCGCCGCGGGGGAGGGGGACCTGACGCGGCGGCTACCGCAGGTCAGTCGAGACGAACTGGGGCAACTGGCCGGTTCGTTCAATGCCTTTATCGAAAAAATCCACAGCCTCGTCAGCCAGATCGTCGCCATGAGCGAACAGTTGACGGGGTCGGTCAGTCGTGTGGCCGAGCAGAGCAGGCAGATTGATCGGGCCATGGACCAGCAGCGCCAGGAAACCGACCAGGTGGCGGCGGCGATAAACCAGATGTCATCGGCGGCGCAGGAAGTGTCGCTCAGCGCGCAAAATGCTGCAGAAGCTGCCGTCGAGACCGACAAGCAGTCCCAGCACGCGCGGCAAATCGTCAATGGCAGCATTACTCGGATGCAGGCACTCAGGGGGGAGCTGGATGAGAGTGGGGTCTCCATGGCGAGTCTGCAAAACGATGTGACGTCGATCGTCACTGTGCTGGATGTTATTCGCTCGATCGCCGAGCAGACCAACCTTCTTGCGCTGAATGCGGCCATTGAAGCGGCCCGTGCCGGTGAGGCGGGGCGCGGTTTTGCGGTGGTTGCTGACGAAGTGCGCGCGTTGGCCAGTCGTACTCAACGCAGCACCCAGGAAATCCAGGTGATGGTTGAGCGTCTCAATAGCGCAACCGGCGGTGTGGTCAAGGCGATGCACCAATCGACCGAAGCCGCGCAAGGCGCGAGTGCGCAGGCTGATCAGGCGGGTGAGTTCCTGGGCAATGCTGTCGAGCTGATTGCGACGATCAATGCGATGAACGCACAGATCGCCAGTGCCGCCGAGGAGCAGACCTCGGTGGCTGAGGAGATCAACCGTGGGGTCCATCAGATCGCGCGAGCCATTGATTCGGTGGCCAACCAGACTCAACTGGGGGTCAAGACGGTCGATGAGTTGTATACTATCGGCAGTCGTATGCAAGGTTTGCTGGGGCAGTTCAAAATTTGATGGCCTGGGCCTGCGTTGACACGCAGCGCGCGTCAATGCAGGCCAAGGCGATGATTGCTTTCATGCGCTATCCGGGTAAACGAAAACGCTCCTTCATCACGCGTTGACGGCCACTGTGCGTTGTTTGCGATACAGGATTGTCGTCGCGGTGAACCCGCACAGCGCAGCAAACATCAGCCAGTAGGCCGGCGATGCCTTATCGCCTGTCGCCTGCACGAGCATGGTCGACACGGCAGGCGTAAACCCTCCAAATACAGCCGTCGCCAAACTGAAGGCCAGGGAAAACCCCACAACCCGTACGTTTTGCGGCATCACCTCTGTCAGCGCAGCGACCATCGCGCCGTTGTAAATACCGAAGAAGAAAGAGAAGTACAGCAGTACGCAGAGCAGCCGTTCGAAACTTGCCGCTGCGGCCAGCCAGTGCATGGCCGGATACGCGGTGAATATGCACAGCAGGGAAATCGCCAACAATAGGGGGCGACGGCCGATGCGGTCCGAGAGTGTGCCGCCGATGGGCAACCAGATGAAGTTGCTCAGGCCGACGAAGAGCGTGACGACCAGGCTGTCGGTGGTGCTCAGGTTGAGTACGGAGCGGCCATAGGTGGGGGTGTAGACCGTAATCAGGTAGAACGTAGTGGTCGTCATGGACGCCAATAGACCGCCTGCCAGCACCGTGCGCCAGTTGTCGCGCATGGAGCGAAACACTTCATTGGCACTTGGGTGATGCCGGCGCGCTTTGAACGCCTCGGTTTCCTGCAGGGAGCGGCGGATGATGAAGATGAACGGAATAATCACGCAACCGATGAAGAACGGGATCCGCCATCCCCAGGCAGCGACCTCGGCAGCTGCCATGGAGGCGTTGATGGTGTAACCCAGCGCTGCCGCAAGAATGATCGCCACCTGTTGGCTGGCCGACTGCCAACTGGTGTAGAAACCGCATCGCCCCGGTGTGGCGATTTCAGCCAGATACACTGAAACGCCGCCCATTTCCGCGCCGGCGGAGAAGCCCTGCAACAGCCGCCCCAACAACACCAATATGGGCGCCGCGATACCGATGCTGGCATAGCCGGGTACCAACGCGATCAATACTGTTCCGGCGGCCATGATCGAAAGCGTCACAATCAGGCCCTTGCGCCGTCCAACCTTGTCGATGTAAGCCCCGAGCACGATAGCGCCCAGTGGACGCATCAAGAACCCGGAACCGAATACGGCGAAGGTCATCATCAGCGAAGCGAACTCGCTGGTGGCAGGAAAGAACGTCTGGGAAATGTAGGTCGCGTAGAAGCCGAACAGAAAGAAGTCGAACTGTTCGAGAAAATTGCCGCTGGTGACCCGCAGGATGGCGCCCAGTTTTGAACCCTTGGACGGGGTGTCTTGCGTTGTTGTTTTCATCATGGCTACCGTGGTGATCAGTCTTGTTTTTGGAATGACGGTGTTAGCGATCAGTCGCTTGCGGCGTTAATCGGGTTGGGTTGGCGTTTTTCGATGGAATATTTGAGCAGCGCGGCGCTGCGGAAGATGCCGTGGGCGAACTTGCTGTAGGGCATGGTCAGGAAGAAAGCCATGACTAGGCCGAGATGGATCGCCAGCAACAGGCCCAGGGCAACGGTTTCGCGAAACGCCAGGAGCGCGAGGCCGCTGGCGCTGATAAGAAACAGCAGCGCGATAAAGCCGCGGTCCATGGGTTTCTGCTGTTCGTCGCCCTGTTCGGCGTTGCGACGCAGGTTCAACCACAAGAGCCCCGCCGGGCCAACCAGCAACCCGAGCCCGCCGGCGATGCCGAGCATCACCGGCACGCTCAGGACGGGGTAGGGCGCCGACCAGCCCAGCAGGAAATGGTAGAGCGTGGCCACACCGGTAGCGGCGAAGCACAGCATGAAGCCGTAGAAGGTGAAGTGGTGCATGCGCCGCCGCCACAAGGTGAATTGATCGTCGGCGTTATTGCAGCCCTCGCCATGGCCGCCATCCAGGTACTTGAGCGTGGCAACATTGGCGGTCGCTTCCAGCGCCGCCGACGTTGTTTGCCGGGGTGAGGCGTCGACCGGCGAGACATTGCGCCAGAAGCGCCGCACCCCGATCGTCAACGCGAGGACCGCGAAACCAAACACTGCGCCGAACATCAGGGCCAGGGTGTTATGCGGGAAGATCCCGTAGAAATTCCCCCCGGGCATTGGCGTGAACAGATTGCCCATCACCATCAGTGTCAGGCAGAGAAACAGGGCTAGCCCCGCGCCGGATGACAGCGCCAGGGTCAGCCCGTTGCGCCGGTATAAGGTGCCCATCACCTGCGGCCAGGCGTACTCGGCGTACGTGTCGAGGCGGACTTTGGCCATGGCTTTGGGCACATTGATAGCAAATTCATGAGGGGCGGCGTACTGGCAGGCATGCAGGCAGGCGCCGCAGTTGTGGCAGAGGTTTGCCAGGTAGTGGATGTCCGCCGCCGAAAACGCCAGGCGTCGGGTCATGGCCGGGAAGACCGCGCAGAAGCCTTCGCAATAGCGGCAGGCATTGCACACGGTCATTTGTCGCTGGACTTCGCTTTCATCAAGGTTGAGGACGGGAATCAGCGTGCCCGGTGCCTGGGGATCAAACAGCTGCATGGTGCGGCTCCTGGAGTGAAGGGGACATGAAGCCGGCCGCGGCGGCGGCTTGCGCACCGGCGATGCGACCGAATGCGGTACCAATAGCCATGCCGATACCGGCTGTATAGCCCTTGCCCAATACATTGCCTGCCATCATTTCTCCGGCGACAAACAGGTTCGGGCTGGCCTTGCCGTTGAAGTGAACGGCGGCCGTTTCGTCGGTCGCGAGGCCTAAATAGGTGAACGTCACGCCTGGCTTGAGCGGGTAGGCGCAGAAAGGCGGTTTCACCAAGGGGCGAGCCCAATGGGTTTTGGCGGGCGTCAACCCTTCGGTGTGGCAATCGTCCAGGGCGGTGTGGTCGAACGTGCCGACGCGGCAGGCCGCGTTGTAGGCCTCGATGGTTTTAACGAACGGCCCGACGGGCAGGTTTAATTGGCGGGCCAACGCTTCCAGAGAGTTGGCGGTGGTCCCTGAAAATACCGGCGGCATAAAACGGCCGACGGCCTGCTGGTCGATGATCGAATAGGCTTGTTGGCCGGGTTGACCCGCTACCAGGCGACCCCAGATCGCATAGCGCTTGGGCCAGAAATCCTCGCCTTCATCATAGAAACGTTCGCCGTCGCGATTGACCACTACGCCCAGCGACACGCAGTCGATGCGGGTGCAGATGCCACCGTCATACAAGGGCGCGCGGGCGTCGATGGCCACCATGTGCGCTTGGGTGGGGTCACCGATAAAGTCGGCGCCCAGTTGCTGCATGCGCCGAAGCAGTACGCCGGTGTTGAAGCGCGTGCCGCGAATCAGGAAATTGTCCGAAGGCCACTCGCCGCGCGCGTTTTGCCCCCACGCTTCACGCAGCCATTCGCGGTTGGATTCGAACCCTCCCGCCGCCAGTACGCAGGTCCCGGCCTGGATACGTTCGGCGGGCACGCGTTGCCCATCGACGTCACGTTCACTCAAGTGGGCCGCGATGAAGGTTCCATCCTTCAATTCAATGTCGGTCACTTGAGCGTTGTAGCGGATGGTCACGCCCAACCGCTCGGCGCTGCGGTAATACGCGTTGACCAAGGCCTTGCCGCCACCCATGAAAAACGCATTGGTGCGCGCGACGTGCAGCGCACCGGACAGCGACGGCTGAAAATGCACACCATGGGCGCGCATCCAGTCACGGCAGTTCGATGAGGCGCGGATGACCAGGCGCGCGAGCTTTTCGTCGGTCATCCCGCCGGTGACTTTCAACAGGTCCTGCCAATACTCCTCTTCGGGGTAGGCGTCGACCAATACATCCTGCGGTGCGTCGTGCATGCAGCGCAGGTTGCGGGTGTGTTGCGAATTGCCGCCGCGCCAGGCCTTGGGCGCACCTTCAAGCAACATAACGCTGGCGCCGGCCTCTCGGGCCATTAACGCCGCGCACAAGGCGGCATTGCCGCCGCCAATGACTAATACGTCGATCATCATCACTCCTCGATCGCGAGGAGGCATGAACGAAGGGCTCCTCGCGAGTGGCGAGACCTTAGGGCAGCGAGCGTGGGGTCGAAAGGCGCGTTATCGGTTGGGGTGTTTAGTTTTCGTAAAGGCTTTGCGGGTTAGCGCATGCCGTGAAAGATAAGAGGGGGACGCTTGAGATCAGGGTGTGATGTCTTCGATCCACGAGGCGCCGGGCCATTGCCGATCCATGACCAGCTGTCGCGCCACGTCGGTGATGACCCGTCGCGCGGCCAGTGCGGCGGGCGCCAGCTCATCATCCGGCAGTGTCGCCAACAGGTTTCGTCGACCCACGTGAGCATCGGCGATTTCCACCACCGAAAGCCCCGATTCACCTTTGAGCGCCACCGCGGCGCCGGGCTGGATGGTCGCGGCGTGACCCGCGCGTACAGCGTTCATCAACACGGCCAGGCCATCCACTTCCATGATGATGTTGGGCGTCAACCCCGACCGTTCAAAGGCCGCCATCAGCGTTGAGCGCAAACCGTGTTGCGCGCTGGGCATCACCAGGGGAAGTTGCCCCAGGTCGGCCATTTGCACACGGGGGCCTTGCGGCGCATCAGGCAGGTGTGGCGAGCAGATGACAAATAGTTTCTCGTCAAGCAAAGGCGTCACGCTCCAGCGCTTGCCGCCTTCTAGTTGAAACAGAACGGCCAGATCGATTTGGCGGGCATTCAGCTGTGTGGCCAGGTGCCCGGAGAGCATCTCAATCAGGTGCAATTGAATATCTGGATATCGCGCCCGCATCGCACTGATCAATGGCAGCGCAAGTACGGTGGCCGTCGTGGGCGGTAATCCAACGGTCACGTAGCCACTCATCCGGCCACGGTGCGCGGCGAGGATCGCATTGTCTGCTTGCCGCAGGCACAGCTGGGCAGGGTGCAGGAAGGCCATTCCGGCAGGGGTCGGTGTGACACCGGTGGTCGAGCGGTTCAGCAGGCGAGTCGAGAGTTCGCTTTCAAGTTTGGCGATTTGCTGGCTCAGCGCCGATACCCCCACGTCCAATTCAAGGGCTGCACGCCCCAGGCTGCCGTGCTCGACAATTTTTACGAAATAGCGCAGTTGTCTTAATTCCAAGCGTTACGGCTCCATTTCAAATTGATACCGGTCCAAGTGACGGTGGGGAAGAGACATCCAACCACTCCGCGCCGCGCGATGATAAAGGTGACGGGGCGTTTCTGGAATTGGCAGTATGGAGTGGGCGCGGCTCGCGGCGTGAGCCTGCCGGTCGCTCAGTTGGCTGACATCCTCCACGACCGAGCGCGAAGCGGGCACGTTCAGACTATGCTCGCGGCCACTGATGGCAAAGTAATAGTTTCCCTCGCAGCCCCTCACCCCCGAGTTTCGTGGCTCACCCACCTGAATTGACATTTATCCAGGAGCGGCTAAGCCATACAGGGGTCGCTTTGTTTCACATAACGGTTGGAACTGATGGCGGGCATAAAAGCCCGTCCATGCCTGACGGAGAAATCATGAATATTCAGTTGAAGGCTAAACGCGCACTGGTTACCGCCTCGACGGGCGGCATTGGTTTTGCAGTGGTCAAAGGGCTTGCCGAAGCGGGCGCTGCCGTTGTTATCAACGGCCGTAGTGAGCGTTCGGTGAACGAGGCGGTAGTGCGTCTGCTGTTGGCAGTGCCCGATGCGAGTGTCAGCGGTGTGGCCGCAGACCTGAGCACCGCCGAAGGTGTCGCCACCTTGCTGGCCGGTGTCAGTGATATCGACATCCTGGTGAACAATGCAGGCATCTATGGGCCTCAGGACTTCTTTGAGACCGGCGATGACGTTTGGGACCACTATTGGCACACCAACGTGATGTCGGGCGTGCGCTTGAGCCGTGCGCTGCTGCCGGCCATGGTTGCGCGCGGGTGGGGGCGGGTGGTGTTCGTTGCTTCCGAGTCCGCCCGCAATATTCCCGCAGACATGATCCACTACGGCGTCTCCAAGACCGCCCAATTGGCATTGGCGCGTGGCTTGGCCAAGCGCGTCGCGGGCAGTGGCGTGACCGTCAATAGCGTGCTGCCTGGGCCAACGCTGTCCGACGGCGTCGCTGAAATGATGAAGGGCGAGGTCGAGCGCAGCGGGAAATCCCTTGAGTCGGTGGTCACCGAGTTCGTCATGCAACATCGCCCAAGCTCGATCATCCAGCGCGCATCCAGCGTGGAAGAAGTGGCCAACATGATCGTTTATGTCTGCTCGACGCAAGCATCAGCCACCACTGGCGCTGCGCTCAGAGTCGACGGTGGTGTGGTAGACGATATTGTCTGACGGCCTTTAGTCCTCACGCCCTACTGCGCGCCAGGCCGCATCTGCAAGCTGCTGCCGCAAGAGCCCTGGGTTGCGCTGGACGCGGCCAGAGAGCCAGGCGCGGCAGTAGCTCTCCGCCGAACCGATGATCAGTGACGGTATCAGCTCGGAGGGCAGGGCCTGCAAATTCTGCCGGTGGGCCGGGTCGCTGAACCACTTCTTGAGTGCGGCGTTCCTGGCGAGATTCGCCTCGGCGAGCCGCTCGTTGAAGCTGCTGCGGGCAACCGCAAAGCGCGCCTGGTACTGGAAGCGCGCCCAATCGGGTTGGCTGACCACCCAATCCACGTAGCTGAACACCAGGGCATGTACCCATTCCTTGGTCGACGTCACAGCGGCAAGGTAGCTGTCCCTGAGCCGCGCCTGATCGTCCAGGGCGGTCATGTACAACGCCGCGACCAAGCCTTCCTTGTTCTCGAAATGATGATAAATGGCCCCCACGCTCATCTGGCTTTCGACACGGATGATGTCGATGGTGGTCGCTTCAATGCCCTGCTGGTTGAACAGCGCCAGGGCACATCGAAGGATGTGCCGCTTGGACTCGGCACGACGGCCTGGGTAGCAGCGTTCGAGGAGATCGACAGGTTCCATTTTTCGGCCCAGGCAAAAAGGGGCCATGGTAATTGAAACCGAGGCTTGGCACGAGAGATTGACAGGCTGAGCATTTACAGAATATTGTTCTGTAACAGAGCAATATTCTGTAATTGAGTAATGTTCTGTCCATGACTCCAGCCACCTGACCCGAGATATCCCATGAGCCAGACTCTCAGCATGTACCAAAGCGTTGGTCCGTCCGCTTTCAGCAATATGGCCTGCCAGATGGCACCGTACTTCGGCACCATCAACCCGGAAATTTCTGTATTGGCCCCCGGCCGCGGTGAAGTGAAGGTGCCGTTTCGCAAGGAAATCACCAATCACCTGGCGTCCGTTCACGCCATCGCGCTGTGCAACGCGGCAGAACTGGCGGGCGGCATGATGACCGAAGTGTCCATCCCCAGCGGCGCTCGCTGGATTCCTAAAGGCATGAGCGTCGAATATTTGGCCAAGGCCAAAACGTCCATCCACGCGATTGCCGACGGTAGCGAAATCGACTGGCAGACCTCGGGCGACAAGATTGTTCCGGTCGATATCTTCGACGAGGCCGGGGTGAAGGTCTTTACGGCACGCATCACCATGAATGTGAAAGTCGGCTAGATCGCCTGGGTTACCCGCCGTTCCGGGCAGGAGCGGCGGGTCGGGCTTAGGCAACGCGATGTGAACGACATCGGGCGGTCGTACCAATAAGGGGTCACTTGCGGTGTGATCGAATGTGCAGTCAATCGCGGCTTTTCGTTTGGAGCGTCCTGACGGGCCGTTCCGGGATGGGGACCTCAAATTAGCGGGGCGGCGTTTTTTTAAGGTCGAAATTTATCCCTGGCTATGCCCCCAATCGCAGCCAATATGCGATCGATTACGAATGGCAATTTCTGACCGAAAACCAAGGTGCAGCTAGGTGGCTTTCAGTGTGCGTCCATCCATCACGTGAATCGTCCCGGATTTTCTAGACACGTTGTAAGCAGACGGGTATCTCGTCTTGCGTATAAGTTAACTCCTTGCTCACTCGCCCGCTGCATCGGCAGGCGAGTGAGGACGCCCTTCAGAAAGGCATACGCAAACGCGCTAATGCGCAGTTTTCATCGGCCCGAGGATGGAAAACGCATAAGTCGTCATCCTGCCCAAAGGGCTGTATGGCGATTGGCTGAGGCCTCTCTGCTGCGGGACAGTATGGGGTTAATGCGGCAATATCCAGCGGATCGCCTGTTAAGCGAGGCTTGCTAGAACAGGCCGGCTGGTATTCCCAGAACAGCACTGACCATTTGTCCAAAATTAAACATTTTTGTGCTGATTTGTTGCCCTTATCTGTAGCGCTTGGCATTATTTGGCCATTACTCGACGCTGGCGCAGGGATGGCCGCGACACTCACCTATTTCTGTGCGTCCTCTTGGGCGTCAGCCTAGTGCCTTCCTATCTCTGCATCCCCTCCATTTCTGATTTTTGTGGTTCACATAAATGAGTTTTTTTCGAAAGCTGCTGGCTTTCATCGTCCAACTATTCAGTCGGAAGGATGAGCCGGATAGCGATGTACTGCCGAACATTGATCCTGAGAAAATCCAACGGGAACTTCGTGTTGTTGAGCTAGCAAAGCTGCGTGGAGCAGCGGGTGTGCCGTCTAGTACAGCGACCCAGTTGTCAGATGTTGAGCACAGTATTCGAGGGACGCTCGGAAGAATGCGCGAGCAGATACTCAAGTACGGCGAGCGGTCGCTCAAAATTCTGGATAACCGCTTGGACTCGATTGATGTGACCCGGGAGATCAAGCGCACGATTGCATTGGGTGAGGAGTTTGAGCGAAACGCTGATCAAGACATTTCAAAAATGGACGGCGAGCTAACGGAGCTTCAGCAGGTAGCTGAGGATAAGGCCCGTGCGCTGGAGGCGTTTCGCGAGCAGCACAAGTTGCAAGGTCGGCTTGCAGAGGCGTCCGATGGAGATGCGAAATGGAAGAATGGCGGCCTGCTGATCGCGATGATTGTCATTGAGGGGGCGGGAAACGCCTTTTTGTTTTCAGAGGGCATCGCCAGCGGTTATGTCGGCGGATTTGTAACTGCATTGATGCTTTCGGCATTTAACGTATTTGTATGCTTCTTTCTCGGTAGGGCCAGTACTTATAAAAACCATATAAAATCCTCTCTGGCTTTTGCAGGATATTTCGCGTTCGTTGCCTCCTTGCTGAGCATGGTCACTGTTGGTCTAGGAACTGCGTATTTCCGTTTTGTGTTGCCTCAACTGGAAGATGAATCGCAATCAGCGATTGCGCTGATTCTCGGCTATGTCCACACGTCGGTCCTTCCATTTCAGGACATCAGCACGTGCGCGTTATTTGCCCTGACGGTTATTTTCGGGCTGATGGCTGTTTATAAAGGTTATACCTGGACAGATCGTTATCCAGGGTACGCGAGGGTTTACCTGGCTTACGAAGACGCGCAACGGAGTTATGTTTTTGTAATTGAGGCGTTACGACAAGTGCTTGAACAGCGCAAGGTCGAATCCTTGCTGCTGATCGACCAGAACGTTGATCGTGCCTCATCCGCCATCCAAAACTTCAAGCGAAGTATGAGCCAAAAAGCGGTCATCAAGAAAGTTGTGGATGAGCGCATGGTGCTGGCTGACGAAACACTGACCAGTCTGGTTCGGACATACCGAATTGAAAACGAAATGGCCCGCCCTCGCGATAATCCACCGCCGGCCTATTTCGACGAGCCGGTGACTTTTGTTAAGGCTGAGATGCCCGACTTTGGCACCGAAAAGGACGAGCTAAAACTGGCCGAACAAGAACGCTTGATGCACGAAATGATCTCCAGTCTCGAGACGATCAGAGCCCGAATCCAATCGTCCTTTAACCAGAAATACGATCAAGTACAGCCGCTGCAGCAGCTATTTTAAGGAGAGCAGAATGGCAATTTATGCCCAGAAAAAAGGGCTTTCCGGTAAAGTTGTCGGCGTAATGTTCGGTGGTGTCGCCCTGATTGCGGCCAGCGCGATGATTTATATCAACTTCACCCGTGAAACCTTCGATAAGGAGACTCTTTGCCCGTCTACAGGGCCTAAAGGGCAATACGTGGTGTTGATCGACAACACCTCGCCGTTCCCGTTTACTCAGAAAGTTGCTTTGGGCCAACGGCTGAAAACAATGGTCACTGAGGAGCTGCCCGAGGGCTACCTGCTCTCGGTGTTTCTGCTCGGTGAAGACTTCAAAAGCAATGAAAAACCGTTATTTGAACGCTGCAATCCTGGGCAGTGGAAGGATAGAAACCAACAGACCAATAACAAAAAGTTTGTTGATCGTGACTTTAACCAGAAATTCGTAAAGCCGTTCGATGACATCGTGCACAAGATCTCGCTGGAAGAACGCAGCAAAAACTCGCCCATTTTCCAGATGCTGCAGCTGGTAGGCATCAATGGATTTGAGCGTGCGCATGTGTCAGGTGAGCGCAGGCTGGTGATTTACTCGGACATGCTGGCAAACATGCCGGAGTTCAGCATGTATAAGGCCTCCTTGCCGCAGTACGCGGAGTTTCGCAAGACTGCTTATGGGCAAAATGCTGCAGCGCCGGGCCTGAACGGTAGCAGTGTGGCGATCAATTTGTTGGCGGCTGATCAAAAAGCGCTGCAGAGCAACAAGTTGGCCGTATTCTGGGAGCAATATTTTCAAGATAACGGTGTATCCGTGGAAGGGTTTTCCCGGGTTGAGGGGCTGTAAATGGACGTCAATAAATGGATCAGGCGCGTCAGCACCTACTTTGCGATCGCCGTAGTACTGAAAATCAGCCTGTCGATTGCCAGTCTGTTGCTAAAAGACCCTAAGTGGCTAGGGTTTGTTTTTCCACTTTCGGTGATGGTGGGCTATTGGGCCATTGGCTATACGGTTCGACAAAAATGGGACAAGCAACTCACCCTGGCAAAATTTGCCGACTCGGTTTACTACCTGGGCTTTCTATTCACTGTGGCCAGCATCATCATCTGCTTGCTGGATATTGAGAGCCTAGGCGATAACCTGAATGGAATGGCTACTCGGTTTGGCGCCGCAATGGTCAGTACCGCGCTGGGTATGTTGGCGCGGGTTACTCATACCGGATTTCGTATCGACGCTAACGACGCGGTCAGAAGTGTCGAAGAGCGGGCGATTCACGCGGCCGAAAACCTCGCGATCTCCTTTGACAATAGCTTTCAGCAGCTCGAAGTGTTCCGGGATAAAGTCGGTGTCGCTTCCCGAGAGGCGGTGCAGAGTGTCAAGGAGCAGGTCAAGGCGCTGTATGAGCACAACATCACCGCCACCGATGCTTACTTTGCCAATGCTACGCAGCAGAGCAATGAAGCCTTCTCGCTCATCCTGGAAAACACTCGGCAAGCCAGTGACAAATTGTTGATCACTATCAATGAACTGGCCGAAAAGAGCACCATCACGTTGCGTCAGATGGAAGATAACGCGTTGGATTTCGGCACGATGGCGCGTGATCGTGTAGAGCAAATGATCTTTCCAGATGACCTGTTCACCCGCAAATTGGGTGGTTCAATCGATACCTTGGCAGGCACAACGGACAGTGTCAGTGAAGGTGTTGCATGCCTCGCCGAAGATGTCAAAACTGCCACCCGCCAAGTCACCACGGCCATACGCAATCTGAACGCCAAAACTCAGACGCTGGATGAGAATCTGGTTGCTGTAGGTGCCATTGTGACCAGCCAGGAGCGTCTGGTGGATGCGATGAAACAGCAGAGCAAAGAGGTCATGGACAGCGTTGAGCGTGTGCAGAAAGAGTACCTGGATTCGCTGGACGACCAACAAGAGGAGTACCTCAACGAAATCAAGACTCGCCAGCAATCGGTTGAACGCATTGCAGACAAGCTGGAGGCCCTGAGCATTCGAATCGAAAACGCCGATACGGTAGAGCGACTGAGTACTGAAGTCACTGATACCCTGAAGGGTGTACGTGAGGTCACTCAGACCAACCGAGACGTTTTGGCTGAGCGTCTTGAGCTCAGCCTGGCGCCGCTGATCCAGGCACTGGTTGAGAGTAATGAAAGGAATCAGGGGATCGCTGCACGTATGGAGCAGCACAATCGTGTGATCGAAACCGTTCACAGCCAGATGGATGCCCTGATCACTAAGATCGGCGACGTATCGATTGGGGAGTCGGCCAATCAACATGCTGAGCCTGCCCGCCCGGCTGATGCGAGAACCGCCTGATGAGCGGAAAGAACGATCAGGTTTTTCAGCTCTCACTTACCGAAATCTTTATCATCGTCTGCTTTATTTTGTTGTTGCTAATGGGGTACCAGATTTTTAAGTTAACCCATAAAAATCAGGCGTTGAATGAGAAAATGGCCGCCTTCCAAGATCTGGATATACGTGAAAAGGCGATCAGTACAGCAGCCGAGGCCTTGAAGGCACGTATGACCGCATTAGGTGTGCGTAAGCCTGATGAGATCATCAGCAAACTGATAGATGCCTCCAAAGCCAATGCAGAGCTGGATCGCTTGAAAGTGCTCTTGACCCAAAAAGATCAAGAGCTGACTGCTCTTGCAGCCATCGAAAAAGCGTTGATGGAAGTGGCTGGCCAGAAGAAAGGTGATGACGCCAAGCAACTGATACTAGAAACCATGATGTCGTTTGAGCAGTTGAAAAAGCTGGTTGTCGATCCTGATGACGAAAGCGACGCGCAGCCTACCGATGTGGTGAAGCGTGTCGCGGCGTTAAAGGCTCAGGAAGACATGCTAGGGGCAGCTTTCGGGACAACAAATGATCAACTCCAGCAAACAATCAAGCATGCTGTGGCCTTGATTCAGGCAGAAAAAAGTGGCGTAAATCCGGTTGAGTTGCAGAGAGCGAATAAAGACTTACGGGGCCAAGTTCAGTTTCTGCAGAACCGCTTAAATAAGGGGCGCGGCGGCGACCTTCCACCGTGTTGGGTGAATGAGGTCACGGGCAAGCCGGAGATGTTCCTCACGGTCAAACTCAGTGAGAACAATCTCACATTCGAACCTGCCTGGCCGCCTGCCCGTCAGGAGGACGCGATGGCGCTGCCAGGTATTGGCGAGTTGATGTCCTCTACCACCCGCACCTATGAAAGCTTTATTCAAGCGGCTAAACCGGTATCGGATTTGGGTTCACAAAAAGAGTGTAAGTACTACGTGCGTTTGGCTAGCCAGATTCAGGATGCAGTTACGTCTGATCGGCGCCGGCTGACAGTTGAGAATTTATTTTACAAAGTGGAAGTCAGGCGGTAAGGGATTCGTCTTGAAATACCGTGGTGTTGTTCGGACAGGAGATTGTCCGAACAACACCAACCTCTCAAGGTTTAGATTCAGCTCATCGACTGTCTTTGGGCAAAGCAAACAGCGGTTGAGATATCGAGCGATATGGAAGCAAAAGACTTCACGAGCAACGATTCCGGCAACGCCCAATCCCACTTTTCGCGCAACATGTTCTGTACGTCCTCCAAAATCGAATTGAGGTCACTTGGGTCCAGGCCTCCAACAACCGCAAGTGCCTCTTTTGCCTGATCGATATTCGCATCGATTTCTATAGCCAGACCCGAGTTATCACAAAAAAGGCCCGCATGATTAAGCAGCAGCCTTAATGCATCATTAGCGTAATCACCCAACCAACTAATCAAATAACATTTCCCACCCGACTCGATAAGGTACCGCTCACCAAGCCCCAATAAGGCAAAAGTTTTCCGGGCCTCTTCGAGTAAAGCTTTGGCACCATGATCGATAAAAGGGCAGGGGCTGGAGTCCGCTAAGACTGCTCGCATCTCCGCGCGTACGGCGTCATGTACCATTGCGCCCAAGCCATCGAACTGTGGAGGAGCACCGCCGCGTGCCGCTGAGACGATGATGACCTTGGCCTGCAGGTCAACATCACGCACCTGCCATCGACGGCCACCGAAGATAATGCGTTGGTCTTTGGTCAGCGGACGGCTAACGGGGACCGAGCCCAAGGCTTTACCGTCGCATACCAGACGGAATTCTTCATCGCTAGTGAATGCGCTGTAGAACTCATAGTGATTGATCATGCGCTCACCAACTGTTCCAGGCAGCAGCAATCCTGAGCTGTCCTGGACAATCAATTCGTGCTCCCCAAGAGATTTGAGTAGTTTCACAAAGTCCGGTTTTTCAATACCTTGAAATGCGCCTTCAGCAATCAAGTTTTTCCATAGGTCGGCAGCCGAAGCGCCGCCGCATTGAGCAATGATAGAAAGGCATTGCTGAACCAAGGTGGAGGCATGAATGCCCTGCGCTCTGGGAGGTTCAAACCAACCTCTGGTCAGCAGTCGAACCATGGCAATTGTTTGTACCAACCCTTGGCGTAATTGGTCGGATAAGCCAGATTTATCCGTGAGCGGTGATTCTTTACAGTAAACGCGTAACGTTGCTTTCTCTCCTGGGCGTCTGCCGGAACGCCCTAAACGTTGACGCAGACTTGCCACGGAAGGTGGGGCACCAATTTGCACCACCGTTTTGATACTGCCGATGTCTATTCCGAGTTCAAGGGTTGTAGTGCAAATCGCCGATGCTGGCCGGTCTCCGGCTTTCAGCGCATGTTCAGCCTGCTCCCGCAAGTCTTTCGAGAGACTGCCGTGATGAGGCCAGAACTCGTTGGGCACGCCGTCTTTCTCGCATCGTCGGCGCAGTTGGTCTGCGTACCATTCAACCTGGGACCGACTATTCGGGAATATCAAGTTATTGCTGCCGCGTAGTACCTGGTAGAGATGCTCCGCAATCGCGAAGTCGGGGCTTGCCTCATTTTCCGTTTCGTCTTCATTCCCCTCATGCTCATTGGGTTGAGCAGGTTTCTTTTTAAGCTCGCTCATTGGCGGCTGAATGTAGCCGCGAACTTGCACCTGAAGTGTCTGGTTAGCGTTTTTCGATTCAATAACGGTAACGTTATCGGCATTGGCTGGGCGCAAAAACGCTGACGCCATCTGCATATCGCCGAGGGTGGCTGAAAGCCCAACCCTAGGAAGGCGCCTCCCCGCAGCAAGTTCAACCCTGTGCATCAATGACTGAAGTTGTTTGCCTCGCTCACTGCCGATGAAAGCGTGTAGTTCGTCCACGACGATATAGCGCAGGTGTTGGAATACCCCGCCGAGACTTGAGCCACGGTTGACGAACAATGCTTCAAGAGATTCGGGAGTGATCAGCAGCACGCCTTCAGATGATTTGAGAAAACGGTGTTTTTTGCTGGATGAAACATCTCCGTGCCAAGCGACAACAGGGATCTCAAGCTGCTCACAGAGTCGGCTTAACCTGTCCCATTGATCGTTAATCAAGGCCTTGAGCGGACTGATATACAGCACCGCGCCAGGCGGATCATCGTTATTGAGCAGATTCGTCAGGATGGGCAAGAAGGCGGCTTCGGTTTTGCCAGCGGCTGTTGCTGCGGCGATGATGACGTCCTGATCGGCGTGCACCAAAACAGGCACGGCCCATTCCTGGGCGTCGCGAAGGGAGGTCCAACCTTCAGCCCAAATCCAGCGCTGGATTCGGGGCTCTAGCTGTTCGAAGCCTGATGAATCAGAGTGTGAAGGTGGCAAGTTCATCGTCCGCATCGACCTTCATATCATCCTCACCGCCGGAATCCTTGGCGACCTCGACCGCCCCTAGCAGTGTTCGCCAATCGGCCCCTGGGTTTTGCTCCAGGATGGCCAGTAGATTGATGAACGCTGTGATTGTGGTGCGCGGTGTGCGGAAGTAGGCTTCCCCTAGGCGTTGGTTGCAGTGAGCCATAAACAGAGGAAGCGCCTCGTCAGGCAGCAAATACTTTTCGGCATCGCCGCCGGCATATACGTGGCGGAGTTTTTGAAGCAGTACGTAGAAGTCCTCAGGGGTAAGACTGGTAAGGCGAATGACCGGCCCCGAGAGATCCACCAGTCCGGTTTTGGCAAACGAGTTCTCAGCCAATCGCGACTGCAGGGCGGGGTAGCTGAATAACCCTCGACGAGTGTCCATCAAAAACTCGGGCGTGCCGCCTAGCACGAAACCCAATCCTTCGGATGACCCTTGCAATGAGTCGTTGAGGATGCGGAGGATCTGTTCGTAGTTGGCATTACGAGCCTGCGTATTCGCCAGTTTGTAGAGGTTAACCAGTTCGTCGAGGCATATCATCAGGCCACCGAACCCTGCGAGTCTGACGAACCTGGAAAGCAATTTGAGCTGGTCGTAGACGGAGGCGTCGTCAATGATCGTCCGCACGCTCAGGGCAGCGCGGGCATCGGTTTTGGTGGTGAATTCTCCGCGTAGCCAACGAATGGCGTCCGCCTTCAGTTGCTCATTGCCTTCCTCAAAGCCGCGGCAGTAGGCAGCGATCACCTCGGCAAAGTCATAGCCATTAACCATTTCGGTCAATTCGGCCAAGTGTTTACGAATTACTGTCTCGCTGTCGGTACCCGCTGCCTTGGCTTCTGTTTTGGCCTGGGAAATGAATTTCTCCACGATGCCTTGCATGGCACCACCGTCAGGCTTTGTGCGCGTTGACATATTCTTGGCCAGTTCGGAGTAAAGCGAGCGAGCTTGCCCCCCAGTGGCGTGTAACCGGCGGTCAGGGTTCAAGTCGGCATGCATGGTCACGAGTTTTCGTTCCATGGCGATAGCACGAACCAGGTTCAGAAAGAACGTTTTACCTGCGCCGTACTCGCCTATCACCACCCGAAACGCTGATCCGCTTTCCACCAGGCGTTCGACATCCTTGATCAGAGCATCAAGCTCACCTACACGGCCAACCTGAATCAGGTGCTGACCAACACGTGGCACTACGCCCGCGCGTAACGATTGAATGACCGCATCGCGATCCTTGGCTCTGATAGTGCTCATAGGGCTAATTCTTCCAGGATGTCTGTGTTTATCTCGACCGGGTCGTCGCCTTCTGTGACGGGCATGTCGAATCGTTCAAAAGCCATGTCGTTAATTTGTTCCAGAGCGCCATCGAGCATCAGCTCCATGTCGCTGGCAGCGATTTCCAGTTCTGCGCGGGTCCATTCCGGGCGAGAGATCAACAGGCGGAGGAAGGCCGAGTGTTCCAGATCAAGCCCAGGCACGTCCACGCTCGACTCCGAATTCGGTTCAGCGCTTTCAGTCGGCCGCTCCGGCTCCTCAACCTGATCCTCAGTGAACACCTTGGCGAGGAGGGCGGAGACCTCCGCTGTCTCCCGCTGAAGCTGTGCAATCCGATCATGATCAAGGACGAAACCTTGTTTCGAAGATGAGGCAGGCTGCGCGCCGGGTTCGGCGGATGGGTAAGTGGTGGCAGGCGTCACGGCGATACCCACACCGGCTGCCGCCCCATGGAGGTCGCTGTAAAGCAACTGGCTATCCAATTGCAGTGCCTTATAAACACGCTCCAGCAACTTCACTTCCGCAGGGCTGACGATGCCATCGGCCTGCGCCAGATGAGCGAGGAAGCCGGCAATGGTGCGTTTTGCATCGACGGGCAAGGGATCGAGCTTTTTCTTAAGGCTAGCAAGCGTGGGTGGTTGTTGGAGTTGGATTTGCAGATGTGCTTTGAGGCGTTTGTGATGGGCACCGCTCAAGTGACTCCATGAATCGATATGCTGAGCAAGCAGTGTGATTTCTTCGTTGGAGGTATCACCGTCGGCCGAAGCCACCGCACTGGCCAAATCAAGGGTTACCGATGCAGCGTTGTATGCAGCAGACGCACGGAGTGATCCATCTTCAGGCTGGGTTACAAACAACGCGATCCGGTCCTGGGCTTTTGGCGTCTTGCTACCACCCAGTACGTCGGGTTCCATTCCAATATGCAGCGACTCCAATGCGCGGGCCAGAGCGAGTACTTTGTCTCGAGACAACGCGCCCGCGCTTTTAAAGCGTCCTGCGAGCTCTCCAAAACTCATGACGATCAGGTCGTTACCAATCCTAGACCGCAACTCATCCAATTCATCGTGGGCTGCCTTCGGCCAGAGCGCGACAGGAAGCTGCAGGAGCCCCTCAAGTGCCTCTGCGCTTTCAGGGTTTCTTCCCAAATAACGGCTGTAGGGCTCAACTTCGTTGGTGCATTGCTCGACCAGCAGTTGCAAAATTTTACGTGTGCCCGAGGTTGCCATGATGTCAGGTAGATCCCCCAGGGTAAGCGTGGGGGCCTTTATTACGGCAGAGGCAGGGCGATAGCTGGCCTTCAGCTTGGTTTTGTTCTGCGCCAATGTCAGGCCCGCAGGATAAGTGTTTTCGTACTTGAGCTTGAACAAGCGTGAAAACACATCTTTGCAGCGTATGACTGGCGTGCGTTTACTGATGTTGGGGTCAGCCAACGCCCATGCCAGTGCCCAATCGGCATTCAGCGGATGCTTATTGGCTGCGTGCTGACCTAAACCAATGCGCAGCGGCAAAGGCATTTCGTAGCTGTGTTCGGCCACATTGGGTGGCAGGCCAAGGTAGAGATTCGCGTCAACAACGCGGTTGCCTAGGTAGTCAAGGAAGCCTTCTGCATAGCCTCGGAATGACCCATTTCCTCTATAAATACTCAGTAGACGCCGGACCTCGTCGACTATTAGAGGAACCTCATTAATGACCTTTGAATCGTAAATGGGATCAATGAGGGCTCGACGTTCTAAACCGTAGAAAAACAAAAATACATAGCCGGTATCCGCCAACGGATCACTACGCCCACCTGCGAGCCATTGCAGGTATCCGCGTCGCGCTTGCGGTGTAATGGAGTGAAAGCTCGGCCAATAAGACATCAGTCGCTCATTGAGGTCGACGTAGTTCTTGGCAATCCGAAGCTTTGGGTTGATCAGTGAAGGCTCTTGAGCATCATGTGTGCTACCGAGTGTGCTCCCGATATAAAACATGCCGCCAGGCAGGGAGAAGCCGGCAACTTCGATGATTTCGCCAGCAGGCACCCAGCGGGCGTCGGCCTTCTGTGAGCTGATACTTGGAATTTTAAAGGTATTGGCAGGGGGAGAGCCGAGTTGCACCGTATAAAACTCGGGGCTTTCCTCATTGTCCCTATTGCTCGTCGAGACTTCACGCATGGAAAACGTTACGCCCAAGCTTTGTGGCTGTTGCGGGCGTACATTCTTTGCAGCGGATGCTTGAAGCTGATTGAGCCGGCGTTTTCCGCGTTCGGCCAGCAGCCACATAATGGTGCCGATACCCGCTATGACACCGATCGCTATCCAGGCATTTTTTGGGATAGCAGCGAGAGCACTGAATGCCAGAGCAAAAATAATAAGTATGCCGGTGCCACCGGAGTTTTTTGCTTTCTTCCTTGCCATGTGTCATTTCAACCTTGAAAAATGGGTGCTGGCGCAATGGCAGTATCCAATATTTCTAACGCTTGAGCCAATGGCTTGGCTGAGCAGATGATCGGAAAGTTGAACGATCTTGGATGTAGGTCATTTCAGCTCAAGATTTGATGCTTAACGCATTTCATCTGAACGTCACGGCGTTTACGTGAGCCATCCTCAGTAATTTCAAGCATCAGTAGTGAGACCTGCCTGACAACAACTTGAGTCTAACGAAGCCTTCCGCCCCCATTAGTAGATACGGACCATATACCCAGGCGGATATTCCTGTGGGACGCTCGGTTAATCGCTGGTTCGACACGCCGTTCGAGCATCCGTGGTTGCCGGCAGTGGCGGATTATTTCCAGCGCTTGAGCGAACTTGCCGGATCCCTCCTGCAGGGCATAGGTGCCACGGGGTGGCGTAGGGGCGCCCTGATGCAGTGTCCTGCTGGCCCTCGGCATCGTTGGAAACGATCACGTGCCGCTGTCGTCTTGGCCGAATGATGGTGCGCTACCATCATTGTCGATCACACGACTCCTTACTTCTTCTCGTATGGAGGTTCTCAGCTATTAACTGAAGTTATCGACTAGCGCTCACGGCGGCTGGGAACGACGCCGGGGAGACTTTTCGAGAACGGAACTGTTGAGCCTTAGACTGAGGGCATCCTTTTCAAAACATCCAAAGCATGCCCTCAGATGTGCCCCCAATGTACCAATCCACTGGAAGTGGATGGAGCTCCATGGTTTGTGGAAAGGCAAAAATGATCAGATGAACAGCCTGCCCGACGACGCCTAGAGACTCTCAGGATCGCCGAAAAACATTTTGACTGGGCTCTAGGACGGTAGTTATCACCCGAAAAAATCGAATCGTGCCCCCAGTTTTGCCCCCTTTATCAACCAGCTGATTCTCGCCAACTATCCACCCGGTGCTTATTTCAACTTACTTCTGGGGCGCATGCTGTCGATTTTCCCCTACGGCACCCTGACCTGCCGATGGCCGCAGCTGAACAGGCGAGTATCGTACTTCTGGAGCGTGATTCCGTTCTTCTGCGAGTTACGACCGAACGTTTATGTCGCGCTGGCCTGCAACGGCCACGGCACTTGCTGGGCGCGCCGAAGCCGGCGTGAAATCCGCCTGAGCCGATACTGTTGAACGAAATGAACTTCACCCTTCATAGCGAGCAGTTAAACGCGGGGCTGGAGGGCTGATCGAGAGCTAGTAGCTGACAGCGCTGTGGGCATCAGGGCACTTACGCTTTGACGCTGGGGCCATCGATGCACTCCATGACCCACCGCAGCAGTTTGTCCGACTTGCTCGTGGACCCTTGAGCGCCATTCTGCAGCGCCAGATCGTGGTGTTCAGGCAGATCTGAGCTGGCGTAGATGAAATAAGGGGTCAGGTTGCCTGCTTCGCGCAGGGCCTTGAGCAAGACATAGCCTTCAGCCGATCCCTCCCTACGGCCCATATCGGAAATGATCACGGCAAAACGGCGCTTCTCAAGCGTCTCCAAGGCCTCGTCGGTGGACAGCGCCAAGGTGCAGCGCACTTGTTGGGAGGCCAGAGCGTGGCGCTCCCACTCGTTGTTACCCGGCCGATCGTCGACCCACAGGACCTGACGCATCCAGCGACTGTCGCTAATGGCCGACAGTGGCTCCTCGAACACCCTCACCGTCCTGCCATCGCTGAACGCGATGCGTTGCCCGGTCGCCGAAAGTCCCAGCCTCACATGCCTGACCTCGGCGAGCGCGGTGATGACCTGCCAGCTGTTCAGTCGGGTCATGCTCAGGGTGTCCCATAGGTCCAGACGTCCATACGCAGTCAACGTGGCGAAGCGATGGCCATCGGCGCTTGCCGCCGCCTCTCGCAAGATGCCGTTAAGGTACCGGGGTTGCCGGTCGAGCAACGGCTGCGACGTGCGGTTGGAAACCCGCATATCATGGATCGAACCCTGGTGCAGGAAGCCTGCCGCGGTAATGGCGAAGACGGAGTCATCCAGCGTCCAGCCGGCAAATATCTGGTCATGCAACAAGGTATGCACGTTGTCCTCCTTGCGCAGGTCGCAGATGGACAGCAGGGGGACTTCGGGGGGGTGGAGTTTTCTGGCAGTGCTGGGGGACAGCAAGCGGGGTTCCTCTCCTGCGATCCACCAGCGCCGGTCCAAGGGTGAAAAGACCGGTCGTCGTGGGATGCCTTCACCTGAAATCACCTCTTTCAGAGGGGCGTTTTGATCCTCTCGGTCGCGCTTGATGTAGGTCGAGCCTTGCGCATCCATGCAGACCAATTGCTCCGCACCGGGCTGCTCGTTTCGAGACCCGCGAGGTGTTTCGAGTGCGGGACGGACGAACAGGTGAGTCAACGGAATTGACGAACGATGGAAGGCCAGCAGCCCGCTGTCGATGTCGCCACTCAGGCTTTTGCGACCCACATTCAATGCGGCCACTGTCGTTGCCGCACCATCATGGCTTGCGATGCCGATCTGGTTCTCCGAGAGCCACGTCATGGCCGTTATCGGCTCGTTCTCCGTAGGTAACAACCGCTGTATTCGTTTGCAAAGTGTATTGGTCAGCCAACTCAGCTTCGCCCAGAACTCAGAAGTCGATAGGTACCCAGATGCCTGCAGATCACGCTCTTTCAGGTGAATGGTTTTGTGGATCAGAGGATGGGCGGAACGCTTTGCGCCCATCTCCACGCAAGAGGAGAGGATGTTCTTGCGCGCGATGAAACGTTCTATCGCGGTAAACTGCAGCGGTTGGGCATGGGCCCAGCGTGAATACTCGCTCGTCTGGAATATCAACAAGGCCTGAGCCGGATTTCGCCGGTTGTTCAACACGATGGGATTGCGCAGCCGCTTGATCCGGACACGACCCGGCAGGCGCGCCATCAGTGCTTCGCTGAGGCGACGAACGATCATCTTGATGGCTTCGAGCTTTCCGCCTTCGTCCTCAGGCCCTGCCGGCACCCACCAGTACAGGACCAAGGTCGGTTTTCTGATGCTGGCGACGTTTTTCTGCTGGCGCAGGGTCCTGCTGTCGGTTTCGTGGGCCGGTCGCCAGAGATCGATCCCGCTGAAGGTGCGAATCGCCAGGCGTTCTTCATCGAAAGGCGACCATTGCAGTTCCTGGACCGGTTCACGCAACGTGCGTGTCCACTGGTTCTGTGCGGACTGCAAGGGTGGAGCTGGTTTGGGCGCAGGTGATCCTTGGTCCGGGTCGGGCTCCGTAGAATGTACTGGTGTCGGCTTTCCGGGTTTTTGCGCTGTGCTGCTGGTCGCGCGCGGCCGCAGGCCGATCCGTTCGAGAAACCCCCGGGAAACCATGGCGAATGCTTGGTGCTCGGACGACAGCTCGTGCAACTGTTCGTCACTCCAGGTCTCTACCACCGCACGCATGTCCAGGGTGCTGTCATGCATGCGTTCCAGATAGCGTCCGACGAGCAACTGCGTCTCCAGCCCCAAGACCTTGGGCATGCCTTGCTGCAACAGGGGGCGCACGCCTTCGATGAAATCGTAGGTCAGGGTATCGGCTGGGGTGTCAGCGGATGAGGGCTGTACTTTCAGCAAGCCACCGAGGACAAATTCGGCCAAATGCGAGGTATCCGAGTGTGGCAGCATCGCCTGCTGTACCCAGCGCATCACCGGGAAGCTCAGCGGTGCGGTCACCGACAGGTGCTGGGCAAGTAGTCGGGCAAGGGGGGACGACGCCATGCGGTATTGCATGGCCAGGCGCTTGGCGTCCACAGGAGGCGACGTCTGCTCTTGCACCTCATCCGCCGCTGGCACTTCCGGTTCACGCTCATCCAGCAGGATGGCGGCCATCGACCCTGCGCGCCCCATCAGCAGCCTGGCCCAAGCACTCAAGGGCTGAACCGCCAGTTCGACCAAGGGAATGGCCAGCCGGGCATCGTCGCGTACCGCAGCGTTGCTGAGGTGGAGTACGCGGACATCCAGCGCGCGTGCAGGAACCAATGCCCGTGCGCTGCTGACTGAGGCGTCCGGGGTGCCGGTCCAGGTCCGTGACCATAAGCGGCCGGGCAGGGTGTGCAGCAGCGCAACCGGCTGGCGCGCCGCCAGGCCGCGCAGCAGTTTCAGGTAGGTGCCGTCCCACCATCCGTTGCTGGTGAAGTCGCTGGCGATCAGGATGATCTCCCCAGGCCACCATTTGATGCGCTCTGCCGACCGCTCGACGCCGATGGGCTGGCCTTGCCGGTCGAGTTCACTAAGCACCGCCATGGGCGCTTCTGCGCCGGCTTCGCGCTCGCCCAGCGACCACTCGCGCTGCAACTTGAAGGTGCCCTGGCCATGGAACAATGCCGCCAGCTCATCTAACGGCTGCGTCCACAGGGCGTTGGTGCCGCTGCGTTCCCTGATCAGGCTCAGACGCAGCGAGCGGCGCGAACCTGGCATGAACACCGGCTTCAGTGCTTGCAGGCTGTCCTCGGCGACGCTTCGGACCATCGCCCGTTCGTCGAGCCGTTGCGAAGGTTGGCGGTGTTGTGAGCGCAGTTGCTTCACTGCGCGCTTGAACGCGGCGCGCTCGGGCAGCGAGGGAAGAACGCCAAGCGCTGCCGTCTGTCCCGCGACCGGGCTTGCGGCAGTCGGGACGAGCGGGATGTCATCGACGACTGGCGAGGTTGGAGGCGGGCTCTCGACCGTGGCCGGCAGGGCGGGCGTGCTAGTAGACGTGTCGATGGGCGCCTCCACGTCTTCCTGCCATGCAGGCTCGCTGGGGCGCTGCGCGAGCGGCTTCTCTGCGGCGTTATGCGCGCCCATGGCCATTCGCAGCCACAGTGTGTTGGCGATACTGTCGCTGTCCACCGACGCGCCACTTTCGCGCAACGCCTTTATCAACGTGTCGAGCATGGTCGTGTCAGCTCAGTGGGCGGGTCAGCAGGTCGTAAAACTTCTGCGCTTCGTCAGGCGTGCCCTGGTTGACCTTGTGGATCAGGTAGGCAGCGTTCAGCAGCTGGTCGGTGGCGCTGACCGTATCGTTCTCGGCAAATTCCGAGATGTACTTCTGCACCTTGGCGGCGGCCTCGCTCCCCATCTGTGCTTCGACGATCTTCGTCAGCGCCTTGTCATCCGGTGCCTGCAATTCGATGCGAATGCAGCGGCGCAAGAATGCCGCAGGGAACTCCCGTTCGTCGTTGCTGGTGAAGACGATGAACGGAAACTCATGGCACTGCACCCGTCCGCCCCTGATCCTGGCTTTCTCAACCTGTGCTGTCATGACCTTGGCGGACGATGCGACCCGTACCTCCACCTCTTCGCATTCATCTCGCTGCAACTCTGGGATCTCGAACCAGCCCTCTTCCAGCGCGTTGAGCAGGTCGTTGGGCAGGTCAGGGTCTGCCTTGTCGAGTTCATCGATCAGCAGCGCCCGCGGGCGCTTCGACGGCAGCAACGCTGTACCGAGGGCTTGCAGGCGAATGTACTTGCCAATGTCCGGCGCCGAGCCGCCGCTCAGGCTCTGGTCGCGCAGGCGGCCGATGGCATCGTAGTCGTACAGGCCATTTTCCAGGGTCGTGCGCGAATTCACCGGCCAGACCAGCACCGGGCCCAGTTTCAGTTCGTAGGCGATACGGTAGATCAGCGAGCTTTTTCCGGTGCCTGGAGGGCCGGTGACCAATAATGGACGACGGAGAATCAGGGCGGCGTTGATCGCATCGATGATTGCGGGCGGCGTCTGGTAGGCCCTAGCATGATCCCAGTAGCGGTCGTCATCCTCGACTGATCCGCAGTCGTACAGTTGATCGGCGGCCGGTTCGACGAAAGTGCGCCACGGTGGTGCGGGAGGCAGGGTAACGGTCGCAGGTTTGCGCTCACCCGAAAAAATGTGCCACTGGGTCATGTTCATGTCCTTTAGGAGGGTTGCTTGAAGCGACTGGAAAAGCCGCCAGCACCGTCTGGAATCTGGTCGGGGTTGTCAAATATGCAGGTAATGCCATGCTGCCCTTGGGCGTTGAGTGTGGCCAACTCGGTGCGGGTCTGGTGCAGGTAGGCAAACAGCCCGCTTTCCACGATCGCAGTGACCTGCTCCATATGCGCAGGCTCGCACCATGTGGCACAGGCTGCGCCTTGCTTGAGCAACCGCTCGAGGTCGGCCCTCTGGGTGTCTAGGTGCGCTGTGCCGTGCCAAAGCCAGTCACTGCGGGGCATCGCGGTGCCGGAGGAGAGCCAGGCCATTTTCGGCGGTCGCCCGCTGTTGACCTTGGCGTCCTTCCAGTGGCGTTTCCACACACGATTCCAGCGCTCGTCGGTCCAGCGCTCCAGAATGCGCAACGCCAGCAGCGACTCGCCATGGCCCAGGTACGCGGGTACCTCATCCCGGATGAACTCAAGGCCGGTATAGGGCTGGAAAAGATCCGCCGCCGGCACCACGACTTCGAACAGGGTGGTGCGATACACGCATGGACTGGCGCAGAGTTGCTCCAGCACACTACGCAGGCGTTCGGTCAGGCTGGACTGAGGCGTCGTGAAGGGCTCCATGTCGGTGGGCTCGTCATTAGAGTACGTCCACACCCGAGTTTCGTTTGGGTTTTGGCTACCGCGCAGGTCGATGATGATGAGGTCTGCTCTTGCCATCGCCTCGTTCTCGAAATGGCCCTTCAACTGGTTTACAGCGGGCCTGTCGTGAGCGCCGGGCCATTTGAGGATCCAGTTAAAGACCTTCTCGATGTCGGCGTCCCAATTCGTGCTGCCGCAGTTCTCCTTGAGCTGGACCATCACCGAATGCAGGTGGATCGCGAACTGTTCAATGTTCGTCAGCCCGCAATCCTCGGGGGCGACCAGTCCGTCCAGCAACTGCAGCAGCGACAGGGGGCGGGTCGGGCGCTCTGATGTTCCGCGCCGGAACCGTCGGGAGATGGCCTGGATAAAATCCGTGGTCATCCCTTGGCTTGTGCCGAGTATCCGTTCCAGTTCCGCCAGAGCGCCTTGGTCGGTGGCGAGGGAACCCAAGACTTGCGACTGCTCCTCCATGTTGTGATCGCGATAGGAGACGGACATCCGGTTGTTGAGAGCCCAGGGAGAGGCGTCCATCGCCTTGCGCACCTCTTCGATATTCAGCCCTTCCAATGTGTCCTGGCCTGCAAGGGCCTTCATGAGGGCGGAGGAAAACCCCCCGGTCTGTCGTACTTGATCGTTGCCGGCCGATTGGCCGGGACGTGCGGCGTTGAAGATATATTGATGGCTATCAGGCACCGTCCTTGGTGAATCTTGAATGGCCAGGCATTTCAGGGGGAGGCCTCCCGGCAGGGTCGCGCAGATGTCCTGGATGATCCACTGGCGGTGGAAGCGGTTCGCGCCGGTGTAGTAGGCGAACCGGTTGGCAATCCCTGTCAGGTTCACCACGTGGCATTGGCGCTCGGAGGCATCGGCAGTAACCAGGTAGCGCTTTGGTGCTTCTCCACCTTCCCACAGGCCATGACCGCCCAGGTAAAGGACCAAGGTTTTCACGCCGACACCGTCCGGTGTGAGCAGGTTCTGGGGCTCCAGGATGTCGTCCAGTTCTTGGCGTGTGGGGTTCTGTCGCAGTTCGACGCCTGCGTCGCGCAAACAGGCCTTCAACTGCTCGCGTTGCTCGCCCAGCGCTTCGCTGATGTCGGTGTCCTCGTTGATCAAGACCTTCATGTTGCCTGGGAGGACGCCTTTTTCCAGCAGCCAGTTGGCCATGCGCAGCGCATCCATCGCCGGGCCGTTGAGCGTCCAGCCGGCTTGTCGGTAGCACTCGATACCGACCACGATAGCGTAGGTATTCGCTGCCGAGCCGAGCTTCATGTGCCAAGGGTTTCCAGGAATCCGGCGATCCGCTTCCAGACCTCGACGTTGTCCCAGTAGGTGCTATGCGATGCAGGGAAGGGTTGATGGCTGCGGATTTCGCAGTCACTGACCCTGGCGCCGTTGCCCAAGATGGCCTCTGCCTTGAAGGACAGCAGGTCGTCACGATCGTAGATGTTCAGCCAACTGGGCATATGGCCCGGCAATGCGGCGGGTTGCTGGAGTTGGGTTAACGCGCCGATCTCGTACAGAAACGGTGCTTGGGAGCCGGCGGTGATCACGGCCTTGACCTGAGGTGGCGGCGACGAGATCAACAGATCGATGCAAGCGATGCCACCCAGGCTGTGGGCTAGCAGCACCACTGGCGTCTCACCCGCGTCTGCAACCGCCTTGGCGATGATCGAGCGAATTGTTTCGCCCCGGGCCTGGTAGAGCAGGATGTCGCCAACGGCAGGCGTCGCTGCATTGGCGATGCTGTGGCGATAGGTCCGTCCGCCCCAAGCGGCGACCTGAAGCACCGGGTCGGCAACAACTGCGCCAAGGAAGGTGCGTAACGGCTTGGTCACGAAGCTGACGATATCGCCGACCACTCCTCTGACCTGAGCGCCGCTTCCTCCCATGAGGTGGAAGGCCGCCAGTTGCAGCGCGTCGCGGGTGGTGGACGGAACCACGGGTGACCCCGTAGTCATTTGCGCCTGCACCCAACCTGCTGTCACGGCCCGGGCCAGCAACTCGATGAGAGGGTCGAGCCCCTTGCCGCTGTTCTTGCCGAACTGGACGCCCTCGGCGATTGCGCTATCGAGTTCCGGTAAGTTATCGATCGCTTCTATCGCAGCGACGGCGCTACCGTCGACCTTGCCGGGCACGGGGGGCCAGGTGCCAGTGTCGATTGCATTCCGCAGTTCGGCCAGTGCCTTGCGCACTTTAATCACCGGGCTGTCGCCGAAGCCGTCGAAGGCTATGTCACCACTCGTCCTGGCGGCCAGCAACCGCAACTCGACCAGCGGATCGTCGTACAACAGTGCCCATTCGGCGAGGGCTTCGTCTTCGGGCGTTTGCTGGTTGATGGCCCTGGCCTGGTCATACAGCGGCACCGACAAGCCCTTGCCGATATCACTGCCATGGTCGCCCCAATAACAACCCGTCACGGATGCAGCGGGCAGAAAGTGCGCCACATGAGCCTTGACCGTATTGAAGGTGGCTTCGAATGCGGGCAAACGAACGCCCGTGCCGTGCACGAATATGATTTTCATCGTCCGTCCTCTGG
>JABXJR010000021.1_pt1 | contig 30294 bp, 20 predicted proteins | sample 7431291 | NCBI WGS metagenome assembly JABXJR01 (sample SAMN14395756, study PRJNA613071) | wetland metagenome | isolation source: water samle H3 from high-altitude wetland | place: Chile: Salar de Huasco, high-altitude wetland | collected 2015-11-10 | reverse complement strand
CAACTGCACACCCTATTGAAGGAAAAGGCCGCCGAAGGCGTCTCCATTTACGTGCTGTACGACCGCATTGGCAGCCACGCCCTGCCCCATCGCTATGTGCAATCGCTGCGCGATGCGGGGGTACAGGTCAAGGCGTTCGCCACCCGCAGCGGCTGGCTCAATCGCTTCCAGGTCAACTTCCGCAACCACCGCAAGATCGTGGTGGTGGACGGTATGACCGGGTTTGTCGGCGGGCATAACGTGGGTGATGAATACCTGGGCAAAAAACCGCCGCTGGCGCCTTGGCGTGATACCCATGTGCAAGTCACCGGCCCGGTGGTGGCGTGTTTGCAAGAGTCGTTTGCCGAAGATTGGTTCTGGGCAGCACGTGAGCTACCGCCGCTGATCCTGCCGGATGCCTACCCCGAAGACGGCGTGCTCTGCCAACTGCTTGCCAGCGGCCCGGCTGATCCGTACGAAACCTGCTCGCTGTTTTTTGTCGAAGCCATCCATGCAGCAACCGAACGCGTGTGGATCACCAGCCCGTATTTCATCCCCGACGAGGCGGTGTTCTCTGCCCTGCGCCTGGCGGTCTTGCGCGGCGTCGACGTGCGCCTGTTGCTGCCGTCGCGGCCCGACCACCGCATCGTCTACGCCGCTTCCAGCTTGTATGCGATCGAAGCCGTGCGCGCTGGGGTACGCGTATTCCGCTACAAACCCGGGTTCCTGCATCAGAAGGTGGTGTTGGTGGACAACGAGATCAGTGCGATCGGCAGTGCGAACATGGACAACCGCTCGTTCCGGCTGAATTTCGAAGTGATGTTGCTGACGGTGGATGAAGCGTTTGCCAGCGAGGTGGAGCAGATGCTGCTGGATGACTTTGCCCTGGCCCATGAAGTCAGCCAGGAAGAAAGCCGCGAGACGCGCCGCTTGCAGCAACTGGGGATGCGCGTGGCGCGGCTGATTTCGCCGATTCTCTAACAGGCAACGTAAAACCATTGTGGGAGCGGGCTTGCTCGCGAATGCGGTGGATCAGTCACTTGTGATGTAACTGATCCACCGCATTCGCGAGCAAGCCCGCTCCCACCTTTGGATCTCTAATAATCAGAAGATCAGCGGTAGATATCTTCCCGCGTCCACGGCAGTTCATGGCTGCCATCGGCGTGCGGCTTCACTGCCAATATCTGGTGCAGGTTGATCCAGCCCCGTGCAAACGCATAAGCACATCCGGCCAAATATAGCCGCCAAATGCGCAACGCCTGCTCCGGCACCATCTTCGCCGCCGCTTCCAGGTTGTCCTCCAACCGCTCACTCCAGTGGTCCAACGTGCGCGCGTAATGCAGGCGCAGGCTTTCGACGTCGACCACTTCCAGCCCGACCTCACTGAGTTCTGCGGTCATCATCGCCAGGTGCGGCAGTTCACCGTTGGGGAACACGTAGCGCTCGATAAAGTCCCCGGCACCGCGGCCCACGGGTCGACCGTCGGTGTGCTTGGCGGTAATCCCGTGGTTCATCACCAGGCCACCTTCACGCACCGCGCCGAACAGGGTCTTGCAATATTCCGCCAGGTTGGCGTGACCGACGTGCTCGAACATGCCCACGCTCACCACTTTGTCGAAACGGCCGTCTTGCGGCAGGTCGCGGTAGTCGAGCAGTTGCAGGTCCACCTGATCGGCCAGGCCGTCGGCTTTCACCCGTTCCCGGGCCAACGCCAACTGCTCCTTGCTCAAGGTGATGCCAAACACCTTCACCCCGAACTCCCGCGCCGCAAAGCGCGCCAACCCGCCCCAGCCACAGCCGACATCAAGCAAATACTCCCCCGGCTGCAGCCGCAATTTGCGGCACAGGTGGCGGAATTTGTCTTGTTGGGCCTGATCGATGGATTCGCTGCCGGTTTCGAAATAACCGCAGGAATACGCCATGTCCTGGTCCAGCCACAGCTGGTAGAACTCGTTGGACAGGTCGTAATGGTAGGAAATGGCCGCTGCATCAGTGGCCTTGTCGTGGATCGAGCGCACCGGACGACTCCCCTCGTCGTCTTCGATCAAGGCGTGACTCAATTCGTCACATACCCGGATGACCTCGGCGATGGAGCCTTCCAGCTCCAGTTTGCCCTCGATGAAGGCTTCTCCCAGCGCATCTAGCGTGGGATGGGTCAGCTTGGACACGACCGTGGGGTCCTTCACCACGATGGTCACACTGGGCTCGGGGCCCAAGTTGAATTCATGGCCGTCCCAGAGTCGAAGACGCAGCGGTAGCTGAAGATTCTGTAAGGCCGGTGGAAGTTGCGCGAGCATGAGTAGTCCCCCCTTGTTTCAGACGTCTGGAGTGAGGGTAGACCATCAGAAGACAAAGTAGGAGGCTATCGATTTGATAGCGTTCGTCTATGGCGTCCGACGCTCCAGCAAACCGTCCTGGATCCACTGTTTCAGCCACGTAACGGCCTGAAGGGGGGCACCCTCTCCATAAGTGACTGCAAGCTCGGCGCACAGTTCTGAAAAATTCCAGCCGGTGGTTACCATGCCCGCTAACGCGTAGGCTTGCGCAGGATCCAGCGTGCGGTAATTGCACACCTGCTGATGGCGCCACACCAGGCAAATGTGTGCCGGCTCAAGCGCGTGGCTGCCGGGGAAGTCCGACTCACCCTTGCTGGCTCGCCAGATCGCTACCGTATTGAAGTGGCATAGCAGCTGCTGCACCGAAGGCGCCAGGGTGACCTGCAAACCCGGCCAGTCCTCGGGCGGCAACTGCGCCATATCGTTCAACCCCAACGGCTCGCCTTGAGGCGCGTCGAATGCCAGGGTGAACGCCCACTCCAACCGCGCCAGTTCAACCAACGGCGGGCTCTGTTCAGGCATCAAGTACTCAGTGATAAACGCCGGCAAGCGCTCACCGAGCCAACGCAGGCTGTAATGCGCGGACGGATAGCGGCGCACGTAAGCGTCTGTCAGTTGCGCGAACTCGTCATCACCCAACCAGTACCAGAGGGCGCCAAAGTCGTGTCGCAACACTTCCTGCAATCTTGAGAGATAAGCGTTGTGGTAAATCGCCAGGCCCGTCTGCACATCCAGCGTCGGCCCGCCCAGCAAGCTGGCGGCAAAACTGCTGTTGGCAGTGCTGGCTTGCGATAACAAATGCTCCTCAAAGGCCAATTGCCAATCGGTCAGGCGCATAACGATCTCCGGGCCAAGGCGGTTGCGCCCAGTTCACGGGCTTTGCTCAACTCGGCGAGCAGTTCTTCGAACGGCGGGAAGTGATCATCACGCTCCAACAACGTCGAGACCGGCCCCAAGTGTTCCAGTGTTTGCTGGTACAACGCCCACACCGGATCGCACACCGGATGGTCATGGGTATCGACCACGTAGTCGCCGTAGTCCATATGCCCGGCCAGGTGCAGTTGGCGGATGCTTTCAGGCGGCAGATTACGAATGAATGTCCAGGCGTCGAAGCCATGGTTGCGCGAACTCACGTAAACGTTGTTCACGTCCAGCAGCAGTTGGCACCCCGACAAGTGAGCCAGCGCGTTGAGAAATTCCCACTCGGTAAACTCGTCGGCCTTGGCACGTACGTAGCTGGAGACGTTCTCCAACACCAGAGGGCGCTGCAATACGTCCTGCACTTGGCGCACACGGGCGGCCACGTGGTACAGACTTTCTTCGGTGTAGGGCAGCGGCAGCAGGTCATGCAACTGGTGGGCGCTGCCACGGCTCCAGCACAGGTGATCGGACACCCACGCCGGCTGGATACGCTCGGCGAGCTGCTTGATCTGCTGCAGGTAATCGATATCGAGGGCATGCGGCCCGCCGATGGACAGGGACACGCCGTGCATCACCAGCGGATAACGCTCGGCAATTGCATCCAGGTAGTACAAGGCTTTACCGCCCTGGACCAGGTAATTCTCGGAGATCACTTCAAACCAATCCACGGCGGGCGACTGTTCGAGGATCTGCTGGTAGTACTCACTGCGTAAACCCAGGCCATAACCGAGGTTCGGGAGGGAAGTGGGCATGGGACACTCCTGGGAAAAGTGTCCGCAGCGGTGGGGGGCTGCCGCTGCGGGTGCACTCGGTGGCCGGTTATTCGCCGACTTTGCCGCCCTTGGCGTCGCACATCGACTTGGTCATCGACAGGAAGCCCTGGCCTTTGCAAGAACCTTGACCTTTGCACGCGTGGTCTTTGGTTTTGCAGTCGTTCTGGCCTTTGCAGGCGTTGACGCCATAGCAATGCACAGTGGCGTCTGCGGTTTGTGCCTGGGTGACCACACCAGCAAACATAGTGGCAGCAGCCATAGCGAGAGCGGCACCAGCAGCAGCGGATTTAATGTTCATCGTGTATTCCTCATGATCAGTAGTGGTGTCGGTCTGAACGGATTGTTCAGTCTCGACACAGCACTAGAGTGAGGCCCCCTATCCGCGTTACAGCTGTGTGCAAATATTTCTGAAAATTATTCCTCCAGCTTCAAAAGCGGCTCCTGAAAGCGCAGCAAACGCCCGGCATTACCCAGTACCAGCAAGGTACTGAGGTTATGCAACACCGCCGCAATCATCGCGCCCGCCGCCCCTAGCCAGCCAAACGCGGCAAACACGACGATGGCCAACGTCCACCCCAGGCCAATGATCACGTTGACCTGCAACGTCTGCCGACACTGGCGACTCAAACGCACGCACGTGCCCAGGCGCCGTAGGTCGCTGCCGATCAACACCACGTCTGCCGAGGCCAACGCGATGTCTGCCCCGCCCGCGCCCATGGCTACGCCGACCACACCGGCCTTGAGCGCCAGCGAATCGTTGATGCCGTCGCCCACCACCATGGGCCGGAAGCCGCTGCCGATTTCACCCAGCACCCGGTTGAGCTTGTCTTCCGGCAACGCTTGGGCTTCGACGTCACTGATGCCCACGTCCAGCGCCAGGCTGTCGGCGACACTTTGGCGGTCGCCGGTGAGCAGCAACTGGCGACCCAGGCCCAGCTCACGCAATTCTTGCAGCGCCTGGCGGGCTTCCGGCTTGACGCTGTCGGCCAACAGCAGCCAGGCGAGAAACGCTCCGTTCAGCGCCAAACCGGCAATCGGGCCGTCATGGTTCGGGACAGGGGTGGTGACGATGCCCAATTGCTCGAACAACTCCGGCCGCCCCAGCGCCGCTTCGCCGTCCTCGGTCTGTGCCACCACGCCCAGGCCCTGGCGTTCGCGGATGTCGGTCAACGCCAGCATTTGTTCCTGCGTCGCCAACCCCGCCAATGCCCGGCTGACCGGGTGGCTGCTGGCCGAACCTAAACTGGCCGCCAGGTTGAGCAACACCTGCCGGTCCGGTGCGGTGGTTTCGACCGATTGCAGACGCAGCGTGCCAAAGGTCAGGGTGCCGGTCTTGTCGACCACCAGGGATGTCAGGTCTGCCAGCTCCTCCAGGAACGCCGAGCTGCGAATCAGAATGCCATGGCGCGCTGCCACGGCAATCCCTGCAATGGCGGTAGCCGGCGCCGACAGCACCAATGCACACGGGCACGCTGCCACAAGCACGGCGAGCATCGCTTGCGCGTCATTGGTCACAAACCAGGTGACCGCCGCCAACAGCAACACCAACACCATATAACTGCCGGCATAGCGCTCCAGCAGCCGGGTGATCGGTGGCTTGGAGCGCTCGGCGTTCTGCATCAGCGCAATGACTTTGCCCAGGGTCGATTCATTGCCAGTGCGTGTCACTTGCAGGCGCAACAAACCATCAAGGTTGATCGCCCCGCCAAACACCTGCACGCCCACACTGGCTTCCAACGGCACCGACTCACCGGTAATCGGCGCGGTGTCCAGGCTCGCTTGCCCCGACAGCACCACACCGTCGGCGGGCACTCGGTCGCCGGCGCGCACTTCGACGACATCGCCAGTGCTCAGCGCGCCGTTGTCCACTTCAATAATGCTGCCGTCGGCCTGCACCAACCGCGCATGGCTGCGGGTCAGTTTGCCCAAGGCATGAATAGCCTCCTGGGAGCCAATCACGCTGCGCTCTTCCAGCACATGGCCAAAGATCATGATGATCGGCAGCAGCGCGGCGGTCAGCAGATCGCCGGTGGCCCAGGCGCCCAACATGGCCAAGGCGATAAGTTGGTCGGTGATGCCGTGCAAGCTGGGAAACCGCAAGCTGTACCAGGCCGAGCGCATTACCGGGACTGCCACCAGCAACGAAGCGACACCCAGCAGCAGCTGGCTCACACCGGTCTGGTCCGGCGCCAGCCAGCGCCATACCAGGCCCAGCACCAGCAACCCCAAGGCCAGCATGGCCAGGGTCAATTGCCGCGCAGCGCTACGCTGCTCGGCGGAGGTCAACATGGGTGCGCTCATTGCTCGGCTCCCTGGATGATCAATCGGGAGTCGTCTTTAGGGTCGACCGTGGTCACGGAACCTGCCTGGCCGAGAATCTTCGGCAGGCGCTCGCGGTACAGGCGCAGCAGCAAGCCTGGGTCTTTCACCTGGGCCAGGCTGGCCACGGTCGCGGTTTGCGCCTGGGCGTTGGCCAGCCGTTCACTGGCCTGGGCGTGGGCCACTTGCACCACGCGGTCGGCTTCCTGGTTGGCAGTCTGGGTGAGTTTTTCGGCGTCGGTGCGGGCGTTGGCCACGGCTTTATCCGCTTGCTGGCTGGCGGTCAGCACCGCGTTGAACGCATTCACCGCCGGGCCTGGCAGGCTTGATTGCACATCCACACGGGTGACTTCGATGCCCAAGCCCAAGCCGCTGGAAGTCAACTGTGCAAGGCGCTTGTTGATGCCTTGCACCAGGTCGCCACGTAGACGCTCACGGCGCTCGGCGGCACCGTTGTCGCTACCGATCAGTTCGGGCCGCGCCACCAGGATCGTGTCCAGATCGCGGGCCGCCGTGAGCGCCACGGCGCTGCGGGTCACCAGGCGATCCAACGCAGGCAGCACATGCTCGCCCTGCAACACAAACGCATACGGCTCGGTAACCTTGTAGAACACCCGCACATCCAGCTGCACCACCCCGGCATCGCCGGTCAGCAGGTAACCGGAACCGGCCAGGGCATCGCTGAGCGGCGTGGCGAAAGTGGCCACGCGGTCGGCCTGGACTGCCGCGTCGGAGCGCAGCAGGTTCTCCACCCGTCGCTCGATCACCCGATCTGCCGCCGGCAACAGCACCACCTGCTCAAACGGCTGCGGCCAGGCCAGCAGCAGCCCGGCATTCTGGATGCGGTCCAAGGCGCCGAAGTGCAGCACCACCGCGCGGTTCTGCGGGTCGATCTGGCGCACGTTGGAAAACGCCCAGGCCAACGCCGCCAATACCGTCACCGCGTACAGCGCCAGGAAGGTCAGGCGCCCGGCCTGGATCCAGGGGCTGTCCGGGCTGTCACGCTCGATCATGGCTGGACGTCCTTCGGCCCGTCGACCAAGGCGCGGAACGGCGCAGCGTCGGTGCGCAGGATAATCTTGGTGCCCGGCGTGACCACCGTGCCCAAGGTATCCAGCGAGCGCAGCAGGTTATATAGCTGCGGGTTGCCGGCGTAGGCACGGCCATAGATCTGCGCGGCTTCCACTCGCGATTGCGCTTCGATGTCGGCGGCTTTCACCGTGGCATCAGCCTGCACAATGCGTGCATCACGCTCAGCCGCCGAACGGATCTGCGCCGCTTCGCGCTTGCCCACGGCGGTGCGTTCGGTGGCGATGGTCTCGCGCTCGGCACGCATGCGGTCGACGGTGGCGGTGAGGGTCACCGACGGCAACGTCAGCCGTTCGATACCGACTTGAGCCACGCGCACGCCATAGGTCGTGAGCAATTGTTGATCAATTTGCTGGCGCAACTGGGCTTCGAAATCGGCAATGCGTACCTGGCTGGCATCGGTATTGATCAGGCTGGACAGGTCAAAACTGGCCGCCGTGGTTTCCAGCGCCGAGCCGACAAAGGTGCGAATCTGCCGCGCCGCTTCATCCGGCTGGTTCTGCACCGCACGCATGAAGCGCTGCACATTGTCGGCATCGCCCTGCACCTGCCACGCCACATAGGCCTGCACGATGATGCGCAGGCCATCGCGGGTGCCCACATCCTGCAAACCGCTGGAGGTGGTGCGCAGCCGCAAGTCCACCGGGATCGCTGCCTCGAACGGCGCCGGCCAGCGCCAGCCCAGGCCCGGCTCCAACAGCACCCGTGACGGGTTGCCGAAACGGGTGATCACAGTGGCCTCGCCGGAGCGCACTTGCACCAGGCTGGCGGCGGCGACCGCAAATAGCACCAGCAACACCGCCCAAGCCATGCGTCGCCACGGGAACGGGCCGGCGGTGTATTCGTCACCGTGATGATGGTGGTGGTGATGGCCATGATGATGACCGTGATCGTGGGAATGAGCGCTCAACAGACAGACTCCTTATTGAACGGCTTTACGCGGCACCGAAGGATCGGCCGGCAAAGTAAAAGAACGCAGATCAATCGTCGGCGCACTGTCGGCACCCAGGCGATGATCCAGAATAAGCAGCTTGGCGTGGGCCAGGCCCTGGCTGAGTTGGCCGAGGTACTGTTCCAGCACGAAGGCCTTGCCCGCGGTGGCATAGGCCTTTTGTTCGGCGGCAAAACGCAGGTCGGCCGCCTGGGCGCCCGCGTTCACTTCGCGGGCGGTGGCCGTGGCCTGGTCGCGGGCAGTGCTGGCTTGCAGCAAGGCCTGGTTGGTTTGCTCACTGGCCGCGCCGCGTTCGCGGGAGATCAGGGCCTGGGCGCCGATCTGCGCCGCTTGCACGCCGTGGTAGGCATTGGCGGCACCGGCCGGTGGGTGGATCGCTTCCACCACGGTGGCGAGGATTTCTACGCCGCTGTCGAGTTTCTGCAGATCCGCCTGCACCGCTCGGCCAATTTCATCGGCGAGGCTGGTGCGTTGTTCACCGAGCAACTCGTCGAGGGTGCGCGAGGCAAAATCGTGAACCAGGATGCGGCTGGCGGTGCTGCGGATCAGGGTTGGCACATCGGCGCTGTTATAAGTGGCGGCGAGCGCGGCTTTGTCGGTCAAGCCGATGCGGTAGACGAAACGCACATCCATATTGACGATCTGGAAACTCTGCTTGTCGCCACTGCTGCTGGCGATCACCTGGGATTTGTCATTCACATGGCTGGCGTCCCACAGCCGATTGGCGATCAGCGGCGCCGGGCCTTCAGCGGGCGCCAGCTCCGGGGTGGCGGCTTCGCTGACGCTGGTGGCCAACTCATGCACCACGCCGTTTTCCACAGTGATTACACGGCCCAATGGCCATGGCAACCCGGCGTGCAGGCCCGGGCCGAAGACCTCGACCGGTTTGCCGAAGCGCTCATAAATCCCACGCCCTTGCAGGGGCACTTCGTGCACGCCGGTCAATGCCCAACCTACCGCCAGCACCACCAGCAACACCGGCAGGAACGCGCGGCGCATGTAGGTAAACGCCCAGATCTGGCGCAGGTCGATGCCGAAGCGGTTGTGCAATTCGTGCTGCAAGGCAAGCAAGGGTTGCGGCGGCCAGCGCAGCAGCCCGGCGATAAAGCTTTGCGCCATCAGGCGCGGTTCCAGACGCGGCTGGCGCGGGCTGAACAGCGACAGCACGGCCCGCAGCAAGAATTCCACAGCGACCAGGGCAGGCAGCGCACCGATCAGCACCGCCAGGCGCAGCGGCCACACGGACTCGGCACCGGCAAACAACAGGCAAATCGCACTGACCACCGAGCAGATAATCGCCACCCGGCTCAATTGCGCCAGTTGTGAGGCTTCGGGCCATTGGGCGGCGGTTTCCTGGGCCAGGCGACGTTCGAACACCAGCAAACCGAAGGCCAGTGCCAATGCCAACGCGGCACCGATGCTTGCCGATTGACCCAACGGCGCGGCAGGTAACGCCAGGTTCCAGAACTCGATAATGCTGACCAGCGCCAGCAGCGACCAACCGCCAAGCCACAACACCGGCGCGCCGATCTGCTTGCCAAAGCGCTCCAGAAGGCGCGCGTAGCGGCCCGAGTCTTCAACCGGCGCTTCAACCGCCGGTTCTTCCAGCGCCTGGGCACGCCAATCCGCTACCCACCACGCCGACTGCAAACCCGCCACCAGCACCAGCAACGCCGACGCACCGTTGATCAACACCACCGGCCAGATCGACAGCGGCGCAAACAGCGCGACAAACAACGCCAGCACCCAGCCAGCAACGGCCAGCACCGTCAGGCTGATGCCCGCTTGGCGCAATCGACGGGCGTGAAACAACCCCTGTTGAAAACGCGGAAGGCCTTCCACCGAAGCGCCGTCAGCTTCCAGATCCACTTGCATCCACTCAACGCCCGTTAACACACAATTAGTTACGATATAACACGGGGCGTGAAATTTTTGTCCGATAAACGCAGCTTTTGAATACAACCCAGATCCCCTGTGGGAGCGGGCTTGCTCGCGAAATCTGTCTGCCAGTTGATACAGCGGTTGACTGACCCACCGCTTTCGCGAGCAAGCCCGCTCCCACAGGGTAACTTCGTTGTGCCCAAGAGCGTGACCAACCCCCCATAAACACGTGCCATCACTGGTGAAGGCGCCGAATAGTCGGCACACTCCAGGCCAGATTTTCGCGGGTCCACGGACAAGGAAACGTCACTCCCCATGATCTCGATCTATCAGCTCAAGCCGCGCTTTCAGGACCTGCTGCGCCCTCTGGTGCAGCGCCTCTACGACAACGGCACCACCGCCAACCAAATTACGGTGCTGGCCGGTGTGATTTCACTGCTGGTGGGCCTGCTCATCGCCAGCTTCGCCCAACACCTGTGGCTGTTTTCGCTGATTCCGCTGTGGATGATCCTGCGCATGGCCCTCAACGCCATCGACGGCATGCTTGCCCGGGAATTCGGCCAGCAGTCACGCCTGGGCGCCTACCTCAATGAACTGTGCGACGTGATCGCCGACAGCGCGCTGATCCTGCCCTTTGCGCTGATCCCAGACGTCAGCCTGGCGCCTGTGCTGTTGGTGGCGCTGCTGGCGGTGTTCAGCGAATACGCCGGCGTACTGGGGCCAATGGTAGGGGCATCCCGCCGCTATGACGGGCCGATGGGCAAGAGTGACCGGGCGTTTGTGCTGGGCGTGCTGGCCACCGGTGTAGCGCTGGGCTGGCTGGGCGCGGGTTGGGTCGACGGGGTGATGTGGCTGGTGGCTGCCCTGCTCGCCTACACCCTGGTCAACCGAGTGCGCCAGGGCCTCAAAGAAGAACACACCTCACCGACTGCATAAGGATTTTGCGATGCGCGAACAGCAAGAGCACACCTTCAGTACCCATGATGGCGTCGAGCTTTTCTACCGGCACTGGCCGGCTACGGTGGGTGACGGGCCGCGCAAGGCGATCGTGTTGTTCCATCGCGGCCATGAGCATTCGGGGCGTATCGCCCATCTGGTGGATGAGCTGGACCTGCCGCAGTTCGACTTTTTCGCGTGGGACGCTCGCGGCCACGGCCAATCTCCCGGCGAACGCGGTGACAGCCCAAGCTTCGCCACCAGCGCCCGCGACGTGCAGACCTTTTGCGACCACATCGGCGCGGCCTATGGCATTGAGGAAGATAATTTCGCGGTTATCGCGCAAAGCGTCGGCGCCGTCATCGCCGCGACCTGGGTGCACGATTACGCACCGAAGATCCGCGCCTTGGTGCTGGCATCTCCCGCGTTCAAGGTCAAGCTGTACGTACCGTTTGCCCGGCCGGGCCTGGCGTTGATGCGCAAGTTTCGCGGCAACTTTTTCGTCAACAGTTACGTCAAGGCCAAGTTCCTCAGCCATGACCCGCAGCGCGTGGCGTCCTACGACAATGACCCACTGATCACCAAGGCCATCTCGGTGAATGTGCTGCTGGGGCTGTACGAAGCCGCCGACCGGGTTGTGGCCGATGCACAGGCGATCCAGGTACCCACCCAACTGCTCATCTCCGGCTCGGACTTTGTGGTGCACCGCAAACCCCAGCAGCAATTTTTCGACCGCCTCGGCAGCCTGAAAAAAGAGCTGCACATTCTTCCCGGTTTCTTCCACGACACCTTGGGCGAACGCGACCGCGCCACCGCCGTGAGCAGTGCCAGGCGCTTTATCCTGCAGAACTTCGCACACCCGCTGGACCGTGCCTCGCTGCTCGACGCCGACAAAATCGGCGCCACCTGCGCCGAGTCCGAAGCCCTCGCCGCGCCGCTACCGCGCAATTCCCTGCGCGACCTGTACTGGCGCCTGACCCGCGCCAGCATGGGTCTGGGCAAGAATCTGTCGGACGGCGTGAAGCTGGGCTTCGACACCGGCTTCGACTCCGGTAGCACCCTGGACTACGTATACCGCAACACCCCCACCGGCAAGGGCGGGCTGGGGCGGATGATCGACACCAACTACCTCAACTCCATCGGCTGGCGTGGTATTCGCCAGCGCAAGCTGAACGTCGAGGAACTGCTGCGCCTGGCCATGGCCAAGCTGCGCGCGGATGATCGCGAAGTGCGCATTGTCGATATCGCCGCCGGTCACGGGCGCTACATTCTCGAAGCCTTGCAGGGCGTTTCGCCGCTGCCGGAGTCGATCCTGCTGCGCGATTACAGCGACATCAACGTACGCGACGGTGGCGCGCTGATTCGCGAGAAAGGCCTGGGGGATATCGCGCAGTTCGTCAAAGGCGACGCGTTTGATCGTCTGGATTTGGCAGCGCTGGAACCCAAGCCGACGCTGGCGGTGGTGTCCGGGTTATATGAATTGTTTGCCGATAACGGCATGGTCGGCGGTTCACTGGCAGGCTTGGCCGAAGCGGTTGAGCCTGGCGGTTATCTGGTCTACACCGGCCAACCTTGGCATCCGCAACTGGAACTGATCGCCCGCGCGCTGACCAGCCATCGCCAAGGCCAGGCCTGGGTGATGCGCCGCCGCAGCCAGGCGGAAATGGATCAACTGGTGGAGGCCGCCGGTTTCCGCAAGATCACTCAACGGGTGGACGAGTGGGGCATTTTCACCGTGTCCCTGGCACAGAAGATCTGAACATGCGCGAACCCGGCTTATTGAAACCCGCAGTCCTGTGGCTGCTGCTGTTGGCGCCGCTGTTTTTCGGCACCTACGGTTTCGCCACCTGGGTCACCAGCCAGCGCAGCGACGTCGGCACGATGGTGTTCGGCTGGGAAACCCATATGCCGTTCCTGGCCTGGACCATCGTGCCTTACTGGTCCATCGACCTGCTCTACGGGTTCTCCCTGCTGCTGCCGAACACCCGGCATGAGTTGAAGCAACATGCGCTGCGCCTGCTGAGCGCGCAGGTGATCGCGGTGAGCTGCTTCCTGATCTGGCCGCTGCGCTTCACCTTCGAGCGGCCGGAGCTGGATGGCGTGTTCGGTTGGCTGTTTGCGGTGCTGGCAGGGTTCGACAAACCCTTCAACCAGGCGCCATCACTGCACATCGCGTTGTTGGTAATCCTGTGGGTCATGTACCAACGCCATACCCAGGGCGTGTGGCGTTGGCTGGTACACGGCTGGTTCGCGTTGATCGGCATTTCGGTGCTGACCACTTATCAACACCACTTTATCGACTTACCCACAGGCGCCCTCGCCGGTTGGATGTGTGTGTGGTTGTGGCCAGTGGAGCACCCAAGCCCGCTGTTGAATGCTCGCCTGACATGGGATGTTGCACGCTGGAAGATCGGTGTGCGCTACGGACTGGGGGCCTTGATCCTGGTGATCCTCGCCTTTGTACTGGGCGGCGCGTGGCTGTGGATAATGTGGCCTGCGATTTCCCTGGCGTTGATCAAGGCCAACTACTTCGTACTCGGCGCCTCGGGTTTTCAAAAACGTACTGATGGTCGGCTAACCCCTGCGGCGCGCTGGCTGTATGCGCCCTATCTGGCGGCTGCCTGGATCAACTCACGCCTGTGGACACGCAAGCATCCAGAGCCCGACCTGATTGTGGATAACATTTGGCTCGGTCGTATTCCTACGAAGAGTGAGCAGGAACCCTTCAAGGCAATTGTCGATCTCTGCGCCGAATTGCCGATTAATCCACAGGATCGTGCCTATCAATCGATTCCCGTACTGGACCTGATCGCCCCCACGTCCACTGAATGCCTGCACGCCGCCCAAGCTATCGAGCGCCTGCGCTCACACGGCCCGCTGCTGGTGTGCTGCGCACTCGGATACTCGCGCAGCGCCACCGCCGTCGCCGCCTGGTTGCTGCATACCGACCGCGCCACCACGGTGGAGCAAGCGCTGACTATTATTCGTACAGCGCGGGCCGATGTGGTCCTGCATCCTGCTCACCGTAAAGCGTTGGAGGGTTTGCCCCATGCCCGCTGATATGGAACTCCAGGTCGTCGCCAGCCTGCTGCGTCGAGGCCGTTCGCTGGATCAGTTATCCACAGGCCTGACCTTGCTCGGCGTACTGTTCGGTCTCGCACAACTCTTGTTGGCGAGCATTTCCACGATCTGCCTGTTGCTGGCCCTGTGGATGATTATTCTCGGGCTGCTGCAAAAGTATTGGGCGCTGCGCGTGGCCTTCGATGCGGACCTGTTCACCCTGCTCGCGCGCGATATCGAGCGCACCGCCGACTTCGACCAAGCCATGCAAACACTGGGTCTACAATCGCCCAAACGTGCCGGCCGCCCTTGGGCAGAGCGCCGTCGCGGCGCCCTCAAACTGCTGCGTAAACAAGCCTGGCTGCTCGGCGCGCAAGCGCTGCTGACCCTGTGCGTGATCCTTGCCAGCCCTTGGCTGCCTTTCGCCGGATAAGGAATTCCCATGTTCGAACCCCTGGTTGCCACGCTGATCACCTCCATGGCCCGCACCGTGACTGGCGCCCGCAGCCTATGGCTGGGTTGCGCGCCGGTGCCGGTGCAGCGCATCTACTTCGCCAACCACAGCAGCCACGGCGATTTCGTGCTGCTGTGGGCGTCGTTGCCACAGAACCTACGCAAATTCACCCGCCCGGTGGCCGGCAGCGACTACTGGAACACAAGTGCCCTGCGCCGCTACATCATCAACCGCGTGTTCAACGGCGTACTCATCGACCGCGAACGCAAAGACCCTGTGGATAACCCCTTGCAGCCGATGCTCAATGCCTTGGAGAGCGGCGACTCGCTGATCATCTTCCCCGAAGGCACGCGCAACCTGGAAGACGGCCTGCTGCCGTTCAAAAGCGGCCTCTACCACCTGGCTAAAAGTTACCCACAGACTGAATTGATCCCGGTGTGGATCGCCAACCTCAACCGGGTCATGCCCAAGGGCCGCGTACTGCCGCTGCCCTTGCTGTGCACCACCAGCTTCGGCGCGCCGCTGCAATTGGAAGAGGGCGAAGACAAAGCTGTGTTCCTCGCCCGCAGCCGCGATGCCCTGCTCGCCCTTGCCCCGGAGCACGCTTGATATGCACAGCCAGACCATAATGTTGTTCGGCGGCATCGGCGCGATTTTGGTGCTCGCCTCACTGATCGGCCTGATCCTCAAACTGCGCACCCGGGGCACGCCCAATGCGGTGATCGACAACCTCAACGCCCGCATCAATGCTTGGTGGGTGATGGTGGTTGTCATCGGCATCGCCTTCTGGCTCGGTACCGGCGCGGTGATCCTGTTGTTCTACGCGGTGTCGTTCTATGCCCTGCGCGAATTTCTCACCCTAACGCCCACTCGCCGCAGTGATTACCCGGCGTTGGTGGCGGCGTTTTACGTGGCACTGCCACTGCAATACCTGCTGATCTACTCGGACTGGTACGGGTTGTTCTCAATCTTCATCCCGGTGTACGTGTTCTTGCTGCTGCCGATCCTCGCTTCTCTGGGCGGCGACAGCACACACTTCCTGGAACGCGCCTCGAAAGTGCAGTGGGGTTTGATGATCGCGGTGTTCTGCGTGTCTTTCGTGCCTGCCCTGCTCACCCTCGACATCCCCGGCTACGAGGGCCGTAACCTGCTGTTGATCGCCTACCTGGTGATCGTGGTACAGCTGTCGGACGTACTCCAGTACGTGTGTGGGAAGTTGTTCGGCAAACACAAGATCGCGCCCAACCTGTCGCCCTCCAAAACTGTGGAAGGCTTTGTCGGCGGCATCCTGCTGTCGTCCTTGATCGGTGCGGCGCTGTGGTGGACCACACCGTTCAATCCCTGGCAGTCGTTTTTGATCGCGCTGTTGATCAACCTGCTGGGCTTTGCCGGCGGCATCGTGATGTCGGCGATCAAGCGCGACCGAGGCGTGAAGGACTGGGGGCATATGATCGAAGGTCACGGCGGCATGCTGGACCGGCTGGATTCAGTGTGTTTTGCGGCGCCGATTTTCTTCCACCTCGTGCGGTACTGGTGGACCTGACACCATTACTGTCAGGCCGGGTAAAGATCAATATGTGGGAGCGGGCTTGCTCGCGAAGGCGGTGTGTCACTTGATAAGTTGGCTGACACACCGCCTTCGCGAGCAAGCCCGCTCCCACATAGGTTTGCGTTGAAACCTGAAAATTTGTATCAAAGACGCGTGTAAGATACGCCGCACTTAGCCAGGGATGCTCACCATGTTCGACTCGTTCAAAGCGATCAGCCGCCGCATTGTCGGCGCGTTACTGACTGTGGTGGGAGCCGTCTTTGGCCAGTGGCATCCGCCGTTCTGGCTGCGTGCTATCGGCAACGGCCTGGCAAGCCTGGGCCACAAGGCCCGTGCTTATCCGCGCCAGACCGGAGCAGGCGTAGTGGGTCTGGTGTTGCTGGCCGCCGCCGGGTTCTACGGCTGGTACTGGTACACCAATCTGCCGCAGCCCCACACCGTGGGTTATTCGCTGCACAAGCCCAACCTCACCGACTACACCCAGCCGACGCCGGTTGTGGATAACTTGCAGGTGCGCTTCGCCGAGTCCGTGGCCCCGCTGGCAGCGATTGGCAAGCCAGTAACCGAAGGCATTACCCTCAAACCAACTGTGGCTGGCACTTGGCGCTGGTCGGATGACCGTACCCTGCTGTTCGTTCCGGACAAAGATTGGCCCATCGACACCGGGTATACCCTCGACCTGGCCAAGAAAAACCTGCTGGCCGATGGCGTACTGCTCAACCAATACAGCAGCCAGTTTTCCACCCAGCCGTTCCGCGCCACGCTGGCGCAAAACGAGTTGTATCAAGACCCGACCAACCCGACGCTGAAACAGCTGGTAGCGACCTTCCATTTTTCCCATCCGGTGGATGAAGACAGCCTACGCAAACGCGTGTCGGTAACCCTCGGCAAAGGCCTGGCGTACCGCGACGCCCAGTTGCCGAACCGTCCGGAAATCACGTTCGACGATAAGCGACTGAACGCCTACGTCCGTTCCGCCGCGCTGGCTACCCCCCTGGAAAGCACCCCCGTCAGCGCCAAACTCGACCAAGGCATCAAGGCACGCGACGGTGGCAATGCCAGCACCGCGCCGTTGGTGGCGGAAGTCACCGTCCCCGGTCGCTATCGCCTGACGTTTACCGGTGCCGAAGTGAGCTTTGTCGATAACGAACGCGGCGAGCCAGAACCGGTACTGATGTTCAGCAGCTCCAGTGCCGTGGCCGACGAGACCATCGCCGGTAAGGTGCAAGCCTGGCTGCTGCCGGAAAAAGCCCAGGACGATACCCGCCCCTATAACAGCAACGACATCGACGACGCCCTGCTCGCCCGCAGCACCAAGGTCAACCTGACCCACGTACCGAGCGTGGAACCGCTGAACACCTTGCACGCCTTCAAGTTCAAGGCGCCGGCCGGTCGTGCTATCTACGTGCGCGTCCCTGCCAACCTGGAAGCCATCGGCGGCTATCTGGCGAAGAATCCTACGGCGTCGTTGATCAGCATGCCGGCCTATCCACGTACCTTGCAGTTCTTGTCTGACGGTGCGTTGCTCAGCCTCAACGGTGAAAAACGCCTGGGCTTCATGGCCCGTGGCGTACCCGGTGCCCATGTGGAAATCGCTCGCCTGCTGCCTAACCAATTGCAGCACCTGGTGGACCAGAGCAGTGGCAGCTTTGCCCGGCCGAACTTTGGCAACGAGTACTTCGACCGTATGGTTGAACGTCAGTCACTGGATATTGCGCTGTCTTCCAACGATCCGGCAAAAACCGTGTACGACAATGTGGACTTGAGCCACTACCTCACCGCAAACGGTGGTCGGCGCGGCATCTTCGTGCTCAAGCTCAGCCCGCAGGACGACCCGGCCCCGCGCACGTTCGAATACGACCGCAGCAGTACCAGCGACCTGCGTTTCATCGTGGTGACCGATCTTGGCATCATTGCCAAGCGCTCCAGCGACGGTAGCCATGATGTGTTTGTGCAATCTATCGGCAACGGTTCGCCGGTGTCTGATGCACAGGTCGACATCATTGGCCGCAACGGTTTGCCGGTGAGCAGCGGCCGCACCGACGCCGAAGGCCATGCGCATTTCGCCAAGCTGGATGAACTGCGCCGTGAGAAAACACCGCTGATGTACGTAGTCACGCGCGGGAACGACCAGTCGTTCCTGCCGATTGCCCGCCAGTCCCAGCAGCTGGATTTGTCGCGCTTTGACGTAGGCGGTTTGGAAGAAGACGGTGCGATCGATCGCCTCAGCGCCTACCTGTTTACCGACCGTGGCCTGTACCGACCCGGTGAAACCGCACACCTGGGCATGATCGTGCGCACCGGTAACTGGAAAGGTGCCCTGCAAGGCCTGCCGGTTGAGCTGCAGATCACCGACCCGCGTGGCCTCGAAGTTATTCGCCAACCATTGAAGCTGTCCGCCAGCGGTTTTGAAACCTTTGATTTCCCCAGCAGCGAAGTCGCACCCGCCGGGGACTACACCGCGACCTTGCAGTTGATTGGTCAAAAACAGACCCGCACCGACCTGGGCAGCGTGAGTTTCAAGGTCCGCGACTTTGAACCAGACCGCATGAAGGTCAGCCTGAGCCTGCATGACACCCCTGTGCAGGGCTGGATTCCACCGGACCAAGTGGTAGCCAAAGTCACCGCGATGCACCTGTTCGGCGCGCCAGCGGCTGGTCGGCGTGTCACCGCGAAGATGTCCTTGAGCCCAACGCTCGCGGCATTCGACCGCTACCCCGATTACCGTTTCCGCCTCAACGATTCCCTGGAGGACGCCAGCACCGAAGACCTGGCCGAGACCACCGTCGACGACAACGGCCAGGCCGTGCTCGACCTCAACCTGCAACGCTTCGCCAACAGCACCTACCGCCTGCAGGTAATGACCCAGGTATTCGAAGCCGAAGGCGGTCGTAATGTGGCAGCACAAAGTGCGTTGCTGGTGTCGTCCGCGCCCTACCTGGTCGGTGTGAAAAGTCAGGATTCGCTGTCGTACGTAGCCAAGGATGCGCCGCGTCAGGTGCAATGGCTGGCCGTCGCGCCAGACCTGTCGCCGCTGGCGGTGGATGGCCTGACCACTGAAGTGGTCGAGCACCGTTACGTGTCGGTACTGGTGAAACAATCCAACGGCACCTACAAGTACGAGTCGCGCATCAAGAACATTAGCCAACCGGCTTCCCCACTGGTGATGACCCAGGAAGGCGCCAAGCAGGCCCTGAATACCGGCACCCCGGGGGATTTCACCCTGCAACTCAAGGATGCCAACGGCAACCTGCTCAACCAGATCGACTACAGCGTGGCCGGGCGCGGCAACACCTCGCGCTCCCTGGAGCGCAACGCCGAACTGCAACTGCGCCTGGATAAACGCAGCTACGCCACGGGTGACGAGATTGCGATCAGCATTCGTGCGCCCTACACCGGCGCCGGTTTGATCACCATTGAGCGCGACAAGGTCTACACCCAGCAGTGGTTCAAAGCCGACAGCACCAACAGCGTGCAACACATCCGCGTGCCTGCGGGGCTTGAAGGCAATGCCTACGTCAACGTGCAGTTTGTGCGGGACATGGGCTCGGCCGAGGTGTACATGAGCCCGCTGTCCTACGGCGTGGTGCCGTTCAGTATCAACCTGGATGCGCGACGCATGGCCTTGAAAGTTGAAGGCCCGGCGAAGATCGAGCCGGGGCAGATGCTGGATATCAAGGTCAACGCTGACCGCCCGGGCCGCGCAGTGGTGTATGCGGTGGACGAAGGCATCCTGCAAGTCGCGCGTTACCAGACACCGGACCCGTTGGGCTTCTTCTTCCAGAAACGTGCGTTGGAAGTAGGCACCAGTCAGATCCTTGACCTGATCCTGCCGGAATTCAGCCGACTGCTCAGTGGGGCAGCGCCCGGTGGCGATACGGAAGGCGCCCTGGCCAATCACCTGAACCCATTCAAGCGTAAACACCAGCCGCCGGTGGCCTGGTGGTCCGGCTTGGTGGACCTGCCGGCCGGCGAAACCGTACTGCATTACCAAGTGCCAGACAGCTTCAACGGCAAGCTGCACCTGTTTGCCGTGGCGGTGGACAACGACAGCGTCGGCGTCAGCGAAGCCAACACCGAAGTGCGTGGGCCGATCGTGATCACGCCAAACGTGCCCGCCTTTGTGGCGCCAGGAGATGTGTTCAACGTGAGCGCCGGGGTGTTCAGCAACCTCGACGCGGCGGCAGATGTGAAGTTTGAACTGCAGACCAGCGACGGTCTGAACGTGCAGGGCGACAAAGGCAGCACCCTGTCCCTGCAACCGCGCAAGGAAGGCACCGCCGAGTTCAAGATCAAGGTGGGAGAAACCCTCGGCTCGGCGGACCTGCGTTTTGTCGCAGTGCTGCCCGATGGCAAGCGCATTCAAGTGGCGGAAACCACCTCGATCCGCCCTCTGAGTGAGCATCGCGTGGCATTGAGCCTGGGCCGCTTCGACAGCGCCAGCAAAGAGCTGAAACCCACCCGCGAGCTGTTTAGCCAACTGCGCGACGTGCAACTGGGCGTCGCGGCCTCACCGCTGGTATGGGCCAACGGCCTCAAGCATTACCTGGATGACTACGGCTATGCCTGCACCGAGCAATTGGTGTCCAAGGCCATGCCGGCGTTGATCTGGGGCGGCAATGCACCAGAGGCCGAACAAGCCTTCACCGGTGCCGTGCGCATGCTGCGTCAACGCCAGAACCAGGCCGGTGGCTTTGGTTTGTGGGCAGCCAACCCGGACGTGGCGCCGTACGCCAGCCTGTACGCCACCGATTTCCTGATCGAAGCCAAGGAGCGCGGCTTGCCAGTACCGGAAGACCTGCTGGTGCGCTCGAATGCGTATCTGACAGACCTGACCAACGGTCCTAGTGAAGGCCTGTCGGAATTGCGCAATCGCGCCTACGCCAGTTACCTGCTGAGCCGTCAGGGAATTCTGGTAAGCGGTGCCTTGAGCGATATCCGCGAGCGTTACGAGAGCTACTTCAAGGACACCTGGCAGAACGACCTGGGCGCCGCCTATTTGGCCGCCAGCTACAAGTTGCTCAAGCAGGATCGCCAGGCCGATGCCCTGTTCCGCAAAATCCCGTGGCGTTCCCTTGTGGATAAGTGGGAAAGCGACGGCCTGTACTACGACCCGCTGGTGCACGACGCCGAACACCTGCACCTGCTGGCGCGGCATTTCCCGGAGCTGATGGACGATGTGCCCACGGCGCTGCTGGATAAACTCGGCAAGCGCCTCAACGAGCAACGCTACAACTCGTTGTCGGCTGCGCTGTTGCTGCGGGCTCTGGACAACTATGGCCAGCGTGCGCAAAGCGACATGACCCTCAAGGCCACCGCTTGGCTTGGCGACAAGCAACAACAGTTGCTGGAAATGGCCGGCCAACCGCCTCGCGCTGCCGTACCAAGCGCCACGCAAAAGCTGGTGATGGAAAAATCCGACGGCCCTGCGGCGTTCTACATGCTTAGCGAAGCCGGTTTCGACAAGGGCGCCAAGCTCAAGCCGATCACCAATGGCCTGGAAATCATCCACGAGTACCTCGACCTCAAAGGCGAGCCGTTGAGCAAGGTGGCCGTAGGCGATGAGTTCCTCGTGCGCCTGCGCCTGCGGGCCACCGACCGTGACCAAGTGCAGCAAGTGGCCGTGGTCGACCTGCTGCCGGGGGGCGTCGAGCCTGTGTATAACTTGCCTCCAGAGCCGGAAGCAGCCAGCACTGACGAGAGTGAAGGTGAGGAGTCCGACTATGTAGAGGACAACCAGGAAGAAGACACCTGGCAAGCGCCTATTGGCGAAACCGAGCTGAGCAACTGGCAGCCGGACTACGTGGACGTTCGCGATGATCGCGTAGTGTTGTACGGCACTGCACTGCGCGATGTAGGCACCTTCGTCTACCGCGTGCGCGCCACCAACGCAGGCACCTTCAATACGCCACCGGCCTACGCCGAAGGCATGTACGAAACCACCCTGCAAGGGCGCGGCAAAGTAGGCCAGCTTGAAATTACCAAGCCTTAAACGCCTGACGCCGCTGCTTGCAGCGGCGGTGCTTGCAGCGGCGGTGCTGCTGGCGGGGTTGCGGTTGTGGCCGCATGCCCCGCTGGAAAACGCCGTGACCTCATCGCGGGTGGTGTTGGCCGATGACGGTTCGCTGCTGCGCATGACGCTGGCAGATGACGGCCAATACCGCCTGTGGCTGCCGCTGGAGCGGATATCCCCTTCATTGGTCGAAGCCTTGTTGCTCAAGGAAGACCGCAATTTCTACTGGCACCCAGGGGTGAATCCCCCGGCGTTGGTGCGCGCAGCCTTGGCCACCTACAGCGGTGGTCAACGCCAGGGCGGCTCGACCTTGAGCATGCAGTTGGCGCGGCGCTTGTGGGATCTGAACACGCGCCAGGTTCCAGGCAAGTTGCAACAGATGGCCTTAGCGCTGTGGCTGGAAGCGCGCTACAGCAAGCACGATATCCTTGAGGCCTACCTGAACCTGGCGCCCATGGGCGGCAATATCGAAGGTGCCGAGGCGGCCAGTCGTATTTACTTCGGTAAGTCTGCGGCGCAGTTGTCGCTGTCCGAAGCGCTGGCGCTGGCGGTGATTCCCCAGCAGCCGGGACGACGTGCGCGCTTCGGGCCCTCGCTGCAAAACGCCCGGCTGCGCTTGATGGCCGACTGGCGCGAGACTTATCCACAGGACCCGCGTAACGACAGTTTGCTGGACTTGCCTCTGGAGGCGCGTAACCGCCAGCAAATCCCCTTCCTGGCACCGCATTTGAGCGAACAACTGCTGGCGTCCCAGCCCGGCAACGAGCTCAACAGCACCCTCAACCTGCCATTGCAGCAGCTGCTTGAGCGCCTGATCACAGGTTTTATCAGCGAGCGACGCAGCACCGGTGTGGAAAACGCTACCGCAATTCTGATCGACGGCCGCGACCAGAGCGTCAAGGCACTGGTGGGTTCTGCGGATTACTTATCCACAAGCATCCACGGCCAGGTCAACGGCGTACTGTCACGGCGCTCGCCGGGCTCGACGCTCAAGCCCTTCCTGTACGGGCTGGCGCTGGACCAGGGGGTGATCCACCCCATGAGCATCCTCAAGGACTTGCCGAGTAACTTCGGCTACTTTCAGCCGGAAAATTTCGACGGCAGTTTTGTCGGCCCCCTCACAGCGCGGGATGCGTTGATCCGTAGTCGCAATATCCCGGCCGTGTGGCTGGCCAGTCAGGTGAAGTCGCCGTCGTTGTATGGCCTGCTGCAACGCGCCGGTATCAAAGGCCTGCGTGACGAGAGCCATTACGGCCTGGCCCTGGCACTCGGCGGCGGCGAGATGACACCCGAGGAACTGGCGCGACTGTATGTGATGCTGGCCGGCGACGGGCATCTACGGCCATTGCGCTATGTGCAGGAGCAGCCGCAATCCACTGGGGCGCAACTGCTCACGCCACAGGCGGCCTTTATGGTGCGCGACATGCTGCGTCGCAACCCGCGCCCGGATGGCTTGCCGGGCCGCCATTGGCGCACCGCGTGGAAGACCGGCACCTCGTGGGGTTTCCACGATGCCTGGAGTGCAGGCCTGGTGGGCCCCTACGTGCTGGTGGTGTGGGTAGGCAACTTCGATGGCCGGCCAAACCCTGCGTTCATCGGCGCCAAGACTGCCGCACCGTTGTTCTTCCGTATCGCCGACGCCCTGCCCCTGGCCTTGCCCAACGTGGTGATCAAGCCCGACAAGCCACCGGCCGGCCTGGTACGTATCGACGTCTGTGCCGCCTCCGGCGAGTTGCCCAACCGTTGGTGTCCGCAAACCCGCAAGACCTGGTACATCCCCGGTGTCTCGCCGATTCGCGTGTCCAACCTGCACCGCCCGGTATTGATCGACACACGCACAGGCAAGGCGGCGTGCCCGCCGTTCGAGGCGCAATACACCCGTGAGGAGGTCTTTGAATTCTGGCCCAGCGACGTGCAACGCCTATACCGTGCCGCGGGGCTACCGCGCCGCACGCCGCCCAATGTGATGAGAAACTGCCAGCCCAACCGCATCAGCGACCAGAGCGAAGCGCCGCAAATCCGTTCGCCGCTGACGCAAGTGAGCTATCAACTGCGCTTGTCTCAACCGCAGGAAAGCATCCCGCTGGCTGCCAACGCGGCCAGCGATGCGGCGACGCTGTATTGGTTCGCTGATCAAACCTTGATCGGCCAGGGCCCGCCGCAAGCCACGCTGAATTGGCGGCCGGGCAAGTCGGGGGAGTATCGATTGCGGGTCAGTGATGATCAGGGACGCAGTGTTAGTCGGGGGCTGAAGGTGGAGTTCGTACCTTAGAACGCCCGCTCAATACAGGCGAGGTGCGAGTTCCACGTAGTGGGACTCACCGCCCCCCGTGGCGCCGGATAACCAACCCCACACGAAGGCCAGTGTGGTACGTCCTGCCTCATCAACGCCCACCGTTCCTTGCGACCAGCCGGCCAATAGCTCGCCTTCCGTGGTCAGGCACTGGAAAAGCAGTTCGAGGGTGTTCGGGCCTGTTACGCGCCCCACCTGCTGGCCGGTGCGAATCCGGCCACCTTGATAGGTACCCGAGATGGCCTCTCCGTCGACTTGGTAATGAAATACCGTGCCGGCGCCAGAGAGGCCTTGGGTGTTGTTCGCGACTGCAAACCGGCGACCGTGCAAACGGTCGCTGATTGGGGAAATAGGGGTATGCATCGAGGTCGAATCCTTTCGTCGGGCTGAACCTGGAGGCCCGATGTGGGTACCAACAACATAGTTTGACACAACCCCTCGCATAAATCGGGGTCTGTAGGATGATTCGGGGTAAAGACAACAGCAACATAGATTGACCCAGATGGGCTGCGCTTGAAATACAGGGACCGATTGCTCACAACATAGTTTGACACGAAGAGCTAGAAGTAAGCAGTCATGAAGGGAGAGCCCATAAGCTGCTGTCTTCAGCACAAGCTCAGTGCGATGTCTAAATCTGTGCGCAACCTACGGCATGCTCCCATAAGCACATAAACCGTGTTTTTCGTCTCAAATAAGCAGTCGTGGGTGAAGGAAACCTCCAACGTTGATCTGACCCAATCACCAGGTGCAAAACGGCCTTTACTATCTTGGATAACGGTCAATGCATAAACTAGGGCAGGGATAAGCCCTCTTTCGGTGATGGCTGTTCGTTCGTCGGTGTCCACTACCAACCTGAATGGCGGTTCACCAAGCAAAGGAAAAATTCGCAGACTCAAGCTAGAACGAGGCATCACAGGGAAAGTGGTGTCTGCGAAATCAATTCAAACCTGCCTCCTAATTCTGCATCAATTGCAGGTGGGACTGGCCCGAATATCTCCTATATTCACTATCTCGGAGGCCGAAGCGGTTCGGCACCCAGGAAGGAAATCTTCTCTATTCGCTCGTTCAGTCCAAAGGAAATGTGATGAGAGTAGCGATCTTGGATATCCAAAACTTCCGCGGTATCCGTGAAGGAAGCGTTCGCTTTAAAGACCATCCTGTGCTGATCGGGTCCAACAACACCGGGAAAACTACGGTGATAGAAGCTTTGACGCTTCTTCTAGGAAGGGAGCGGATGATCAGGGAACTCACCGAACACGATTTTTACGGTTCAGATCCCCAGCCTGCCGACCGAATAAAGCTTGTAGCCACAATCACAGATTTTCCTTCCGAAGACCCTTATCAGAATACCGATTGGTTTAGAGACGGCAGAGGCGTGCCTAAATGGCTGGACGAAGCCAACGGTACGATCAGCGCGGTTCGAACCGAGGAGGCATCGAAGCTATGCTGCCAAATTGGCGCTCAAGCTTATTTCGACCGCGACTCACTCTCGGTCGAGATGGTTCGTTACTTCCACGATCATGATAGTCCGATGGATCCCTTCGCCGACGACTCGCCCGTGGGCGTTCCTCCACGCTTGATAAAAGAAATTGGGTTTTATCTCGTGCGAGCGAGCCGTACCTGGGACAAGGTTTTTACATGGGGGAGTGAGCTTTTCCGGCGTACGCTGCAAGCAGCCGCAGCCCAACCGTCCGAAGCCATTTTAGCTGAGCGCGATCGGCTTAGGCGTCCGGAGGCCCCAATCGAGAACGATGATCGAATTTCACCGCTGATCCAGAACGTCAACGCTGAGTTAGCGAGATGCATACCGAATGCACCCCATGTTCAACTGCGGGTGACGAGTACTGATAGCCGATCACTCCTCGACTCTGTCGCAGCACATTTCGCTGTAGTCGGAGGACTGGGCGTACCCGCCGCCAGACAGGGCAGCGGCTTGGTTTCTCTGCAAGGCTTGTTGCTACTACTGGAACTAGGTCGAGGACGTGCAGCCGCAGGTGAAGGATTTCTAATGGCCTTGGAGGAGCCCGAGCTTCACCTGCCCCCAGCAGGTCAGCAACAGCTGGTACAACGAGTGCAAGCACTTTCGACCCAAACCTTCATTACTACGCATTCCCCATTGATTGCTGCGGTATCGGATCCAACCTCTGTATTGATTCTCCGAAATGTCGACGGTCATCTCTCGGCCCTTCCTTTTTTATCAGAGCCGTTGCTACCAAATGCCCAGAATTGGAAGAGGAAGTTTTTTCAGCAAAGTCGTGTGGACGTCCTGTCGGCTTTAATGCACCCGTGTGTATTGGTGCCTGAAGGCCGTGCTGATTTCTTGTTACTGAAAACGGTGCTACGACCTTTGATGTTGTCCGAGGGTTGGTCCACGAGCATGCCATCTATGTTTGGATTGGAGGTCGGCGTCGTACCCACTGAGGATGCCAAAGTGGTCGAGACGTTCCAGTTACTGTCAGCCACTCATAACAAGGTCTGCTGCCTGGTGGACGGCGACAGAGACGGTAAACGCTACATCACAAGCCTTCTGGCAGAGCCCACTGCTCCCTCATCAGTAATACGGTGGGCTGACGACGAAATGATCGAAGACGCCATAGGCTGGATTTTGGCTGCGGATGAAGACGACGTAGTTGGGAGGCTTACGGAGTTGACGGAGGTTGCCCCCTCGACTGTGTCCGACATCGTCACCCACTTAAAAAATAAAAAAGTGGACGTGATCTGCTACGAGTCGGTGGCAGACGCGATAGTTAACTCACCTCTCTGCCGTGCCAGAGCAGCAGAATTGTTCAGCTGTTTGGCTATGGCGTGCGCGGGAACTGCTAGTGCACATTTCGTCGCCGACCCAGAGGGTGTCTGGGTGTTCCAGCCATGACAATTCAGTCTTTTTCAGGCGCGGCAGGCTGTGGAAAAACTCATCAGTTGATGGCAAACCTAGCCACGAGATTAGAAAGACATCCTCTACAGGCGTTTCAGAAAGTTTTGGCGTTAACCTTTATGCATGGGTCGCGCCGTCGCTTGGACGATCGGCTGGGCGGTGTTGCTCTTCTGCGCCGACAGTACGAGTGCACAACAATCGATGGATTCGCCTGGCGAATCGTCAGTAGATGGCAAGCACTAATAACCCAATTAGAGATGGGGCATCCAAGAGTCAATGATTATGAAGCGGTGTGTCAGGTCGCCGCGGATCTCCTTTCTCACGATATCGTTGTCCGCTGGATCGCCGCGACGTATCCCATTGTGGTCGTGGATGAAGCACAAGATCTCACGCCAAACCGACTGCGGATAGTGCAGGCAATGGCTTCCCATGTGGACCTTCTAATTGCTGCAGATGAGTTTCAATGTCTCATCGAGGAGCTACGTCCTAATCCAGCCTGCGATTGGTTAACTGCTGTTGGCCACGACGCACTTCTTCAGCAGCCTAGGCGCACATCAGATCGTAATCTCCTTGCCGCCGCCGGTGCTATCCGATCAGCACAGGCTCCAGCATCAAATGGGCTCTTTAAGATTTTCCACACACCCACACCAGCTCTCGCCGCTTCTTACGTTTCTAATGGCATTGGTTGGAATAGAGGGGGGAATCGGGTCGCGATTATCACCCCAACAATGGGGCAATTTGCCCACGGCATCCTCACGTGGGTCGCCACCCGAACAACAGGCAGAGGAAACGGCCCCTACAACATAATTCTGGAAGAGTCAGAGACCAAGCTTGCCGACACATTCGTTGACGATCTGGCTTTGCCGGACCAAGCCACATTGGCGGAAGCTTTCGCATTGATGGCGGAAAAACCTGCACCGATTGCTCAAGACTTCGTGCGTTGGCTAGAGAAACAGCGTCGGACTAAGGGAAGGACTCATGTCCTTCGCGAAGAAATGGAGGACACAATACGGCACTCATTTTCAAACCAACGACGTCTAAGCTCACGAGATGGGCCAGGTATTCGAGCGCTAACCGTTCATGGTGCAAAAAACAGAGAATTTGATCTAGTGATTGTGCTTTGGCCTGCGGCAATTCGTGGAAATGACGAGCAGCAGAGACGGCTACTTTACAATGCCGTTACCAGAGCAAAGCACCAGTGTTTGGTACTAGTACAACTCCCGAGAGCAATGACACTTCCTCCTTTCTCCGTTCGAGAGGAGTTAGCTTTAAACGAGAACTAGCCCCTAGCACTACGTAACTTTAGGTGAGGTTGAGACAAAACGATTAGCTGCTGCAATGTCAGCAGCACCAGGACGATTTTTATGAGTCGAGCTTTGAGGTATCTCAAATTCGTCTGCCTTAGTCCACCGAACTCCGAGTCCGCGAACCAGATAGCGGTTCGTTCTAGAAAAATCAGATGCCTCTGAAAAGTCACCCTGTCTGAATGAAATCATTCTCAGATCGTACAATCGAGTAATGGCATCCGCGATGTGGTGTCTCTTAACACCGGTAATCAGCGCTAACCGGTCATAGGACAGCATAGCGATGCCTCCTCGATTTGAGTCCCTGTACGCAAGTAAGGCTACGTACACCTTTAATGCCGACAATGACGCTCTGCTGAAGTTAAACTCAGTAAGCATGAGAATTTTCGCTCCAGATGAGCCATCGTAGAGCCAGCGTTTCGGGATCTTCGCCCAGCTTTTACTTTCAAGCCAGCCGCAAATCAGGATGCTCGACCCCTTCCTGAGGGCTTGTGCTTTTCGCTGAATAAGCCCCTCTACTTCTAGTCGCGTCAACGCCTTCGCAACAGTTGGCCGAGACAAGCCAGTGAGCCGAATCAGCTCCTCATAAGTCACGCTCGCATTTCCAGTTATGAAATCTGCTCGACAGCACAGCGCTAGGTAAAGCTTGAGCGAGGAAATGCATGCGTTTCTTGCGGACTTATCCTCCTTCAACCACATCGACTTTACCGAATAGGACTCATCCGCAAAGTTGACTAACTCGCCTGCACGTATCCAATCGACAGGCATTTTGGCCCATTCAGACACGGGACGACCCATTTCGACTTCACTCATTTCGACCTCCACGCATGCATCAGCAAACCAGCACTCAGAAGCAAGATACAGCACAACGCTAGCTTCAACGGATCAGCTGAGAGCGCTCTATCAATCACAAACAGGACGGAATTCATTGCCTGGAACCTCAAAAAAATGGCTACAGGAGAAACGTTATCGCCAAGCGCAGCTGCTATCTAGATAGAGGCGCCCATCAGAATCTTCATAACTATCTGTTAAATATGAAGATACTGGCAAAATTATTAGTTAATTTGAGATAAGCTTGAGACGCGGGTTTTTGCCTATTTTTTGATCAATTTGAACTCAAGTTTAAATTCCAATGCGCTCCAGCACGTCCTATCGAACGAGTACATGTGCAGTGAAACCAGCTGACTTATGAGCACTCACTGTCGCAACGGCTCAACATAGGCTAAGTGCTATATCGAGATCTGTACGAAGCCTTCGACCGAACCCCATCAATACATAAATCGTATTCTTCGTCTCAAACAGACACCCATGAGTGAAAGAAACCGCCAAAGTTGTTCGAACCCAATCGCCAGGTGGGAAGCGGCCTTTGCTATCTTGGATAACGGTCAAAGCGTAAACCAGAGCAGGGACTAACCCTCTATCGGTGATGGCTTTTCTCTGACGTGTTGTAACTTCGATGTCCAATATTGCCCAATCAGCAATAAGACAGTAGGCACGGGAAGGGAAGTGCAGATTGGCCAGGGCCACAGCATCTGGGTTGGCGAGTTGGCACCCACCTAT